>Ga0065711_1038382_pt1 | contig 18824 bp, 4 predicted proteins | sample Hoacrofraction12_FD_59098 | JGI IMG/M metagenome (GOLD analysis project Ga0065711, IMG submission 59098) | Hoatzin crop microbial communities from Cojedes, Venezuela - Epithelial fraction 12 v2 (version 2) | ecosystem: Host-associated > Birds > Digestive system > Esophagus > Crop | place... | reverse complement strand
TACTGCTGCATGGGGTTGTTCCTCCCCAGGTGCAGGACCCTGCACTTGCCCTTGTTGAATTTCATCAGATTCCTCTCTGCCCAACTCTCCAGCCTGTCCAGGTCTCGCTGAATGGCAGCACAACCTGCTAGTGTATCCACCACTCCTCCCAGTTTTGTGTCATCAGCAAACTTGCTGAGCAAACTCCACATATTTCAACAACTAATCAGTAAACAAATTATTTCAATAGTTCAAGTCATAAGTTTTAAGGCACCTCAAGACATTTTTGTTTAAGATTAAAACAAACTTTTATCATTCAGTAGCGATCAGTCCTATAAAAGGCAAAATTCATGACAGCATGTCCTAGAAGGAGCTAACACATGCTATCAAAGCCGATAATATTAACCCACAACTGCAAGTCCAGGGTCTAGGTGAGGCTTCCAACTGGTTGAAGGCGTACACAGTCCGTACATACCTCACAGGCAGTCTCCATTCCCAGCACCTCAGGAAGCAGAGGTAGCTGAAAAATCATGCAACCATATCAGACTCACCTGGTAATATGTTTACACACACTTTTGTTAACTACACATTTTATAATTTAAGTTTTTTAGTATATGAAATAAATTCATAAAACCATTTCCTCAGCTGAATTATAGAGTCTTAGTTTTGCTCTTCGTTCTGCTGCTCAACTTTATTTTGAGCAATGTTTCTGCCAACCCATTCTTTTCTTCTAGCTGACAGATGTCACTATGTCTTCTCTCTCACCACCCATCTACAGCTGAAATGGCACTGCGTTCTGTGCCTGAAGTGGCAGTTTGGGATGCAGTCCCATGAAGTGAGAAAAGCAGAACAACACTGGGTCACAACAGTAGAAACAGGACAGATGGACCGAGGGAGAATAAGAGTATAAATACTCTGGCTTTCAGGGCTTTTTTTGGTTGGGGGGGCAGGTTTGCTTTTGTGTGTGTGCGTGTAGTAGAAATTAGCAGGAGGTGGTGGGATGCAAGTTGAAGGAGAGAAAAGCAGCCTTTGATAAGATGCCATAAACACAAGTAAATTTTCATCTTGAGCAAGCAGCTTGCCTTCACTTTCAAAAATAAATTTCTCCACTCAGAAACAGTTTGGGTGGCAAGCCCACTGTAATTTCCCCATGTGGGTCTGTGGTTTCACAGAGCACTCCAAAATGTTTCCAGTTTCCTACCTACCCCATCATTTTCTGTAGTTTAGTCCTACAGAAACCAAACGATCAGATGTTATTCCTTTCATGTTGTTTGCTTATCCTGATATTTCAGGGAGGAAAGAGTAAAAAAGAGAGGAAGGTTTACACTGAAGACAAATGAAAAAAAGGATTACAGGAAAAGCCATGAGGAAAAATCCTTATGGATTGAAATCCTGATGGTTCCAATATTGTTTATTGATTAAAAACACTCCAGGCAGTGCATTCAAGGTCATAATCACAAACCAACCTTATCTTCTTTTAACAAAGTGCATAGAGATAAAAAACCTGAATGAATTTTAGGACTAGGACTTCCCTGAACTTCAGAAAACCAGAAATATTCCTGACCTTGAACATAAAAAAGAAATTTACATTTTTACAGCCATTTACTGGCAAAGTACAGGGTATGTTAATAACCTTAGTCTTGCTGCTGCAAGATGCCCAAAATAGCATTTACTCATTGAAAAAGAACATTTTGGGATGTCAGCATGCTGATCAATAGATTAGGAAATAGTAGGGTTGTATTTTTTTTTTTTGCAAGACAGTAACTTACAGAGACTGAGAGCTGCCATCACCACCTACAACATCCCTAAAAAACAATGAAAAAAGTATGCACATCACGCTGTCAGGCCTTCAGAAGTCCCCTGTAACTGAATAAAAAAACTTTTAAGTTATTTCACTGATTTTAAAAATAGGACTCATGGCCAGTAAGTTGGTAAGTATTCACACTAGAAATACTATAAAAGTACATACTTTTTTCCCTTCTCCTCCTCGCAAGTACCCTCAGTCAAAGGCTAACATATGACATCCTCTTGGGTCATTCTCAATTTTACATTTGGTATTTTTCCTCTGAAAGGCATAAAATTTGCACCTGCTGAGAAACATGGTCTCATACTTTTTAGATCACCTGGAAGTTCTCCAAAGTTATGAGCAAAACGTCTTTGGTTCTTACACAGCAATCTCCTGTGTGCAACTTGGTTTCTGGCAATTCTCTCCCATCTCTTTAGGACATGGCATCATTGTGGCAGCAAGAGTTACAAGCATCGCTATGAACTTATTCAGAAAACTTTATTTATTTTTTACTCTACAATAAAATTAACTTCAGCTTATAAGCAAAGCAACCAAATTACTTAGCACTCCAAGAAGAAATAAGTTTATTACACAGAAATTGGATCCATTAGCTCATTCTTGCATCAAGCAGATACTCCACTCCAGGCTCCAGTCTCACCCACTGCTATTAACCACAAATCAGCCTGTTACATCACATCTTGCAGTCTGTCCAAGAGAAAAAACAAGTAACTCTCAACAGCAGCTCTGTCCAACTCACAGAGGAAAGTAAAAAAGTTCTTTGTATTCAGCAAGAACGCTCTCATCAATGTGGATGCCCAGCTATCATCTCTTGTCAACTTGACGGTGAACACACTAAATGTAGTCTTTGGCAATTGTGCTGGACTGCAGCCAGACAGCCGAAAATAAAGTACAAGCTTTAAGGAAAGATCCAAACATGTTCATGCTCAAAATACTCGCTACATCTTACTGAAAAAATTTTTCAAAAACAGAAGACAAAAATACAAGTACATCTGTGTAAGAAAATAAATTTTCTTGAATTTCTTATCATTTGCTGGGGATGGTGGATAATCAAAACAAAAAGAAATTCTAATTAAACTGGGTTTACATAAAATGTCGCTACGGGATTCTACATCTGCACTTTCTGTTAAGGACAAATGCCAACAGAAAAAGACAGAATTCTCAAGTTAAAATAGAGGCAAAAAAGAAAGAAATACATAGGAAATTACACAGAATCACAGAATGGTAGGGGTTGGAAGGGAAATTAGTATGTGCATGCTATTAAGCAAGCGTATATCAGATCATAGGGAGGAAAAAAAACTCCCAACTATCTAAGCTGAACATTAAATAAGACTTCAGAAATATTTATTTCTTGTTGCTTTAGAACGTCTTGAACCTGGGTCAAAGTATAACATTTCTTCCAACGGATTTGTTCTTGGCAAGCATTTTGAACACATTCCAGCTTCTGTGGCTAGACAAATGGCTGAAAATACAAGCTTCATGTCCAAAGCACAAAATTTAATGGAATTAAAATTTCAACACAGTCACCTGTTTGGACGCAACAGTGCTGCTGATTATTCCATTGCTCTAGTTTCTGCATTTAAGTCATTCTCTTTATTATTAAAATGGATGAAATTTCAATTTGCTTCATATCTAATTTGAAAGCTAGTAGGACAGCAAAATATTTTAACCTATTTCCTGCATCACCTGTGTATATCCTGTTGATCAACACTGGTATTTATCAACAGCTGATATCACCAAAGATTAGAACAGTGCTTTCATTGAAATGAAAGCTGTTAAATGTTTCTTGTTTCTCTTTGTAAGTAGCAACAATTTGTCATACAGAGATCAGCTTTGCACAGTATTAAGAAAGACAATCTATCCCATCCTAACTGATGAGTGACTACAGGGTCACTGGGTCAGCAGCAGCACCAAAGCTACACAGCTCACTTTGGTGTTAAAACTATTATCACCTCTTATCACAAACATAGCATTCCCACTGTCAAAATGTTTAAAGGGACATACATGTAGTTCGGTACATGTTCAATAAAGCCCAGTTAAAAACCTACAGGCACACAAGATAGAACTTTAAAGCAATAGTAGGGCTTGAAAGTAATGCTTTTCTTCCACAAGCAGAGGACCTTAGTGGAAGGGAGCCACTGAGCAACTGCTGGAGGGAGGATTAGACAAACATTTCGATACCTATGGAGTTCTGATCCATCCAGCCATAAGCAAATAGTAATAATATGAGCATTCACATAAAACCTCTCTGCATGTGATTCTCACCATGCTGCTATGAATTTTAAAACTTTACCACAAACTACGACAAATATCAAACAACCTGGCCACAACCACGACAGTATTTTCAAAGTACCAGGCCAAGCACGACCACATTCTAACCTGCCACCTACTATATTATAACCCCTGTACTGCTGGAAGGCCATCAGCTTTCCAGCTATCTGCTAGATCTCATAAACTGTATAAGCTTTCTTTGCAAATGTATGAGCTGGACTTAGCATATCATAGGGCACAATTTAAGAACGATATTGAGTAGGTGGAAAACAGTCTCCCCTCTTTCACCATCCCTAGACAGCTGTAGAACAACTTGTACTGGCAGACTCTGAGGAATAGCTGTTTCAGCTGTAGCCCTCACAAAGCTAAATGGGAAAAAAAAAAAAGTGCAGAAAACAGCCAGCACAGGCAGCATAAGGAAAGTGAATCAGTAATATCACTTTGTGGTTTCTCTCTAGACTACTGCTAGGCAGGGAGAGGTGGGAGGACACGCAAAAAACCCCGACAATTCAGGAAATAATATGAAAAAGTCCTAGCAAGCAACAAATGTTTCCGAGCTGATGTTCTGCACAACATAGTATCAAAGGATGGATGCAGAACCCCGTAAGCTCTCGATTGCTTCTACCCCACCATTAACAACAATGTTTGTTTTTAGCCTCTTTAACTCCCAAGTTTTCAGGTCCTCTAGATAGCTATAATCTACTATGACTTCAGAAAGCTAGTTCATCTGCTGGTACCAGTCCACACTGCAGTAATGGTCTGGGTAATGAACTTTCTTTAATGCCTCAGTGATTTTTATAAATTATCCAAATTACTGGAAAGGCCTCCTTTCCAAAGCATGTTTTGTTGAGGCTACTGTCAATACTCTCATTCAAGGTTTGGTAGCAAAAGTAGCTTCATTTTCAGTGCTAAAAGCAAACATTTATTCCTCCTGCAGTGCAATTCCAAAGTAAATGTAAATGTTAACATTTTGGCAAATTTAATTATTTACAATATCAAATGCTTGAGTGGTCATGAATTTCTTCTTCCTTCTCAAAGGATCTACTTAGAATTTACACAAGAAAGTTCTCCTCAAATAAACCAGGAAATGAAGCCTGAAGTCTGACTTTAACAGACATGAAATCACACCTTAGGTCTCGAAATCTCTATTTATGTTAGCAAGTACCACAGCAGAACAGGAGCATACCTGCAAAACAAAACGGTAGGTTCTGAGGACCTGACATTCACACCACAGGCATTTCAGCTCAGGGGTGTGAGTGTCAGTACTGGGAGGACAGTGCTGTGGATTGTAGCTAGTTTGGTCTTAAGGACCAAATACCAACAGTTCAAGGTCACTACTTGCATTCCTGTAATACTTTCATTAAAGAGGAATTCAGCTGGTGATCTCCAAGAGTAGTCCACTATATAAACCAAAGTGTTATTAGCAGGGCTATCAATTAACTTAAAAAAGCATGTCTCATTCAAACCTATGTTTGAAAACCTGCTAAACTACTCTGAGCTACAAAACTCATTCATACCATAGACACTCATAACAGAAATTGCCAAGGAAATAAACTCATAAATCAATTACTTGGAGTTATTCCCTCAAGTAACGCAACACAAATCGCAACGTTAATGGCCAAAAAGGTATACAAAACCCCCTACCCTTTCCTTTACATGTATTTTCATTATAGACTGGCACACAATTGCAGATTTAGTAAAACAGAATGCACTTCAAATGAGCTTATGTTTGAATGAGCTGTAACTGTATCGAAAAGGGTTTCTTCAATTCCTGCAACATGGTAACATTGCCAAGGCTGTCCAGACCATGTATGATCCATTTTACAGCCATCTAACCCCTGTAACAAAACGCATATACTTCAAAGAAGAGTAGCAATTTAGTTTTCTGCATTTTATTTTATCACCATCTCTTCTGATTCCACGTATTTCCTTACTGTGCTAGCAGGGGCCTTCTGAGCCAGCTACTAATTTACAGAAAGCTTGCAGAAATTTCACCATCAGTTTGACTAAAATTCCAATGGGAACTGGAAGTTATGAGGGACAAGACTGGATGACTGAAAGAGCTTTGTTTCATTGGTAAATTAGAGTAGAAAAATCAAAGAGGCAGAAATTTTGTATTCACACATTTTAGGTGCAACAGATTACAGATAAATCATATCATCAATAGGAAAACAAAGCTCAGGCCTTCCTTTTAATTCTGAACAAGAATTTGCAAGTGTCATCAGTATTTCATTCATGCAGTAATCAATGGAATTGCAGAACAGCAGATATGAGAAAAAAGTTGTAGAGAAAACAATAGTTGGTTAGAAGGGGGAGGCCAGCATGAAAATCTGAGGGCTGGAAAAAAAAAAAAAAGTCACTGTAAGAAAGATGAAGTGTTAAACTGGTTAAGAAACTGAAAGGTGAGGCAAGGAGAAGAAAAACAAACATCCCCAGTGAGGAGATGAGGTAACAAAACGTTCAACGCAATTCTAAGAGAGAGTAAACAAAACGGATGTCAAGCAGATCAAAAGGTACCAGAAAGAGCAGCCTGATAGACAAGGTCTAAACAAACCGAACGGCTGAATATATTGGGTCACACAAGACCAAGGAAACTGACCAAAGAACATTAAATAATACTACATCAACATTATAAGTGATACGCCAACAGACACAAAGGACAATACAAGTGCAACTGGTAATGCATAACTAATAAGTTTCCATATACAAATAGGACTAACTACTGATAGAGGAAACCGTACACTTGTCAAGAGAGTTATCGGTATTTCCTGATGTACTTAAGCTGATAAAGCTTTCACCTTAAGCAAGGAATAAGCAAGAGATTTTCACTTATGAGCAAGCCACAAAGAGTGATTAGAACTTCCTATTTCAAGACCTTAAATAAATTGTCCAAAAATAACTCGAAACTCCTTCAGAACTACTATTCCTCCATATTACTGTTAGTCTTCCGAATATATCAAGTTCACAAAAAAAGAGAAAGTCTTACAGGGTCAGGTCTGTATGCAATTTATCTTCCAAACACTGGCATTGATTTACACCATAAAGACCTGGCCCTTAGTGTGTAAATAAGCTCTGTTGCACTACGCACATATACATTCACAAGTATAATCACTTCTGCAGCTCTCGGTAGTTATCAGGGACAGAACATAACATTATCATTGCGTAAGACATTATGGGTTTATGGTAAGGTTGCTGCACAGGCAGTAAGAGGATGCTGGAAACAATAATAGGAAATTAAACCACAGACACTACAACAATGTATTCAAGATTTACATGCAGGACATTAATTACTTCAATAAATTGGTGAACATGACCTCCTTCCATGTGGTCAGTGACAATTCAGAGTTCCTTTAAACTTACATTTTTCAAAACTCTAAGTAATACTTTCATATGTTGCAAAACAGCCATCCTCTTCAACACATTTTACACACAGTCACGTCGGCAAAGAAACACTGTACACCCACATATCTAACCACAGATGACAGAAGAGACAGAACTAACCATCTTTTTAAAGACTTCAGCAATTTCCATTAGTTTCAACATGTTTATTTTGAGGATAAACTCCCCTCAATGGCCTGACCATGCACAATTAATCACGTTTACTGATACTGAGTTGAGGCTGCTGGTCAAGTGTTCTCACACTAAACATTGCACAAGAGTTTCAAGAGGGGGTTTTTTGATACCGTTAAATCTGAAGATGTCCACAGCTGCAGTCTGCCAAGTATAGAGTAAGTGACGTTTTCTACAGAACAAGTCAGCTGGCTGCTCCATTTCTGTTACTAGTACGACACTATCTTCCAGCCGATGTACTACTTTCAAAGTTTGTATGCATTCACTTTATCAGGCTTTCAAATTCTACTTTGCTAACCGCAAAATCTGCTTTCTGAGGGTTAGTAAACATACTTCATCACAAGCAGCGAGCCTTTCATACCTCGTACGGGGAATCATCCATATCGCTATGCTTTAACAGGTGGCTGCGTAGTGAGTGTCAAGCAAAGAAACACTTTCTTGCATAACATCCTTTCTGCATTTTTATGTAAGCACAAACCAAGCAGCACATACTGCTAGAGAACAGAACGACTTTGGTGCATATTAGATTTTTCAGATTTCTTTATCAAGTATGATTTAAATATCTCATCCATTCCCTCCTCCCCTTCGCTTACATGCCATCTAAACTTCAAACTTCAAATCCAACAAAAGAAGAACCCACCAAATACTTGTTTTATAGATGCCAGAAGTTTTGCGAGTTTGGCTGAAAGCATGAGGTTCCAGTTTGTCAGACCTGCAACTTGTGAAGCCTCAACTTTGAAGCTCTGCTTTGGCTTGCAAAGGAGTCAATGCTAAGCACCGAGAAACAAAACCCATCTTGTCATGCTGTTATCCTCACCAATAAACTGAAGGAGACAGAGGACCATAAAACAGAGAAAGCTTCTATCGGCTTGACCAAGAGAAAATATAGCAGCCAAACACACCTGTGTCATTAAACAAAGGCTTTTTCCACCAGAGACAGTCAATGCTTTCAGCTGCCTTGCAACCTGCACAGTACTCAATGCACTGACTGCAGTAGCTCGTTGTGATTCATGACTGCAAACCAGAGGTCACTGAAGTTAAGAAGGTATGGCTTGTTAGGCTCTAACACAGGGCAAGTTTCACTTGTGATAGCTGCCCCAGTTAAGGACAGAGCAACTGACTGCATGTGTACCCAAACAAGCATTTCTGTACCTAGTTCTCAGTCTAGCTAATGTAAAAATCGAAAATGTCTGTTACTGCCTCACTCAGATTGCAGTACAGTGGAAAAATCGGGACTGGCAAGTCTGATTAGTTTCTATTTCCCAATACTAGGACGAAGACCACACATGTTAGATTTTAAATCTTGAAAGAACAGAACAGTTCTTAAAACCCGCCTTGCAACTCCACTCAGGTTCCACAGCCAGGGAAGAAATGCAGAAAAATCACCCTCAGCCGGAAGGTTTTGTGGTGGGAGTCGGGCAGAGTGTTCTTCCTTCCTTCATTTCACAAACCTTCAAGTAACACGGTGACACCACTGACCAGCATGTATCATCTGCATTTTCCTGTCACATCCCCAATGCTCTCTTGTGATCTCTTCTGTGCGGGCCCACAAGGAGGAAACCCTTCAGTGCTGGACCACCCTCCCCACCCCCCTGCCCACAGCAGTAAGGTGCCACAGAAGGGATGGGAAAGCATGTAAAGCATTAAAGGCAAACATTACGAATTGCATTGGTAGAAATATTTGTCCCCAAAGCCTTGAAGTCTTCTCCTACCAATGTCCTCTAAGTACCAGTTTGTATATAGCACCTCTTAAATTATTTTATACTACTAAATGCACTGTGTGTTCATCACATTATGACCTAGTTCCTCAACTTTTTAAATTAAAACAGAATGAAAACTCACCTTTTTTTTTTTTCTCTGCATGGTTATGATAGATAGGTATTTTTCCCCACTTCAGTTGTTATTTTAGTCTTCTGAGGTGATAGCAAGAATTATTATTTGAATTTTTTTACACTTTCTCTCAAAATGAAGGACAAAATCTGATATAGCACTAGTCTCTAAAAAAAATAACAGTAATTCTCATCATTTAGCTTTTGAGTATCATCATGTACTAGTTGTAAAACTTCATAAAAAACATTTCATTCTCCACTGAAGGCCAAGCATCTCTGAGGCAACTCTCAACAATCAAACGGGAACATTTTCATCGCTTTAGAATAAGTAGTTTAGTGAGGTGAAAAGCATTAAGTGTATTTTTGACAAACATGAGACAAGTAATTTGCACATGTAGACAGAGATTTAAAAAAAACAAAACCAAAACATACAGGTCTTTTTGTAAAATGTGTTTTAAAAAAACCACATTTTTGTAAAATGTGTTCTACAAAAACACAGAAGAAAAACACCTTAAAGACTGCATGATGATGAAAAGAACCTGGCAGATCAGTGTTTTTCCCCACTTTAGTCAATATTTCAGTCTTTTTAGGGGATAGGGAGAAGGGAGGAGGAGTTTGAAGGACAGAGTAGGAACAAGGAATAACAAAGATCTAACATTAGCAGTGGGTGAAGGACAAATACCTAAAAAGTTTCATGAGAAAAACTGAAGTCACATTGCAAACACTGAAAGCAAATAAACACCAGGGAGATTAAAAACGCAAACCAGCAAGCCTTAGAGAAGTGTCAGTGACACCACTAACAAAAAAACTCTCCACGCCACAGCCAACTCCAAGACACCCGTTTTCACGGAACAGGAGCAGACACTTCTTCCCCTTCAAAAAGAGAAAGGCACCAAGACGTCCCACAATTTTTACTCAGGAACCTTGACAAGAATTCATTTTTAAACTTAGCGTTGCATAACTACAAGAAAAAAAAAAAGTCATCCACTGAATTCAACTTCTTTTAAATAAAAATATATTCACTAACATTTCCTATTCTCCCTCTTCCACTGAATTTTTTTAATTTCAATTTGGCAAGAAAGTTTCAGAAGATCAGGTTTGGAAAGAATATTAAATTAAATACCTGTTGTGTAATTTTTCAAAAAAAGTCATTAAATGGGACTGGCTAAAACAAAACAAAACCAAACCTAACATAAAAAAGAGCAAATTAAAGCAAACAAGAAAAGCAGCAACCCCTAGGTTTCAACAGATCGCCTAACTTTATGCGCCACTTCAAACGAAAACAGAATTAAAAGAAACTAAAGGAATAATAAAATTTCTAAGAAGATAAGGCTGGTTACAAATTCCAATGAAACAGATGATCCATTCATCTCCATCTGACCTAAGCTTCCAATTAAAGCAGGAGGAGGGAGAAACTAGCTGGTCTACCAGCATTGTTAAAGGCTAAATACTTAAGAGGTTTTGAGTCAATATACAAGATGAAAGGACACAGCACTCAGTTCAAGTATGCATATACACAAAAAAGATACAGAAATAAAATGATTCCTGTGACTCACAAAAACCCCACAACCCTGACCACATTTTTCATAAGTCAAGTTGCAATTCTTGTAAGTATTTTTCTGTCTGGAAAGTTAAATTCTAGGTATCTAAATGTATCAAACTGTACAATACATTATACCTTGTAGAATGACAGACAAAAAAAGAAGGAAAAAGAAATCACCACAATTGCTATCTCCTCGGCAAGTGGTTGGATTTCACTGAAGTAGGCAAGTGAAAATGTATTGTACACACAGGGTTTTTAGGGCTAGACCTACCCCTCCAGACTAGTATTTGCATTACAGTAAACCTTACATATAGATTAGGAGACTTTGGCTTGTCGTACAACAGCACCAAGGACAAAGATATGTCTTGTGCCCAGCAGCCGAGCCTTGCAAAAACAGATGATAAGAACAAGTGGACGGACTGGCAACAGAAAGAAACGAACTGTAGGAAGTAGCGCTAACGAGTCTGGGAGTCTCCTTTCCTTCCTCCCCCACAGACACCACAGCAAAGCAGAGTTTTCAAAAGAGATGTAAGGAGAAGAACAGTGAAGTAGTTTTGCCAAGATTAAAGTGAGGATTTCTACCTGTGTTAGGGAGGAGCAAGGGAGAAAGCAAAAAGATGGTTTTTACAGAGTCTCTAGCCGACAGGAAAGTCTAATGGGGGCAGCACTTGGCCTAGATAGAGGGAGGAAGAGAGAGCCCTGATGGCTGAAGATGATGGGGAGACTGTGAAAGTCAAGGTAAGAAAATGATGTTTCAGTGGGGAGAACAGGAGTGGAAGGAACGATGGGTAAGGGGAACACAGTCAAACTAGTATGTACAGGAAAATACAGAACTTGAGAGCTGTCGGCACAGCAATGCCACACTTGCGGAAGTGGAAAATCACTTTACACTAAATTGAGATTACAAAGGGGGGCACGGTGTTTGCCTGTTAAAACAATTGTGTTATATGACAGGATGAAAATGGCCATACCTCACAGAAACTATGTCAAAACTCTGCAGGACTCATGCCTTTTTTTTTTTTTTTTAATTTTTATTTTATTTTTAAATGTCCTCACATTCAGAATTTGGAAGGAGAGGCTGATACTGCGGCTAGGAAGGACTGGGAATAGAGATGAAAATGGTTTCAAGAACATTAAGTTTGATTTATTAGCTTAATGGAAGCTTACTCTCCAATATAGGAATTACATGCAAGAATATGTCATTGCAAAAAAATTACTCATTTACACTTTTTATTACCGAATAAAAAAAGCTGTGTTACTACCCACATTTAATCACTATGACTATTACGGCATCAGAACAAATTCTGAAACTCTGCCAACACCAACATTTTCCTTTACTACAGAAGTGTGCCTTAAATGGAAGTAATACACAAAGAAAAATAAAGGCGGTTTTGTCACTCATGCCAGATGATTGCCAATAAAAAAATGCTCAGAATTTGTTAACAGATTCTAAAATATTTTTTCTTCCAAGTCTCAAAGAATAGATGTCTCAGAGGTGTAACTACAGAAGGGGTTTTTATTAAAAAGGGTACTTTTAAAATTTATTGTTAAGAACTTTTAAAGCACAGAAGGTCCTTTTCCTGAATTTTAATGTATCATACAGGCTAAAGAATCCAACAGAAATCCTTCATTTTATGCAAAGTATTGTCCTTGAAAGTTTTGGGGCTTTTTTTACCCTTTAGCCCACAGCATAAGGATTTCTTATAAATAACTGAGAACTATAAGACAAGCCCTAAAAAAAAATTCCTGTTAATTATGTCAACTGTCAACAGCCCAGCAAAAATCAAGAATTTTAAAGAAACCTCAATAAAGAGGCAAAGAGGCGTCTAAGAGATTTACGAACACGCCCAAATACACAGCTCCCACTGCACTTAGTGAGACACTCCCGAGTACTCCCGTAGGTGTCTGAACACCTTCTACAAACCAGACTCTATGGGTATGTCTGAGCGTACTTCGCACCTGTAGTCCTCATCAACGTCAGCTCCGTGTTGTGGGCTTTTGACACCTCTAACAGAGCCTACACATTTAAGTCACTTCTGATTATCTCCATCTGTGCACATTTATTCTTGTACGTAAGTATCTCATCTCTGTTTATAGTTTAAACCACAAGCCCGGACCTTGGGCTCACACGTGGAGACAGGAATACTAACAGCAATTTATAAAAGAGTAGGAGTGAGGTCTGAATTTTTCAGCACCAGCTTTTTCTGTTTTTTTTTCCCCTCATCCTTCTTAAGGTGCTAAAGGGGAAAAATATTTTTAAAAAAGAAAATTTCTTTAGGATTTGGTACGTATACTTGCTACATTTGGAAAATCAATTTAAATCACAGCTGTAACTCAAGAATTCATAAGAAGAAAACTTCTCTTGAGATTTGAGAACTGCTACTGAAAGTTATATTTTCAACAACTACTTGTGATTTGCTTAAATGCTGAAAAACTGAGGGAACACACATTTTAAGCTTTACCTATTCCTAACTATCCTCATAATAAGAAATCACAGTTTACTGCTCTGCTTTTTATATTGTATCAGTTTTCTACCTAAATTTAGGATATTTTTACAGTAATATATTTTTGTATGTTATGAATATAAATACATTGATAATATACATTCTGTACAGATACATGAATACAAATGAATGCAAAAATAGTTCTACTACAGACTGACATCCCAAATGAATGAAGAAGAATTTGAGGAAAAGTGTGATGAAAAGTCACGGGAAGTCATTTTCCATCACTTGTCTTTTGAGAGGGTGGTCAAAAGCTGTTTAATTTTGGTGTTCAGGAAAACTCCACCAGTTCAAGGACTATCTGTTCCCACAAAAAGCATATATATTTAGTAAATTCTTTCTTGGCATCATGTTCAGAACATTCATATTAACAGATGGAATAAAAATGTGGCTCATAGGCAGGACAGACTGACCTTTTAGGACAAGACTCATTTAACACAGGGGCAGATGGGATAGAATACTTTCAGAATACTGCAAATATCTGTCACCAGTTTGTTCAGTAAAAGTTTGTCTGGGTCAGTCACTCAAACCAAAAGACCTGACACTGTTGTAACTTCCTCAAGTCCTGCAGACTCTTAATAAATTCAATAAAATATATATATTACAGCCAGGACTTCTTCACCAAAATGCTAGTAAGCTGCCCCTGCAGGAGAATTTGTTGCTATTTCTACAGATAACATTACTGAGAAACGTGGCCTTCTTGAAAACAGGACAAGACTGATAAAGATCCTGCGCGGGCTGCACCAGGCAGAGACTGCTGTTGCCTTTTCTCGAAACTCATTAGCGTTGCACAGCTGATGCCACACAGTGACAACGACAGCCCCGAGGGATCTGACAAACACGGGTTGCAGCGAAGGTAAGCAGCAAAAGATTAGAAGACAAACTTCAAAAAAACATTTTACCCTTTGCAAATGCAAGGAGATTTAGTTAACAGCAGAAGCAGGTGAATGTTTCCTTCACCAAAAGGGCTGTCAAGCACTGGAACAGACTGCCCAGGGAAGTGGTTGAGTCACCTTCCCTGGAGGTAGACGTAGTGCTTAGGGACATGGTTTAGTGGTGGACCTGGCAGTGTTAGGTTTATGGTTGGACTTGGTGATCTTAAGGGTCTCTGTCAACCTAAGTGATTCTATGATTCTCCTGGTGAGTTCTCTGACAGATCTACTTCTGAGGGTTGGATGCCTGTTACAGTGAGCCTCCAGAAGAACTGGACTGAGATTAGTTTTCTGTAGAGATGCCAGAGAATTAGAAGTGAAAAGATGGCTTGACTACTTGCATGGTTGGTCATGGAGGCTATTTTCACTTTGAGGAAGTTGCAAGAGCTCCTGATTACTTCAAGAAGACACGGTGCTACCCACAACATTTAGGTATGAAGTCTAGTCTGTGTGTTCAAAGTATTACCTAGCAGTACCACCATCAGTCCTGATAAATACAGCAGTCACAGACTTACAGGCTAGTGTGAGGAGTCAGAGCTCACAGGTGTTTTCTGTTGCGCTCCAACCAATACACACTGTGACCACAGTAGGCCAGTCTTACCCTTCTGGCTCATGAAATCAGCAGCCTGGCTACCCATAACTCATTAACATGAAAGCTACCCTCAACTACTTCTGTGCATTCTATCAAAGGTTCTGAAGCAAAACTAGAAAGCTACCCAAAAGTGCAAAAATTTATTCTGAAGGTACACAGACTTGTTGTTGGATTACTTACATAGAAATATGTATATGCACAGCTGATTTCTGTAGCATGAAAAATTACTCTGTTCTTTTCCCAGTAATTCATTTGATCTTGAATAGGGAATTATCAATGCTGGGTGTTCAGGGACAGGAAGCAAGAAGTATACCTGGTACCAAGTAACAGATTCAGTACAAAATAGTTAGAAGCTGGTCTAAAGGAAAGGATTATACCATTTAAAAAAAAAAAAATAAAATCACAGCTTTCAACAATTTAAGAAGCAATAATTTCCATCATTCAGAAAGCCATCATAACGATGCTACTCAACTTAAAAACCTGCATTTGTTTACAGTACTGAGAAAATAAAGACTACTATAAAAATCCTCTCCACTCACGCATCTTTGTTTCTCTTTTTGTTAAGTAATGAAAATAGCAGACAGTTTCATTTAGGAAAATAAAACACAATACATTGAGTGATTACGCTGATAACACTTGAGAAGAACCACCCACCACTGAATGCATTTCAGTCTCTTTTATAAAAGATCATTAACAACGAACTGCTTTGCAGCAGCAGAAGAAAAAGTATGATCCCAAAGCAGCATCCCTCTCTTTACATTTATGTTTTCATCATTATGCCTGATCTCTCCATTGTCCTACTGCAATGCCTGGTAGTGATCCATTGTTACAGCCTTGCAAAATGACTGAGCAAATCCTTACATTTCTTTTTTTTTTTTTAAACAAGATTGGAAAGAAAATAAATTAACTCTTTTCAACTTCTTTAGAACTCCTTCATTTGGCTGAACATGAACAAAGTGTTTCTCACCCCAACAACTGTGATTGTTTTCAAATACCTGTTAAGTGGTAATTTACATAAAAGCAAGATCATTTTTGACAGTGTAGGATTTCATATCCAGTTTGTAAAATGGCAGTTGGCCTTTCTCTCTCCCTGCCTCTTTTTTTAATTGCCTTAGTCTACTGATACACTGAGCCACTTAAGAATCATTACACAAATCCCACGCAACACACATTTATTTCATTTACTTCAAGATTTAACATTAAAATATAACAAGGATTTTGATCTGTGTTCAAATTTTAGATTTAGATCACATGTTTTTCTTCACTGCTGTAAAGTTTTTCTTTGCCTTTGTGAGGGATTAATTTAACTATTTTTGAAGTAAGTCCACCAAACAATTCACACAAATACTACACAAGGTTTGTGATAGTACCCACAGACTCAGACATGCTGGTATGTATCTGGAATACACAAAAAACACTTAGAGCGGACTGATGCTTTTTATGATAGCTTTTCTGTTAAAATTTATCTTAAAAAATTATCTTTAAGCATCTTGTCTTGTCATGAGGCACTATCTAGAAAAGTCTGGCTCTGTTTTCTTTACATCCTCCGATCTGAGATTTATAAACATTAATAAGATTCTCCCAAAGCTTCCTTTCTCCAGGCTGAACAGTCCCAGCTCTTTCAGTCTCTCCTCACATGTCAGATGCTCCAGTCCCTTAACAGGTATAACCCCTCCAGTCAAAAGTTAAGTAGATAAAGCAGCTCATTTTGACAGACTTGAAAACCACTCCAACCTTAGCACTTCAAACCAGTCACACCATCCAAAATGGTGTACACGAACATGGATATTCTAGAAGTACCCACAAACATAGTGGAAGCAATTTAGTTAATGTTCCTGCTAGCATGGCATCATCTATGAAAAAACAAGCACCATTCTGCACATTGAAATGGTACTTAAATACACTACAATATGAAATGCTAAGCATAAAATGACTCGGGGTTTGAGGAGAATTTACAGTTTCAACCGTGTTGTTAACGGCAAAAGCATTTTAAAAAACAATAGGTATTTTAATGCTGCTCACACTTATTTGAAGAATTGTAGGGTGACTACCATAAGCCTACCTTTGCCCATCTCAAAAGCCTTGATTTGCTATAAGTGACATTTTTTAACGCAGTTGTAAATACCAAAGAACAACATCAATATTAGTCTATACGTAACTAGACTCAGAGTTGGTTACACCAGCAGCAGTCACTGTCAACGCAAGCGAGAATATACGCATTGGAGACACAGTCCAAGGTATCAAGCTGGCATATTGGATGGAGTTTTAAAGGCTTCCTAAAACTTCAAAGAATAAATGAGTAAGTATCATGCTTCAAATATCTATTTCAAGCATCTTACTTGGTTTACGTACAGTTGACTTTCCTAACAACCTATACAACAGATAAAGAATTTTGAGGCCAATACCACAATTCTTGAAATCATTTACTACAAAAAGCCACTAAAATCTTGCAAAAATTCCTGCCCCCCTCCCCGCCCCAAGCAAGAAGCATCCCTTTATCAACACAAATTCTACCAAGCGTCTGATGCAAGGAAATGTATGTTGGCCACAAACCTTGGCTGCATTTAGCCAAGTGAATGACACAAGTATTGAAATTGCTTTGAAAAAAACTGTATCCCAAGTATGAATGAAAGGACAGTTATAGACATTGGTTGATTACACAGTTGGACTTGATGATCTTAGAGGTCTTTTCCAACCTTAATAATTCTATGATTACTCAACACCTTTCCATAATTACAGTATTTTGAAATTTGAATTTGAAAATTTAATTAAATTTTATGCAGGTTACTACAAAGCCCATCCTTTTTCCCAGACAGTCCCACAATACATCTCACAGTATCATTAAGCAAGTGTGTGAAAAGCATCTACTTTCATCCTAAGCAATTAAAGACAAGTTTGGTGAATTCTCATATTTAAGCTTAGGTGTACTGTATTCTATTGTTGCTTTATTTCAGATCCCTTTCTAAACAGCAATCATCCCATTGACTTTTTTCAATAGTACGTTCTTTCAGGTACCTTCATCCTTAGAGAAGGATTCTAGTTTTCCTGTGTTGACTGGTAAAACTTCAAACTTCTGCTTTAAAATGTCTGTTTCCAGGTATCCATACAGCTCTGCACTCTTCAAAAATACGCTGGAGATGAGTAAAACTTGACTAGCAGCTCTTAAAACAAACAGAATTCTCCCTTAGTGTAATGAATGTGCTTAATCCCATGCACCCACATAGAAATGAAGTCAAAATCATTCCCACAAACAGGCTTCTTTTGATGGCGCACAATCTGAGTTGTGTGATTAAAAAACAAAAATTATTCAAACAGCTTGGGTATCTAGGCAGCACAGCCTCTTTCCATGTGAATACTGCCAGCATATCTAAACCAGGCAAGTAAAGAGCAGAAAGCTGAAGCTCTGTGCGATTTATGCAGTATTCAGATTGGCTGCATACAGGTAATTAAATAAGTCTGTCAAATCTCTACAGCTTTAGTTTTTTTTGTATTTAGAAAACTTTCAAAAATTAATCAAGTTCTGCAAATATTTGTATTATTTATTTCTATATTGTGGCAGCCAATAAAACCCACAAGTGATATACAGGAACTGGAGAGGAAGGAGGAGGAAAAAAAAAAGATAACAACTGTCCATGTCTACTTCCTTAAGGCAGTTCTGAAGGTCTGAAGGAGGCTCAAAAAGCCTCAATAATAGATAATGCTCCACCGACCCCAACAGCTTGATGAGCGGTAGCTGAGTCATTTTCTTCCCTGAAAGCACCATAAGTAACTCTCAAGAGCTCGTGTGGAAGGCAAGGCGG
>Ga0065711_1011115_pt1 | contig 18824 bp, 14 predicted proteins | sample Hoacrofraction12_FD_59098 | JGI IMG/M metagenome (GOLD analysis project Ga0065711, IMG submission 59098) | Hoatzin crop microbial communities from Cojedes, Venezuela - Epithelial fraction 12 v2 (version 2) | ecosystem: Host-associated > Birds > Digestive system > Esophagus > Crop | place... | reverse complement strand
ATTCTGTGATTCTGTGATTCTGAGCTGTTGACCCCAGAGCAGGAGTACCTGTCTGCCAGTTTTTCCCAGGCTCCAGCAGATCTTCGGAGAATGTCACCAGGTCCTTCCCGTTAAAAGCTTTCTTAGGTGGCCCTAGTCCACTTGGATATTCTTGGACTGCCACCGACAAAGGAGCTGGTACCCAAAGAGAGCCATAAGCCGTGAGAGCTGTGTATGGAGTCCCAGGTATTTGAGTACATCGATCGTTTTCTGGGCACAGAGAGCTCCCGAGCGCATGATGCCAATGCCCAGCTGCCAGGGCAACGCGCTCCGGTCAGACATGGCCTAAGAGCAAGGGCCGGGACGTCCCCATGGGACAGGCTGCCAGCGTGGAGCCACAGCCTAAGCTCTGCTGCTCTCTGCACCTCTTCAAGCGCAGGGGAGGAAAGAAGCTCCCAAGACAGCCGGCTTCCCTGTAATTATCCCTTCCCCTTCTGAAATACGGCAGGATTTGACTAGAATAAATGGTGAGCAGTCTGAGGGGAGAGCAAAACCAAAGGGTGCAGTTTGGCAGACTCCCACGAAGTTCTAGATTCCCGGGACAAGGTCAGGTTCGCCACGGGAGCGCTGGCATTTGCAGATATCCCTGCACCAAGAAGCCGAATCCGGAGAACCTGGAAGTTGTGCCGTTGTCTTTGCAGCTTTCTCTGTTTAGTGTTTCCTACCAGTAGAAGTCTGAAGGATTGTAGCGAGGGGATTACAACAGCTTCATCGTGTCGCTGGCTGCGGATGAGAGCATAAATCACAGCAGGGACAGAGCAGCGGGGTGTGGGCGGGTTGTGCAACCGCTGTAGCACAGCTGGGGAGCAGAGAAGGAGTGAAGGTAAGTTAGGCTGAAGGAGGAGGCTGGGCTTATCAGTACCCGATTTGCCATTTTTCGAATACTAATTTTCCTGAGGGACAACGTTTGCATTTTCCATTTGCATCTCCATCTTAGTCTTCCTTTTTATTTCGCTCTGGGAATTCCTGTATCTGAAGAAGGAAAAAAGTAAAAGGGGATGGGAGCGGGGAATAGGAAGCCCAGTCTATACCAATTACTCATATTTTCCTTTTTAGGTAATACCATTTTGTGAGGCTTCAGTATAAAACCCTGAAAAAGCATGATCATTTGTGGTTTATTTCAGGGCTTAGATGTTGACAGAGGTCACCAAGTTAAGCTTGTCTTGCCTGCCAGTATTTAAGCATTCAGATATGTCAGATGAGCAGTTCTGAACAGTATAGTGCTAGAGAATTATTCACTGTCCTTGCGTGGAAATGGTGACAAAGAGACTAAAACCCCCTGTTTGTGCTGTTCGGCTCCGTGCTGCGGCTGAGCAGGCTGCCAGGATGGCTGCTTGTCGTGCCTGCCAGATGTGAGAGCAGGAGCAGCTGTTGGAGAAGGGTCCACCCTCCTGGGCAGCGTGAAGAAGCAGCAGCACTGCTCGAGGGGGACCCTTCCAGCCCGGCCTTAGCCTGGAAAGTCGCAGGTTGTGTGCAGGCTTGGCAAAAGCCTGGTGGTTGTCCGTAAGGCGGGAGGAAGGTGGTCCTCGCTGGTTTTCGCTCTCCTGTAGCACGTGGTCCAACAGCCTCAGATGCTGCCAGTCAAGGTAGGATCAGTCTGTAGATGGAAACCTGTCTGCCAGGACTGGACGAACTCCAACACCCCTTTCACAAGGACTATTAGGAGCCATCAAGTTAAATTTGCTGGGACTTTATTAGAGTAGCTCTAAACCAATGGCCTATAGGTAAAAAAACCTGTTAGTAAATTGGAGAAGTAACGATTTGTCGACACTTCTGTCCATCGGCCCCAGACATCAGCCGGTATCCCGACGGCACTGCGGCCCTTCGTCGTCTGCACTTACACCGCTGCAGGTTCGGATGCTCAGTTCAGATTGTTACAAATGCCTTTATCCATTCCCATTGACATTTTAAACAAACGGTGATATATTTAGTACAATAATTACAGTTATTTGATTACCTTTCTTTTAGCCTGAAGTAGAAGGCAACTGACAGATGCGAATGCCTCTGAGACCAATGCTCTGTAATAAACTAACATTATTTATTACAAGATGCATTTTATTAATAGGAATTGGTGGTAATTAATTCACTAAAGTTGATGTTACTAATAATTACATGTAATTCGTGAAATATTTATGAAAGAAAACTGTGTATAAAAATGACGCAAAGGTCATTTACCTAATTAGTTAATAAATATCACCAATGTTTCTAGCGAGTCTCTCTGATTCTGAATAGTTCCAGATTTTCCTCAGTAAAGTAATTTTTGAACCGTTTTTTCTTTGTACATGGCATCTTGACATGGAGGCTAACGTTTCTGGTTATTGTTTTGAGCCAATGTATGTACTGTTTCCTTTGCTAATTCACTTTGTCCTCTTTCCTTGTTCATACTGAAAGATCCTAATTAGAGATAGCACTAGCTCAATCTAATTTAGCTTATCAGTGAGTTGCGGTGTCTCCCAGTTTAAGGATATATGAATATATCTCTGTCTTTTTAACTTGATTCCACTGACTTTCTTTGGAATCAAATAACCATCATCCAAATTAATAGCTGACATCTGAACTGGAAAAATCTTAGCGTCATCTCTGTTCGCATCGAATTCAATGACAGAAGTGCCCATGGACCTTGTGAGATGCAGAATCAGACACTGGGCTTTGCTGCATCCATGCCTTGAACGGTAGTGTTCTATTGCTGCTAGTTTGTGGCAGCCTTGGTCAGAGGATGCGCTGGTGGTATTTGCAGAGTAAGGTGCAGAATGAGGTTACCTTGTCAGTTAGGTCATCCTGTGTAATGTAGGCTACGGAGAACTGCACCCTGTTTTGAATTAAGCCAAATGACTTGGGTTTGGTTAACACCAGTCTTCTAGAGATGTTCAGACGTGATTTGAAATACTAAGAGTCAGGGAATCCACCACATCTTTTTGTCATATGCTGCTACAGCCAGCCAGGCTCACCCTTCAAATTTGAATGGGTCTGGCTTCAGTTTCTTGCTGCAAGTCAAACAAATTATTAGGCTTGGTGCAGGTTTTGCTGTATGAAATTCCGTGTTGTCGTCTGAAGAAGGGCAGACTTGGTGATCTAATAATGTTTGTTTCCATGAGTCTGAGAGCCACATTTGCACTTTCGTCATTCTGGCATTGCTTTACGCTCAGTCATAAAACAACCTCCGGCACTCAGCCTTTTGGCGGAGAAGAGAATTGCTTAAGGACTTCAGGGATGAGGAGGTGAAGAAAGCGTCGTGCTCACAGCCTTAAATCCAGGCGTGAGGAGTGGTGACCAAGGGCTGAGGTCACTTCTGCGCGCTGCTCTGTGGGTGGGTAACGTGGCCCTGGTGCAGCTCCGAGCAGGCAGACAGACACAGGGCTGCCCTAAATCCAGGATGGGCTGGCCCGTGTTTGTAAGCTTTCTTGGATAGCTGTTCTCTGGCTCGGTGTTGCTGTACTGACCAGAAACAGATTGCATTTAGACAACCATTGCCACGAGGTCCCTAAAATCAAACTTTTGTGTGGAACCACGATTCCTCTTGTTTTGTGAATAGGAGGCTCCTGACCGATGAGGAAACCTTGGCCTTCAGTACTGAGGGCTTTTGTTTCTCACGTGTGTCATTCACAGTAACAAAATATGCCTAGGATCCCCCCTTTATTAAGAACCTGTCCGCTGGGACAGTGCGTATGATAATGTCTTTCATGGTTGTCTACCCACTGATATTCCAAATGTGCATAGGTCAAACTCAGAACTGGTGTCTATGATCTACGCATAAACTGGGCTATGGGTCTGTAACTGGTCTGAATCTGAATGGCCTCACCAGTGTCTCCTGCCTTATTCAGTTTTTGTGGACTAACTTTATAAAATAAATCTTCTTTAAAGAGCAATTTTATTGTATGATAAGATCTGATATAGAAAATTTTATTACATTAGACAATAAAATATATCTGGATAAGCCATATAGTCTTGAATGGCTAATGAGCACCAACAGAAATTACTCTGGCTGATAAACATTTGTCTTTTTTGCTTAATAGCTGTTAGCCTTTTTAAGCACAAACCGTGCCCCACTAAAGCGGAAGATGCTCAGCAGGGCAGCACAGATCTTTGCATTTTCTGCCGGTGGGGTCAGCTAGACTTTAACATGATTTATTCTGCAGAAGTCATTAATTTCTGTGCAGAGAGGTTTCTGTGCTATTTTTCAGGGGGCAGCAGGGATGGTATCATGCATGGTGGTCTGTGTTTACGTGGATGAAATTGGCTTGCAAGGGTTTTCCTGGAATAGGTTAACCTTGAGAAGTAAACTTTCTGGGGGAAGAGCTGCTGCACAAGAGCGTTTCTGTGTCTTTTTGTGAGTCGGTGAGGAAACACCCGCAGCAGCGTGCAGCCAGGATCCAGCCTCATTGCGCCCGGCCAGGGACAGGGGTGAGGGAGCCGCAGTGGTGCTCGCCGAGGGTCCCTCTGTTTTGTCCTGCACTGCTCAGCCACGAGCAAACGGACCCAGGCCAAACACCCGCTGTCTCTGTTGCCTTGCTACCCTGCCAGCTCACGTTCCCTTTAATGCACAGGTGCAAAATGGGTCTTGAGAGAAAGAAGTCTCTATCCAGTCCTTGCCGAACAGAGACGCGTTGCCTTCAGATGGTGAAGGCAGGTGGCAAAATGGTGCTGGTGATGTTTGGGATCTGGATGTTACCGTCTGCGAAGGACTTGATGGAGGAGCTCAGATGAAAGGCCTGCAGATGGAAATGACATCTGCTAATATCAGGCGTGAATTACGTTGGCTTTGCTCTTTCCAACTGTACTTTTAACAAAATAATGAACTTTTATTTTATGAGCCCCCCAATGCTTTGACGTGATATTCCTCTGAAAGGATATTGGAGAGACAAAACAGTAACAGAAAATAAACAGATAAGAATGGAGTGCAATAAGGGGAGTGTGGCCAGCAGGTTGAGGGAGGTTCTCCTTCCCCTCTACACTGCCCTGGGGAGGCCCCATCTGCAGCACTGTGTCCAGTTCTGGGCTCCCCAGTTCAAGAAAGATGAGGAGCTACTGGAGAGAGTCCAGCGGAGGCCTACGAGGATGGTGAGGCGACTGGAACATCTCTCCTACGAGGAGAGGCTGAGGGAGCTGGGCTTGTTCAGCCTGAAGAAGAGAAGGCTGAGAGGGGACCTTATAAATGCATGTAAATATCTGCAGGGTGGGTGTCAGGAGGACAGGATCAGACTCTTTTCAGTAGTGCCCAGTGACAGGACAAGGGGCAATGGGCACAAACTGAAGCAGAGGAAGTTCCATCCGAACGAGGGTGATGGAGCCCTGGCCCAGGCTGCCCAGGGAGGTTGTGGAGTCTCCTTCTCTGGAGATATTCAAGATCCGCCTGGACGCGGTCCTGTGCAGCTTGCTCTGGGTGACCCTGCTTCGGCAGGGGGGATTGGACTGCGTGACCCACAGAGGTCCCTTCCAACCCCGACCATTCTGTGATTCTGTGAAAGAATGGAGAATTCAAGACCAGTCCCAACTTTTGGCTTCACCCCTTTTGTCTGGCCAGTTCCTGATGGAGAGAAAGCTCCTCGGGGCTCGGCTGGCTGGCATTACTTGCAGCTCTCCTTCAGCTGCTGAGACATACCCCGGAGAGTTACAGACCTGTACTGGCCAGGCTCTGGCGCTTCCAAATGCCACTGCTTTGTATGTTCATATGCTGGCATATAAAGAATAATACGCTGATTCTATCAGGTCTTCTTACTTTAACGTGAACAAGCATGAATGTATAAATAATATCAAAACAATAAAATGACCAAGGTATGGGTTAGAAAGGAACTAATGCATTTAGTGATGAGGAAGGAGGTCTTAATCCAGTGGTCTTGGCTGATGCCAAGAGCATGCCACTCTGTGGGATGTTGAAGAGGATGAGCTAGAGCCGTATCAGTCTCTTAGTCTTCCCCCGGTAAATCCATCTTAGCTCATTAGTAAATGACAAGATTTGGTATTGCATTATTGTATAGCCTGACTGAATAGGGAAACAATTTTCTGAGATTATTTGAATTGCCTGCCTTGGGAAATAAAAATGAAAAAGCTCTTGTTATTTTCAACTAATAAACAGACTCTCAGGAACAAAAAGCTTCAGCAGCAAACAGAAGAAACAGCAAAACAAGGTAAGGGAAATATGCACACAAGGGTCTGTCGTACAGAATATGTACAAATCCAGGGTCCCTCTTCCCGCTACGTAAACTATTTCAGCCTGCACTGCAGTTACAAACAGTCTTCCTGATGGGCAATCGCCTTGTAAAAAACGGAGCAATTTTGAATTGCCTCCAATAAGCTTCCTAACAGGCAACTGGTTCTGATGGAACAATTTTGAACTCTCTGTCTCCTTATCTTCTGTCGACATCATTTTTCAGAAGGGGCAACAGGACCAAATTAAACCGTTCTGCTGCAGACAGTCTGTCTGTCTGATCGCATTGCGGCTGTTGCCCATTTTGAAGATATTCTCTAGCAGTTTAAAACTAAGATGAGAGGAAAGTTCATGTGTACCCATGCACGCAGATGCACACAAACCTGTGCCTCCCTTCCCTTATGCTTACTCCATTATGAGATGTATTTACAGTGTCAGAAATTCAGAGTCCAGTGGTTCTACCCCACGGCCAGCTCTATCTCATTGAAAGTGTCTGAAACCCCTCTTTTTTTTTAATCCTTTTTTTTCCCCAAAGCCAGGCTAAGAGCTTGAAAGAAAGAAAATAAGGAGAAGATGTATATGAGTTAGTTTAATCCAAGTATTACTTGTGGAAAGGAGCATAGGGAAGCTCAGGCAGCGCTCGGATCTGACTTGTTGTGTTCCCAGTCAGGCGGGAGCAAAAGGCTTGGCTGTCTTTCGTCTTTGGCATTTCTTATGCCTTCTCCTCATCTCTGAAGCCTATCTTGTCTGCAGAAAGTTGGATTTTTGACTGAGGTGCAGCTGTTGGGACTGAATAGAAACAGTGAGCACGGCGGAAGAGAAAGAAACTGTGAAATGAGATGCGGTGCAGCCAGCAAATGGATTTGGAGAACCTGATTGCTGTGTAGCAAAAGAAGCCTCTGGGATATATTTTACTTACTGGCGGAAAGGAGAGAGCTGCGGTCTTGGGACGTGTTTTGAAGGCCTGCAATGCACAATCATCGCCTTTGGATTGTGTCCAAGTGCTGCTCAGAATCCCGATGGCTCTGGAGCGGCATTAAATCAAGACGGATGTCACTTTACATCTCATTGCGAATGCACTACCTGGAGCACGGGTTTGTGAGTAGCATTCCTTTTCAGGCAGAGAATTCTGCTTCGAGAAGCTTTGAGCTGGCTAGGAAGAAGGGAGGAAAGCCTTTTCTTGTGCCCTAATCTGAGAGTCATTTTGTGTATAACCAACTATGATTTGCCAAAACCTCTTCCTCGAGAGCTTCGTGTTCAGGAGATCTAAGTCAACGCTCCTCAGCATGCCTCTGTACTGAGGACATAAACAAGGAAAGCGGGCGAGCTGTGTCTTCAGGCTGGAGTGATTCCCCACTGCTAGAACAGTTTTAGTACGATATTATTGTGGGTTGGCTCCTATTTCAGATCACCAGCTTCTGTAGTTGCTCCATCTCCACTGACTACAGGGTGATGCTCGCTATGCCTTCCGGCTGAAGACTTGATTCTTTGTCTCTTAATATCTTAGAAAGTCACAAGCGACCAGGTGAAATCCTTCCAACTAACTTTACAGGAATAATATAAGTACCCATGGAGGGAATATTTCATAATTTCTATTTTGGGAGCTAATGTCATAGCAGACCTAGTATTTATTCTTGTATTTAGATAAACCACAGCTGGTTATCAGTAAAGAAGCAAACATGTGAGGCAGGTAGTTTTTTCTTCCACAGCAAATTATCATATATAGAATATATTTTTAATATATTATAGAATCATAGAATCACAGGTGGAAAAAGACCTCTAAAGATCATGAAGTCCAACCATCCGCCCAGCAACACCATGCTTACTAAACCATATCCTGAAGCGCCATATCTACACGTTTTTTTAAACACCTCCAGGGATGGAGACTCAACCACCTTCCTGGACAGCCTGTTCCAATGCCTGACCCCTCTTTCAGTAAACAAATTTTTCCTAATATCTGATCTAAACCTGCCCTGACACAACTTGAGGCCACTGCCTCTCATCCTATCGCTAGTTACCTGGGAAAAGAGACCAACGCTAACAGGCATCACTACAGCCTCCTTTCAGGTAGTTGTAGAGAGCAATAAGGTCCCCCCTCAGCCTCCTCTTCTCCAGACCAAAAAACCCCAGCTCCCTCAGTCGCTCCTTGTAAGACTTGTACTCCAGACCCCTCACCAGACTCCTTGCCCTTCTCTGGACACGCTCCAGCACCTCAATGTCTTTCTTGTAGCGAGAGGCCCAAATCCAGGTGCAGCCTCACCAGTGCCAGTACAGGGGCACGATCCCCTCCCTGCTTCTGCTGGCCACACCATTCCTGACACAAGCCAGGATGCTGCTGGCCTTCTTGGCCACCTGGGCACCCTGCTGGCTCATCTTCAGCCGGCTGTCGACCAACACCCCAAGGTTCTTTTCCACTGGACAGCTTTCCAGCCACTCTTCCCCAAGCCTGTAGCATTGTATGGGGTTGTTGTGACTGACGTGCAGGACCGAGCATTTGGCTTTGCTGAACCTCATACAGTTGGCCTCACCTCATCGATCCAGTCTGTCCAGATCCCTCTGCAGAACCTTCCTACCATCAAGCAGATCGACATTCCCACCCAACTTGTCATCTGCAAACTTACTGAAGGACCACTCAATCCCCTCATCTGGATCATTGATAAAGATGTTAAACAAGACCGGTTATCTGCATATTACTTAATATGCAGATAAGCAATATATTTTTTAGAAAAAATTAATAGTTAGTGAAAGAAAAGACAACACATTGTTAAGAGAGGGTCTTCACCATCTACTCCCTGATGCAGAAGACAGCTTTAAACAGAAGTGGAAACCTTCTTGTATCTGCTCCGGAAGTAAACGTGAGGCAAGAGCTAGGTGGAAGTGTATAACAGCAGCAGTTTTGGTTGTCAGGTGCCCAGGCAGGTGCTAATTTCCAGGGAAGTGTTATGTATCGGTGGTCTTTGCATTGAGTAAGCATAAAGGAAAGGTGGACACCCGTTCCTGGTGTTGGGCTTCTATCAAATCACAAAATGGTTTCATTTAGCTGGGAATTTGAAGAGAACTATACGTACTGCACATATTTTTGGGTGTGAATGCTGGCTAATTTTACCTTTGACATCAAGTGAGAAGTGGTAAACTACTGTGCTCTGCCATCACAGCCTGTCTGTGATCGTACCCGTGTTTGTGGCATATGAAAGCAGTATCTTATTTGAATTAGATGGCTATTCAGTAGAGTGAAGGAGTTTTAGGGGATGTTGGTCTCCAAAAAATAGCTGGAGTCCCAGCACAGGCATGCTCTTTAGCTAATAAAGTCAATATGTTCTTATAAGCTGGTGGAGCTGCTGTAAAGCAGCACACTTCGTTTCCATTTCTACTTGCAGGAGAAGTAACTGGAGGTTGGAAGGAGAAGCCTGGCCCTAGTGCCAGCCTTGTCCCCCTAACTCTGATGTGTCGTGCAATGAGCTGGGGCTTGGGGGGCATGGGGAGTCACGGTTCCGGCATCCTCATCCTACTCGACACATGCACGGCCGTTCCTTGGCCTTTGCTGTCCAAGGGGTTCCAGCTCTGTGTGTGCTTTGGTGTCTCACGTGTGCTCCGCTGTGCTCACAACACCGAGTACTCACAAGAGAAGATGACACAGAGTGACATTAAAAATAGGCTGTGAAGGAAGCAGACGGTCAGGAAAACAAAACCACGCTTTCTCTAGGATCCCTTGGTAGAAACCCTAGAAGGTGTTAAACTGATTTAATCCTTGCCTTGTTTTATTTGGCCACAGCTTGCAAAATGCGGCTGTTGATTTTGGTCTAAGAAGAAAACTATGCCGTTTCAGCCAGCATTTCTAAACGCAGAAGTCTTGAATGGGTGTGTTTTTAGAGATGCTTAAAAAGAAAGCTGCTTTAATACAGTCGAATGGAAGCTTTTCCAAAGCCCTTCCCCCCCCGCTCCCTTCTTCTCGAAAACACATTTGTAACCATTAGCTGGGTGACATGTTTCGTGATGGGGGCATTTTCGCCCTTCGCATCCCATCGTGGCGTGGCGAGGGCTGCAGGAGGAAGGCCGGTGCCTCTCCAGCCCCGCTGGTCATGAATCATGTCAGTCCGGGGGGCAACCCGCGCCGGCCCCGGCTCCGCAAGGGCTCCCCGCTGCGCGGCTGCCTTTCCTCTGAAGATCTGCTGGGGAGAGGGTTTTGGGCTAAGGAAGAGTCCTTTGACGAATGGCACCGTTACATTAGAAACTGATTAGAAGTATTTAAAACTAGAGGTCCTCTGTTGTATTTTACTCAAAAAGCAATTTCTCTTGTCAGTGTTCAAATGCCATGACGTGGTAAGGAATAGTCCAAGATTTACTGAAAAAGCAGAAGCCCAAACAAGCCAAGCAGCTATAGCAGAATGGATATTTTCTATTAATATATCCTGTTGATACAAGTTCAACAGAAGTTATGCAACTGGAAACTTTGTTAATTCCCTGCTAAATGTGTAACTCCTGTGTACAGTAAACTTCTTATTTAAGGATGCTTAATGAAAAATGATTAAAATTTGAAATAAATAAAAATACTTTCCCCAGAAACCAATTTCCTGTTGGAATCGCTAACTTTGATAGTGAAATATTCAGTCTCGTAGAACTCTATAAATAAAAGCTGGAAAACATTTAGGTAGAGATTAGAAGAAAGAACAAGATCAGAAAAGCAAAGAGTTGTGGATATTGTCTTTTCTGTAGTGGCAGTCCAATAGTTTACAGAGATTTTTTATTTTCTAACTCTTATTTCCTTTCTACGAGCCTGATTCTGCACACAGTTGTCTGCAGGTTTGTGCCCAAGGTGACACCGCGTGCGCTTGAAGCTGTTTGTCTGAATCAGGCTAGATGGCAGTGACATCTGCATTTGTATTAGACCTGCTTTTTGCTGCTGTTTTGCTTCCAGAAAGTTAAAGTAAAAATAAGATTTTCTCTGAAAATATGGTTGGCTGTACAGAGATGATATTTGTTACATTTCCAGAGCACTGGGATCCTACAGGTTTCTAACCAGTAAGGTAAATGTTTATATTTTCCTTACTGCATGTTTACATATTTAATTGCTATTATTAGGTAGCCTAACTGAATAGGAAAACAGTTTTCTGAGATTATTTGAATTGCCTGCCTTGTCACCTCCACCTTAACAACTACAAAATATTAAAAATCAGTTTTCGTTAACAAAAAGCTCTCTTGTAGTTGTTAAAGATTTTGTTGCTGAAGTATTTGGTGATAATTAGCTTTTCTAGGTCATTGAGCGAAAGATACCCTTCGTTTCGAGCAGTTGGGCTGGGCATTCATTCTGCTGTTTCCATACTCCCTCAAATTTGCCTGCACAATTTTTTTAGTGGTTATCACTTGCACACACCAGTAATTCAATTCCATGTTCACGTTAGGAAGAAATGAAGCCTTGGCTGCTTCTCTTCCTCCAGAGGCACATGGGTCAGCAAGGGAGAGCAGCGCAGGCAGCAGTGGCCTTTGGAAAATTACAAAATAGGGGTGATTTCTTAGCCCCAGCTCACACGAGGAGCTTGAAGAACATAGAGCCAGCAGGCTTGGTATTAGTATGTTATTAAGCATCTTTCAGTGTGCTGAGTAGCTGCGAAATCTACACTGAGATCCCATGATTAGGAAGCTCTCCAGGGTTTTAAACATCAATGACGCATCAGTTTGTATGTATTCTTAGTTTATTCTTAGTGTTTTTGGCACCATTCCCTTACAGCCTTCCTATAGTGCACGGGTACCGGGCATGCCAGTGACTTGCAAATGCAAAGTTGAAATTGCACAGAAAGGCATAGAGATTTTTTCTGTACAAAAGGTTTTTAGCACCACTCTTGACTGTGTATTGCATAGAATTTTTTTTTTTTTTTAAACACAGGTAATTCAGTGTAAGGTGTGTGATTGCAGACAATGCTGCGTATGAATTCAGATGGCTCTTCCCATGCCTTGCAGTTGTCAATATTGGCTGTCACTGCTGCCATGTAGTCAATTTATCTACTTACAAGGTTTCTCGGATATTTCTCTGATCTTGATCAGTGCAAATTACTTTCTAATCCACGGCAGTACTTTACTTCTCACCTCTCCCTGCCTTTTATAGCAGCCTTTTCTGAGCAGTTTTGAGACAAGTTTGCTAAAAGCCTTCAGCTGAGTTTCTGTCTTGCTTGCTTCCTTCAAGAGCTTAATATTACATAGAAATAGCAATAGTAAACGGCCTGTGTAAAGTAATATTTTTGGCTAGTTCTTCATGATTTTTTATTATTCTTTTTTGATGTGAGAAGATCTCTCATTGAAGCTGTATCACTGCTGGCCAACTATGCAGTGCGCCATTGTGTTCTGTCTTTATGTTCCTCCCTCCAAAACAAGCAGCATCTCACCTGTAGGTACGAAGTCAGATTATACTCTTGAGGGAAGCAATGGGGATGGGGGGTGGGTGGGGGTGTATTTTAACTAGTTTTCTGACCGGTCCTACAAATAAACCCTCAGAACCGCACACATCGCTCAAAGGTGGTTTCGGTTGCACCGCGGGGCTGCACAAAGTCCGTGTGCGTTACCAGATGAAGCCAGTTTGCTTTCAGATGCAAATGTTCTACTCGTCTAAAGCCACAAGGATTTGCAAAATGACGTTGCTAAAGCAAAGAAAACGTCAACAAACTCCTAAAGGAAAAAACTTCCTCTTTATCCAGATTAATCTATATGAATTATTAGGATGAGGAAAGACATAATAGGGTTTGTAATGAAACCAAACTTCAGAATTCCTCCTCCCTCCCCGTATTACAGATTTTTAGGTAAATTGCTATGGCTTTTTGTGTCCGATTTCCATGTTGTATGACTTGTTTTCACTTGACATCAGATTAGCCAACAGGTTAAATATTGTGGTTTCAAAGTGTTAATTTAGCCCATTTGCAAATTAGAATTTTAACATATTTGGAATTTTGATGAGACTAAAAGCCAAATTGTAATGTCTAAAGCAGCTGGTTTTAGGTGCAGTTCAGCAATTAAGTTAATTTCTAGCTTTCTGATGCTGAGAAGGACACTCAGTGCCGATAATAGCTTATTTTCTCGGACGCAGATAGGGGAGCTGACTGCAAACTTTCAAATGAACACGTGTGCTTGATTTGTCTATTTGTATTCAAGTTTACCTTTTCTGGTTGTCAGTAACACTACCCCACCTGCCCTATACAGCTTCTAGTGCTCAAACCTATTTGGAAAATCGTGTGAATAGGGATTTGCATCATTACAATTTCCTTTCCATTTAGGAAGCATCTGCTATATCTTTAAAAGTAACAGGTTTGAAGAGGCCACAGGCTGTGAAACAGACTAAACCATTATTAAAATGAAACAAAAACTTAAAAAAAATCTAGCTGGACCTAATTCAACAGCAGTTTCAGCATTTTTTTTTTCTCTCTTGTTACCTTGAAAAGGTTAAAAGCATTTGGGTCCTTGTGGAAAATGTAATTGCATTTCAGCCTTGTTTATGTGTGAAGCTAAAGAATACTGATAATCTGCCACGTGAAGAAGTTCTGTTCTTCTGCTAACAGGCAATTCTTCTTGTTCCTAACAGGTCTTTCTATTAAGTAAACAGTTAAGGCCTAATTGGAGCTTTTATCTGTCCCATGTCGCACTAACTGATCAACCATTGCTAGCAGTCATATAAATGTCATTTTAAGTACTTCAATTGTACAGACCCGAGTACTACAAGGAACGAGTAAAAACCTCAGCTGCAATTTTTCTTAATAACAAATAAAAAGCAAAGTTCTATGAAGATGTGTTCGAGCAGGTTAAGTTAACAATATTATTCCGCTAGCCTTCATGCATATCATTTCCACGGGCAGCTGGACGTTTTGTCAAGGGAATCAACTTATCCCAGAACAAAGTTTCTTTCCCTAATTAGGTTTTCCGTTCTTTTGAAGGTGGGCAGTGCCATCACTGCACGCTGCTTAGTTTAATCTTTATCTCATAGGAAAGCTCTAACACAAAATGTTGCTGCCGGATCATTTCTATCAGACTTGGGCTGTTACTCTGCCTGCGCGAGAGCCCTACAGAAAAAAAACTTCTGCTGACTTCCATGACTTTCCTGGGGTGTGATACACACTCTCCTCCCCAGGTTCTGCCATGCTTTCTGTTTCTCTGCCCAAGCACCAGCTTTGCAGGAAAAGAAAACCAACCCCCTTTTAGAATCGGTTTAGACAAGCAGGATATTTTGCTTGTTTATGTGTTTGTTTGCTTCACTTCCCAGTCATTGCCTGCAAGTCTGGCTTTGGCTTCTCCTGAGCCCCATTGCACACATCCCAGATGGAAAGAAAAAATACAGCTTCGCTTTCCAGAAGCACTCAGCACTGGTTTGTTCTTGCTTTCAGTGGGAGCAGGGTTTAGCCAGGGCATAGCGAATCCCATCCCAATCTATGTTAGAAAACAAGGTCCAGAGAACGCCTGTATTGCTTGTGAAAAATTACAGGCTGACTTTCCAGGCACAGTTCCTCTGATGACTTTTACTTCTCTCTACACATCCCCTGATCCAGAAATAGAAGCTTCGTATTTTCCTGATGGTATTGCGGTTCTGTACTGGATGGCAGACGTCGCAGCTTTGCCATCAGTAGAATTATTATTAAACTCGTTAGAAAACTGCGAAAGTATTTCAAATGTTTCAGATGTGATTTTGAGTCCTGCAGTTTTGAATGCCGGACCTGGGAGAAGAATCTGACTTTGAAACAATGATAGCAACTCCTTCTTTGAACGTCAAGCCTTTTAAAATCATCTCCCATCTGGCACTGTCAAATTAATGGAGCTCTAGAAAATAGGTCATTGAGCTTAGTCCTTGTCTCAAGGCAGGACTGAACGTATCCGAGTCATTTGTAAGAAAGAAAGATGAATGCTGTCTTCCTGAGATCCACCTAGCCTGGTATCCTCGTCTTCAGCAGCAGCTCGTAGTGTACACAGGACACAGCCATCCCCCCCACCTTAATACTCTTCCACCGCTTCACATCTCGCTGCTCAGAGGTTTTGTGATCCGGAGGTGATGTCCTCAAGTTGGAAAGCTGACTCATGTCCCTCCCCTCAGCCCAGCCTTAGAGCCTGGACTGCCCACGTTGTCACAGGGCATAGATTTTACATCTCCTGCCCTGCATGCATGAAGCGTGCAGAGCCCTGATTGAGCGGGCAGGATTTGGTATGGGATGTCTATTGACTTCAGGGTGCATAATGCAGCTGCCAACCAGATCATCTTGCAAGGTGAAAGGGAAAGTGTTTTCACTTGGATTACCAAGCAAAGAACATCAATTTCTGCTCTCGAGACAGAAAGCCTCTAAAAAAGGCACTTGGAGAGCACGTACTAAACATGGGTGTCTCACCTGCCGTTAGAGGAACGGCAGAAACCAGACCAGCTTTGGCATGTGTTGGTCTTGAAGGCAAACCTGTGGTAAACTGAGCAAACAGAACAGGGCGGCTGTCCTTGTGGGTCATTGCGTGAGGCTTTGCTTTGCTCCTGCTTGCTGTGCTGCAAGCTGTGAGAACAGTGTTAGTTGACTGGCTCCCGATTCTTCTAGGTTTGCTCTACCTTTGGCTCACAGATTTATTGCAAATCCTCTTGAGAAATTCATATCGAGCTCCACTTTCCACCTCTGGTGTGGTGTCCTACCATCTCCCACAAATGGGATTCAGATGCACTGTTTCAGTTCAGATCCCGTGTACAGGTGGCCATCCCCACCAGGGCTCCTAGGCTTTAGCATGGAGAAGGGCTCTCTGGAGGGTCCAGAGCAAGCAATGCACCTTTTTCACTTTGGCCGAGGCAGGAACAAGCTGTCTGCAGAAAGGTTGACCTTATGCTAGTCAAATTATCAGATAACCTGTTAGCTGAGGTTTGGTGAGCTCTGGGCTGGAGGAGGAGGCAGGAGTGTAGGAGCATTCGGTGCGGATCTTGAGCCCACAGATCTGGCCCTATTTACAAAATGCTGGGCTGATGGAGCATGAGTGCGGCGGGGTCGTAGCTCCGGTGTTCGTTTGGCCCGGTGGTGTTGATTTGGCTGTGTTTCGTTGGTGGTAACGCTGACTCAGTTTCCTTCAGGCACTGATGAACCTGGACTCTGCTGCTGCAGCCCAAGCCCTGTTTCAGCCCCAGCATTGCCCCCCGCGGTGAGGATACCCGCGTGTCAGACCTTTCCAACAAAGGAGAAATCGGTGAGACGTGGCGGAGGGACCGCTGAGCTCTTGCTGAACGAAGAGCAATAGCTGGAGTGGTTCATCCCTCACACCAGCAAAGGAGCTCGGACGCTGGGCTGGACTGGGGCCAGCTGTGTTTTGCACAGTTGAACCAAATAACAGAAGCGCTGTCTGCGATGTGGGAACAGAGACGCATGCGAAAGTACGTATGCACACACGCCAAAACCCTCGTTGCTCATCCTTTCTTTTCCAAGGCTACTTTGATAAGGAGATTTCTTTTCATCCTCCAGAGTTTCGTTAAGATTTGGGAGGTATCCCCTTTCAGGGCGGCGGTTTTACGCTCCGGAGCAGCACCCTGCTCCATTGTACGCGGCGGCACGATGAAACTTTTGTTGTCTGTCGGTCGAGCTCATGCCCTCCGGCCCCGGGGCCGATCGCTCTTCCTGCAATTAGTATTCACGGTTAGCTAAGCAGAACTCCTACAGCACAGCTTCCCTGCTTTGAAGGTTATGTTACACGGTTTCAAAGTGGCCAGAGGAAAGATTCCTATATGAAGAAGATATCTGGGAATGTCCATTGTCTTCTGGTGTATTTAATGCCTGCATTTCGGGTAGGATTTCCTTGCTATTTATTCAGTGCTTTTTAATTTAACACAGAATGAAGTGGGACAGCCAGCAAGAACACAGTGGTTTTAAAATTTTCTATTCAATTCTGTCCCAGGTTTCCAATTTCTTTCTTGAATTTGCGAGAAAAGGCGGTACTGTTATTTCATCAGAGAATTTGCACGTGTTGTTTTTAAAGTTTTTGCATTTTTGACAATATAGCAGACATACTTTTTCTAATAGAGTGTGTACAGAGACCTCCGTATATTTGATCTTCACTGAAAAGTTCGAAAGTGATGTAACTTTTCACTAGTAAAACTTCTAGTGCTTTGAAAAAGAAGGGATACCACTGCTCCTCATTTATAAGCGAGGTGAACTGAGGCGGGAATGGTTTAAAGGACTGGCAGCAGAGCTAGAAGAAATACGCCCAAGACTTCTGTGCTGCAGGTCAGTGCCCCAGCCCGTCAGTACAGACTGACCACTGGTGGGTATGGTGGCTTGTTCACCAGGGTTCTGGATGGGATCTCCTAGCTGGCTGCCTCTTGTTCTGAGAGCTTTCTTTATATTTACAGGGGAAAATACTGTGGGTGCTCTTCCTCAAGATGAGGACACATTGGCCACTGTCAGGACATAGACTGTGTGTTGGAAAATAGCCAGAGAGGTGGAGCCCTTTGTCAGTTTGGTGGGTAATCTGAAATAAACCGCTCTTGTACTGTAGCTCATTACAGAATTTTTGTGGCCCCAGTGGTTATTTGCATTGCTCTGAAAAGGTATCCATACTCAAAAAGATAATGAAGTCTTTAGTAAATGAGTGATGGTATCCCCCGGAGTTAGCACCCCAGTGAGATACGGTGATGGCTGCAAGTGAGAGAAGCATCGAGTTATGTTTTGGAATGTTTTTGGCTTATCCTGTGCCATTGAAAAAGAAATAGAATGAGATTTTAAATATAACTGAGGTAAGAATGATTCTGTTAATGCAGACATCAAAACAGACACAGTGAAGCTACAGAAACTTGCTAAGATGACCAGTGTGTCTGTAGTAAAAGGCTTGGTTCCAGGCTTGTTCTAGGTCACATTCAAATGATCTTTACTGTCACGTTGTTTTCATTTAAAATGACACGTGTAAAGTCAGTGGTGAAAAGAATTTCTGCAAGAAATGTAGGGGAAACTTGGGATGAACAAAAAATATTCTAAATGATGACGACACAGCCAACATGTTGCATAAATGCCTCCTTTGCTAAAAATTTCTCCAGGTCAATGCTGCTGCTTGTGTAAAACGGGGTAAGAACGCAGCAGTTGTCAGAGCCTGGGGACACCAGCGCTTGGGCAATGATTTGCTTGGACACAAACGAAGCTACTGGAGGAGCCCAGCTCCGAGAGCCCCCAGAGCCTTGCTTTGCTGGGTCCAGCGTGAGGAATGGAGAATGCTAAACTTCTGGAATTTCACATCTGATACTAAAAGGTGTGGATATTTAATTTCACATGTATTTCTTTCCCTTATTAGTCCAAGTTTTACTGGGAGCAATTGATTCGTCAGACGCTTTAGCCTGCAACTTCCATGCCACTTTAGACTGAAATCCAGCTCCTGCCTGCAGCAGAGCTCACACTCTCTGCTTTGGACCCTTGGCTCAGCAGCTCCTTGGGAATTTTTTCTGTACACAAATATGGATTTTTTTTTCTATATACAAGCAGCTTGTGAATTGCCTGGTGAAGGTTGTTCGAAGCGATATACATCCATGCTGCTCTATGCAAATATCAAGCAAGTGGTAACAAATCACAGAATGGTAGGGGTTGGAAGGGACCTCTGTGGGTCATCTAGTCCAACCCCCTGCCGAAGCAGGGTCACCTACAGCAGGCTGCACAGGACCTTGTCCAGGCGG
>Ga0065711_1038380_pt1 | contig 18827 bp, 13 predicted proteins | sample Hoacrofraction12_FD_59098 | JGI IMG/M metagenome (GOLD analysis project Ga0065711, IMG submission 59098) | Hoatzin crop microbial communities from Cojedes, Venezuela - Epithelial fraction 12 v2 (version 2) | ecosystem: Host-associated > Birds > Digestive system > Esophagus > Crop | place... | reverse complement strand
CTCTGAGGGTGATGGAGCACTGGAACAGGCTGCCCAGGGAGGTTGTGGAGTCTCCTTCTCTGGAGATATTCAAGACCCACCTGGACAAGGTCCTGTGCAGCCTGCTGTAGGTGACCCTGCTTCGGCAGGGTGTTGGACTAGATGACCCACAGAGGTCCTTTCCAACCCCTACCATTCTGTGATTCTGTGATTCTGTGTGAAAACAATAGAGTACGATATAATAATAATTAAATCTATGATTATTGAAGAGTTATTTAATCAGACACTGAACTTTCTACCATTTTCTGATATTAGTGGAATCTTAGGACAACCTCTTTTGACAGGGTCATCCTGCCTTCTTCTGATGAGCTCTCTGTCCCGCCCACTTTGTGTGGGACATTCTTGGATAATACAACACTGTGTGTCATCCAGTATGGTCATTTGCACAGTTGTTCTTAGAGAGGTTTATAACAATTCTGCATGCAGGAGAAATAGGCCTTTATACAGCTGACCTCTACCAAGTACAGAGGTGAGATTTATGACCATGCAAGACAGGCCTCCTGCTAACTGTCTTATGACAGAGAAACTTAATCTTCTGGACATAAGAGACCTCAGTGTCCTCTGAATAACAATCCATAGACATGTATTTGACTAGCCTTTTGCACTCATTAATTAAATGCTTAAAGTAAACTTTACAGATAGGCAGATGTTTGTGGGAAAAAAAACCCCAACAACTTTATCATGTCCTGCTTATCAAAGGGATGGATATGGTGTCAAGGCAGCAACTGATTTGTATCTTTCAGTCTTCCAAGAAAATTTAAATATATTTTACTACTTTGATTTCCCACCTACAGGAAAGGCAACTCCTTCAGTATTCACCCTATTATTAGACTACCTAATATGAACACAATGACAGGGAATATTGCATACCTTTGTCTGTATGCACATAAAGACAGTATAGGAGTTCTTATATTGGGAGTTTTGCTAGCACTGGTAAAACATGAAAAAAAATCACTCCACTTAGAAAAAAGTTGCATGGAAAAAAACAATTAAAATTGCCTAAGCAATACTATCACATAATTAGATTCCTTGGCATAAGCTTAATACATTAAATGTCCTCAGTTCTCATACCATTCTGTATCTTGACTGAGGAAGGAACTAAAAGACCAGACTTTTTCCATTGCTAAATTTTCCATTGTGAAATTTGACGTGTTCCTGACTGCAGAACCTCTGTTAATCAATAAATCACTAGACAACTTTGATTAATTAACTAGTCAACAGCTCATAAGACAGTTCAGTCAGACCATCTGCATTTCCTTTTGTCCTGTGTGATTTTTCAGTGAAGTAAACTGTGGCTGTTTCTGTTCCCAGACTGTTTGCTATAAATGTTCTATGGAAGAATTATGGATTATTTTTATTTGCACTTCAGTAGCAGCTAACAGCCTCTTCTAAGCTCTAGGCTCAATTTTTCCTGGGTTTTACATGACCCATTTTAGTAGGCAAAGCTGCAGGGAGGAAGAGATGCACAGTAATTCCAGGGATGCTTGCCCATACCCCTGCACGAGCCTGGAGGCAAAGCCAGCACCAGAGCTCGGATGTCTGGAGTCCTCACCCAGCGCCTCACCAGCCACACTGCCTTTCCTACGAGAAAATACAGAATGCTCTGGTCTAGGCAAACAGCATTGTTTTCGAAGACAATTTGTCAGCATGAGCTTTCCTGTAAAAGGAACCATTTTATTAGCACTCTGGTGGGATGTCATCCTCCAATGGGATGTCTCCCATGGAGCCACCTAACCTGCACTTAAACATTAGGTGCTGCATGATGCCTTCCTTCCAAAGTCAATGCTCCAGCCCCTTCAGCAGGGAAGACAGGGATGGTGGGGCCAGTAGCAAGCAATGCAGAGGCACATGTGGTAGGTGACAGGATTTTCACCCCTGGAGAAAAATAAAATTTGCATGTGTCTTAGTCAACACAAAATAATCATGAATGCGAATGGGGCTGGGTTGTAGATTCAGTCACATCGGTGCCATTCTGATGCCTGTCACAGGAAATGGATCCTGCATAAAGAGACAAATATAAACTAAATCTGACTTCTCATCTTGATGCTCCTGTTGAGCTACCTCAGATTTCAAATCTCTCCAAGGATGCAGCAATGAAACCATTTATTTACTATTACTGACACATATTTACTGTGCTGACCAAGATTGGGGTCTGCTGTTACTTCATGTTTCTTGCTTTATTTCAGATTTAATCCTCTCTCTCTCTCACCAAGCTGACATTTCCAAACTCCTCTGGTCGAGGGAGTGTTCACAACCTTCCTCCTGCTCTCAAACCCAGCAGAGGCCTCCGAGTCACCCTCAGCTGCCCATGCATGTGGCATTCATTGTCCCATAACCTCTGTACTAGACTGCACCATGTTCTGGTTCATTTAAATAAGTGAGCTTCTGCCTCTGATCTTATTTCCTTACAGTGGATCCACTCCATCTGTATCCCTCCCACTGTTTACACTGCTGTTCCTCAAGATAACGCATCTCCTCCATTTCTGTAATTCTCCCTTACAAACCCTTGTTGCAAAAAAGGATGAGAAAAATAGGAAATGTTGGGATTACCTACTAGACGGAAATCCCAGTATCCTGGGCAGATCTATTGCTGATCTTTTCAATTCTGACACAAATAGGCGTGAGTTTTCCTATCATTTGCCAGAATACAGGAGAAACAAGGTGGAGACCAGGGTGCCTTCCCCTGGGGCACAATTAATAACAAGGTTTGGTAGTCGTTAGCCAGAGCAGCATTTGAGACTTTGATTTCAAATACACGATAACTCAGTTTCCATCTGAAGCAGCCAACAAATAAGCAAAGCGGAAAACATTACCCATGATGCTTTATCTTGATATTTTTTTTTACTTGCCTCAGAAACAAAAAACAGAGACCACATAACAAAAATTGAAGAAACTGAACCATACCAACCTTTGAAGTATCGCATACAAAATACTATTTTAAATCAAAAAGTATGTGTGTTGCACTTTGGACCAGGTTGCCAGCTGATGTAAAACAGTCCAGCTCCTTTAATCGTATGGGGCTATGCCAATTTACATCAGCTGAGGATCTGTCTAATAATAATACGTGAAGCAGGGCTTCACCACATACAGTACTGAATGTTGGAAAACATCCTGTACTTAAATGCATGCAGCTCTTTAACTCAGAGTATGAGACTGGCCACATTGTTTGACATAAGGGTTAGTTTTCAGATAGTGAAATTTCAGTTGCCAGGTGCCAGAGGCAATTTATCAGACACTCATAAAATAAAGATCAAAAAGCCCATCAGTCTCCCACTGCATCTGGGATCTAGGAAGGAACACTTACAGCCCCCTATCCTTTAAACAGCTCTCACTTAAAGAACTCACTGTTTATAATAACAAGAAAAGGAGAAAGGGGTCAGGTCAAAACCAGCAGAACAGCAGGTGGTGTTATAAAGTTTTTTCCACAGTTAAAACTTTTGTGAAGTAGTAGTTCAAATGTACTCATGCAAGCCTGTTTCATATTTTTAATTTGTATTTTTAGACAATTTTTGGCTATTGGAATATAAGTCACAAAATGACTTGACCTCTTTTTCTCTGCTGTTTACTCCAAAATTTACAAAAATAATCCTGAATGATTTCCTTTCATGCTTCCCTTTTGACTGAAAGCCCTTGTTACACACTACTGAACTCAGGTTTTAGATCCAGAACCAAAATTCCTCCAAAGTTCAAAGGGGTTTCTGAGCAATGTTCCCGTTCATAACCAGCTTTGCTGGAATGGTGCAAGATGAGAAGTTTGGATTCAGATCTGAAGCATGATATTATTTAATATTTAATGAGCACTCGCACTCTGTCTTTGCTGAAGTCAGAGATGTGAACCTTGCCGTCTGAAAAGCTTAAATGTCAAGGCTCTGGTGTCACCTGCAGGTCTCCTTGGTGGGAGGGGAGAAGCATCTACCCACATTCAAGGAATGTGTCACATTCTGGTTTGAGTCCATCTCTTCCTACACCCTTCTTCAGAGTCAAAATAGCCAGTCTCCATCAGGTAAGGACTAGCCACAGGTTGGAAGTTGTCATCAAAAACTCACATAAGAACATCCCTCAAATGAGATAAAGATAAGAGATACCTGTTCCAGAAGAGTCAGTGGTTGCCCCATGAAAGCCTCATCTCTAGTCTGCAACTGACAGTGACAAGCTGATAAATTTGATATACAAATTAAAATATAGCATTACCACTGAGGACACAAGATCAGAGAAGATCTTCTTCTGATGTACTAAACAACTCTATGAACTATGGAGCATATGCAGCTCTCAAAGACATCAGCATTTCATGGCACTGAACACACTGGAGCAGAGGGAACAGAATTTGCCTTGACTAATATTAATCTTTTAATTTAGGTACCTGATCAGGCTCTGTGTATAGCAAATGGAAAGAAGAAGTTATCTAAATTAATATCCTAACTAACTACAGTCCAACTCAGATATTCTGCATCATCCTCTAGAGGTGCTTGCATCCATCAGTCAGCCTTGGGACCTCTGGCTCCCACATGAAATGCCTAAATTAGATCCGTACTACAGGCAGTGTGGATGACCTCCCCGATACAAACATAGTCTTCCGTAGTGCATGCTGTTTGCTCATGCATCCTTTCAAAAGTGTTCTCAGTTGCTCTTACTTCCACTGAGTCTAACAGTTTCTTCAGAAACTGCATTGATTAATGACCACTTGTTGCGAACAGAAATGCCTCCCAGTTCACAAACACAGTGCTCATCATTTGTCAAAAATGTAAATGTTTGTCAACAGTTACTGTACATAGGTAATAAAAAACCATGGGAAAAAGTGGTGTGTCTTGGACACAAGAGTAAAATGATTATTATTATTCACTGGCAAATGTGACTTTTTTTAATAGTGACCACAATATTGTTACTATGTGTCAACATTCACTGAGGCTAGTATCCCCTAATTTTCTGACTGCTATCAAGCTTCCCGAACACCTTGTCCCAGATATTATTTTTCTACTCCAAAGCATGAGTCAGGTCTCCCATCTGCTTTGGACATCCATTCAAAAAAGCTTACTTGGCCTTAATCCCAGTCACTGAATTCTATGTAGTATCCAGTATAGCGTATGCATTATTTTGAAATGCTGTAATAACGACTATGTTATCTTTGCTTTATAACTGTGATTCCCACAGAGATTTCCTTTGTATTTCCAGCATTCATTTCCCAGGCAGTTTTATAAAAATGTAATGAGGTGCTACTATTAAAGCCTATTAACTTATACAGGCTTGTTGCCTGATGAGAACTCAATTTTATTTTCCTTAAGCAGCAGGCCAGAATGCAATCAAGTAGTTTCTCCAGTGAGTATCCCAACAAATTCATCACCCTGTTTCTTAGTCTGAGATAGTGTCAGGCCAAAACTTTCCTTTTTCAAGGTTCCAACAACGATATATTCACCCTTTTCACAAGAATTGGCTGTAGAAAGGTATTTTTTTCCTTCATTTCATTGATTCTTCTGTTTTTCAACTCTACTCCCAGAAATAACACTGAGATATTTATGGATTGTGCTGAGCTCATGGGTTTTGATTAAGATTTCTACATAACTGAATAATTTCTTTAATTTATCTCTTCTAGCAAGACTAACATTAAGCTCGTGCAGCATGTATAGACGTGAGACCACACAAAGGAGGAGGTTTTGCATTCCAGGTCACCATCTCCAGAGGCCAGAGCAAAGCAAGGGCTGCCAAATTGGTTAGATGGGCCCCAGCTCCGCCCTGCAGCTGTCAAAGCCCTCCCACGCACTGACAAAGCGAGATTTTCCCACCCTTCTCTGACCTCCAGAGATGTGCTGAGTATGGAAACCTGCCCAAAGCACCAAGGTGTTAGGCTTTTTTGCTAAAAAAGTGCTGGAGGAGGAGAAGGCCCTTGCAATGAAAGCACAAGGTTGTCCGCCTTCACTTCTAGTCCTCTTGCACATTGCTTGTCTGACCTTGCATTTTACTCCCTCTATTTCCATACTGTTTTGACTTTGTGTTTCATAAAGGATGAGAAGAGAACTTCTAGTTGTGCTTAGTGGAGAAATAAGACAATCAAATTGTGCTCAGGTCATCAGCATACTTTGTAAAAATAGTACAAATTAAAAAAAAAAAAGGGGGGGGGTTCAGTATAGACTAGGGAATGCAAACAGCAGAGTTGTTATGAAGAATGTATTCACTACACATTTTGCAAATATCAATAATTCAGCAGCTAGGATACGTGATTCTGGTTGTACTGACGAAACATGATATTTCAAACATATGGGACTTCTGGGAAAATATTATCGGCCTGAATTGCAAAGAACAACTTCTTCTGGCACTGTAAATGTCTCATGAGATTCCTTAATTGATATACTTGCTAGTGTCCAAAATGTACAGATTTTTGGAAAGCTCCTTGCACTGAACTGAAATTCATCCTAAATTTCCTTGGCACCCATCTAATGATATCTGAGGTGATTTAGCAAGTATTTCACAAATACCAGACCTAAGAGAAAAGTGCTTCACATTGTCTCAGTGGATAGGACATTAATGGAATGGCTGAGCAACTCTCTCATGGCAACCCTTTCAGCCAAGTGAACCTAATGTGGACATCTAGTCTACAACATTATATTCCTAACGGAGCAGTCGCTCTAAAGGACGTTCCACAATTTCCCATGCAGTCAATGGGGAAAAGTTAGTGCCTTTGAAGGTCTCTATTGAGAGACTTAAGCTCCCTAATTTTAGGCACAACAGAATGGCAAACAGGACTCTCTCTAGAGCAGGTACAGGTTACTTAGGCAGGTGAGACCCACCTTCAATTACCAAATGAAAGCTGACCTAGTTTTATATAAGGCCTATCTATACCAAAGAGTACCACTTCACATATAAGTCTCTCATATCTATGTTTAACTTGGCTTTGCCCGTGTATCTCCTTAACCCAGCTAAGACGCCAATCCTGAACAGAACAGCAAAACCCTCTGAGTATCAAATTTAAATTTCTATCTATGATTTTTGTACATACTAAAGACAGAAAAGACCATTACGGTCACCTGATTTGTTGTGTAACACACTACCTACATTTTCTCTCTTAATACATTTTATTATAACATACTGGATTTTTAAGCAATTCATTTTTAATTATACACTTTAAGACTCCATGTTCCCTTAGCTAAGCTGCTCCAAAATTTCATTAATTATAGCACAGATCAAGTTTCACATGTCATTAACTTGGAGGAGTATGATTTAAAGCAGAACTTGTGAGATTGCCTCTTCTATGTGCACTAGTGTACAGCTAGATAGCAAAATATATGCCTCCATATGAAAATTGACATCTATTACTGATGTGAACCCTCTCATTAAATCAAGTCAATTATTCCTTTTTGCTATTCAAAATTCTAGCAATTCTTCCCAGTACAAGCCAGGTTCATATCTTGGCTGCTTCTTTCCACTGGCTCTGTAATATTCCCATCTCTATCTTCCACTCATTAAAGTCATAGATAAATTCTCCCTTTCCTCCTGTTCCTCTCCACCCTCAAACCCCTTCACCAGTATGTCTGACGTCTTATCATGTCAGAAGCAAGCTCCTTACTCATGTCGACCAAAGCTCTGGAATACAGTTCCCACCTACCTCTGAAGCCTTCCCTCTGCCCATTCCCACGGTCTCTCTCTAAGCACCTCCCAACCCTTTAGCCTATCTGCTGCAGTTGGCTCTTTTCCTGCTCCCTGTGGTCCTCAGGAGCTGCCAGCTGGCCTGCTCTATCTGCTTCCTCAGAAAATTAGATACTCTTGGTTTCCCCACTACCTAATGTAGAGTCAGGTTCGTGTAACCCCATCTCAGCAGGAGAGCTCCAAACTCATCTTTCTTCTCTTGCCTCACTGTTGTCACTGTTCCTGGGGCCAGACTCTGGCAAAAGGGAATCAAAAATTTATGCACTGTTCGGATTAAATGCATAATGAACTGACTCATGGACATCAGCTGCTGGATGGACTCTAAGCTCCTTGATGGTTTTATGAACATATCACCAAACACTGATTTGCTTGTAGCTCCAAGGCTTCAGTCTTTTTTTTGGGAGGCAGAACCATCTTAGTCCTGCACAAAGCTAGTGAAAAAAATCCAGATTTGTCATAAAAAATGGGAAGAATTTTCTGAAGATGCTGCCAGAAAAATATTTAATCTACAAACAAAAAAATGCCTTTCTTTCTCCACAGTACTTGAAAGTCAAAACTGGCCATGCGGTTTGGTTGTATGTCATTGATTTTTATTTCAGAGTATTAATATCTAGTTCACAAATTGCCAAGTATTGAACTTCCAATGATACAGTTATTTAATGTTTCTAGACAAAGGGAATTACTTTTCTCGTATGTTATGAGAACTAATCATCATGGGAACAACAGGAAAAGTTCGCTACCAGACTAGAGGAACTAACAGATCTGTAACTTTCCTGGAAATGTTTCATCTTAGTCGGCTAATGTAGATTATGAGCTAATGATAATGCTGCAGATGCCTATATGGAAGGGATGACCTCTTTCTGTCTATTCTCTGAGCAGACAGACAAAATCTATCTCCATTTCAGACACCACACAGCACATTAATATGTTTTAGCATATATTTACACTAGAACTGGGTGCTAGGACAGCTCTGTAATTCTCAAATTGCAGATGGTTCATGTCTGGGCCATTCAGCATACAGCCCTCATCCATTTATATGGACATACCCACATATAAAAACTTCTATTTTTTGAGTATCTTTCTCGTAATTTTTTATTATCTACACAGCAAAGTTATCCTTTTAGAGGAATTATTTTCAAGCCTTCTTCTGGGAATTAACTTCATTTCATTTGGCAGGTGTAAATGAAAAGCTATTTAATATCCAGTTCCTCCTGTGCCTTTCTACCAGATGGTGTTCTGAACCTGTGCCACGTTTATTTCCCCCGTTCTGACAGAGGCAGCTCATTCCTACTCATCCCAGTATCATCTTATATTTGACACCCATAATATGTTGAAAGGTTCAGAGAACTCAGTTCAGGCCCCTCCATCTTGCAGGGCAGGATCTGTGGTCTCTGAGTCTGAAGCAGAATCCTATCTTTTGTAACGAGAAACATTTTTGGGAAGGTATTATGGTATTTACACTTAAATATGGGCTCCTGAATTCCTCTCTATCTGCTGGAGGGCTACACTTGTCTTTTTATACCAGCAAATATCTGAGAAGAAGCATGGGACAGTTAGGTAGGATTTTTTTATACCAAATTCTGTATAGAAACAAGAGATTAGGGTAAGGTACTAGGTGAAACGCTGCAGGCTTTACTTTCTGTTTTGGTCCCTGATTTAAAGCACTTGTGAGTCATTTTTTTCTGGAAGACACAGAAAGAAATTTTTATTCCACTTGTTGATTGACCACCTCTGGCCCAGGACAGCAAATGAAATCCAGTTACTCTTGGATTATACCCAGTTTCACCATCACTGATTGATCTTCCACTAAGAAATCAGCACAAAAGGCTTGTTCTCTGCTACTGCTTGGCAGAGACGAGATAGCGGTGTCAGGATGGGACCGTTATGTCAGGAAGGCAAAAATAGAATTCTGAGAGCAACTCAGGTTTAATGTTAGTTTTGTAATTCACCCGTGGTTTTACATCCTTTATAGTTGGGAATGCTTCATTAAATACCATGCATTGTTTAAAAAGCAGTTTGCCAACTTTTTTTTCCATTTTCTTTTAAGTCTATAGCCAGCAAAGTAACCACTTCCTAGACAACACAGATAGTTTAACTTGAGCAAATGTACTAATGCTGATAGTGTCAAAGAAGAAACACGTCTCTGACAAGGACTGAGCAGAGGCTGCACAGCAGATAAGGAAATTATTTTTTAAAATGAAGCCAGAGGAAAATGGAATAAAGATGAAAGAGTAATCAAACACTTTATAGTTGAGGGTTTTTTTCCAAGTGACAGAAATCCACTGGATTAATACAAAATCAACAAGACTGCCCCACTAAGGAACAAAGTTATCTTGAGACTTCTTTATCAAATGAAACATTCTAAGAATCTGTTTTAATTAAAAGCTTTACTTCTATCTTTTACCAAATGCAATCTTCTCTTTGGCACAGCTTTAAAAACAAATGGCAGGTATTTAAACAAATGGGATTTTAGCTATTGAAGAGGGATGATATCTATCCATTTGGTTTGTTTAGAGTCCATGCACACCTTGACCAATGTCTATAGGTCTTGCACAGATGTGGCAAGGGAACTGCATGTTTTGTTTTGTGTTGTTTGTTCTCTCCTACACAGCAGAGACATGATAATGTACCTCACCAGCAGAAACTTGCTTACACAATGCCACTCTCTCCCCCTTCTGGTAACTAGAGCAGGCTGGATGCATCCCCAGCGGTGATGAACAGCTGCAGAATTGTCCCTTCTCATATGATGCAAACCACATGTGTTGTGTCAGTGAGCAGGTAGCTCCTTTTAATTCTTCCTTCTTTTTCTCCCCCACCTTCCTCCTCCTTACTGGCAGGTTTGCCCCAGCCAAGCACTCCTGGGCAGTCCCATGCCTTTGTGCTGCGGAAACAAGAGGGTCATGGGGTCCTCTGCTGTAGAAAGGTAGCAGCTTAGCTGTGCTGTTCAAAACATATATCCTGATTCAAAGTAGCTACCTAGTTACTTCAGTAGTTAAATTTCAAGTACTATTTTGGAGAAAAGTGTGGGAATTGAGATTTGCTCGATGTGCCCCAAAGGAAAATTTGTGAGGTTTTAGATTGTGAAATGATCCAGCTTCTGGTATTGTTGTTCCTTTTTATTTCACAGAGTAAACACATATTGCTACTCTGACATGTCTGATCCTTCAAATGTTAACACACAAGAGCGAACTTTTATGGTTTCACAGATCAAAGGGTTACACAAAATTAAAAACACGCATTAAGTGTTTGCAAGATCAGGAATGTAATCTACTGAGTCCAAAATAAAAATTCAGGGAACCTAGAGAAAACTTCACAGAGATTTTCTTCACCTTCAATTCAAATATGTACATTAAAATGGCCTGAAGCTGAATATGAAACCTTTGAGTTTCATTCTGCTTCATGAAATTTCTGTTTAAGACAAAGAATAAACAACTTACAGAAAACGAAGTTTTCATTCTGGTTCTGCAAAGTGGATGTCTGTGCTTCACTTCACGAACAAAATCTTTGACGTCTGTGGGTTTGCTGTACAATGGCTTGTCATACACTGAATCTGTGTGACTTACAGCTTGGCATACTTAAATTAACTTTTTTTGCAGAACACTAAAAGCAGCTATTGGTCTTATAAGTGTAAGCTAGCTTTCATTCTAAGAGATTTTTTGAATACCTGGATTTTGTTAAGCAATCCATAATTTAACAGTTCTCCCTTGCAATTGAAAAACAAAGCATCTCCAACACTAGCTGCTGTACTTCACATGCATGTAATATCGCTATCAGCTGCCTATTGACTTAAAAATGTTTGATTTCTTTCTCTCTTCTACTTAGTAAGATTAAAGGCTTAAATGTTCTGTTATACCATACCATATGTTAAGGGGAAAGACTAATTTTGGCTGCCTACAACATTCCAAGCCCTATTTAAATAATATTAGCTAAAAGCTCAACTTGTATAAATGCTTAAATCTGCAGATGTAAAGCTTTGACTAACAAAGTCCTTTAAGGCCCCAAATCTGCAATTTACTGCTCTTGGAAGGTCTGCCATGCTCCAGGGAGATGTACTGCTTCTTGGTGGAGTCCTGGCAGAGCTTAGCGATGTATTCACAGGACCTGTTCACACCCTTTGAATTGCACTTAGGAACACATCTACACAACTCCCCTAACCACATCATTCTGATGGTTAAAAAGCTTGCAATTAAAGCAAATTTCTGCTTTTCACCAATCAAATGCTTTCATTTTTTCTGTATTTTGCTTCTTTCACTATTAAACAAGGCCTTCTTGAAGGTTTTCTGTCTGCTGAGTGAGCTATCATGCCACGCAAGCACATGGGTGAGAGATGAGCCCAACTGCTGACGTAAGCCTTCTGCCAAACGCTCACAAGCTGGAAGGTCGAATTAAACAAATCATCCCTGTAATAAGAAGATACACTCTCTGTGTGAAATGCTGGGGGGAGATGATCACATCCTCATCAACTGGAAGAGTTCAGTACCTTTTTACATTGTGTTTTCAGGCAGCTGCTGGGATTAAGGTTATAGGCGTTAAATTAAGGGCTTATGGTTCTCTTCCAGGTGTAGATTCAGTAAATCTCCTTTCTTACAGAATGTGGGGTGTGTGGGCTGCCGCAGCAGGTGAAGAGTATCAACTGCTCTGGGCTCAGACAGTGGCTGTGTTTCAGTCTCATGCTTCAGCTTGTTGCCTGAAGAAATCAGAAAAATATTTTTTCCTTTCCGATGAACAACTTCAAGAGCTCTTCTGTTTATTTGCTCATTTTCTGTTTAGGTAGTGGGTTGTTATTTTGGGTTGTTTGGTTTGGTGCATTTCTCCTCCTTCTGCAACATTACACATTGGCTGCTGCTGGAGATGTGGCAGCCTTGGGACAGAACCGCACTCTGTGAGGATACAGAGGATTCCCTCAGACAGCTGGGTCATTGGCATGAAAATTAATCCACAGAAATACACAAACAGTTAGACTGAATGATACATTCATCCTATCTAGCATTAAGCCTTGTGAGAGACATATAAAGATTCACATATATATTGGTATTGTAAATTATAAATATAATGCCATTAAACTCTGATGTTTTAATAATCATTATTTTAAAACAAGAAAGAAAAATAGAAAAACTATGAACTTCATAGCACATCCTTGTATTTATCCAGCAAAGTTATGCTTACTTAAGTACTCCTCTTTCCATACACATTTACTTGCCATTTTTTCTGTATCTTAAGTAGATGCTGTATCTGCTATGCTGGATGACTGATCGACGTCTATCTCATGTGCATGTATGTTACCATCATTAGTTATGGGTGAGATCACATCAACAATCACAGGAAGCCCATTAATTATGCTGAAATTGCTTCAGTCTTTCACTAGAAATCAATGTGGTTATGTTCTGCCTTGGAGCATAAACACATCCTTATGGATTTTTTTCTTAAGACTTATGTCTTGCTTACAATGAAGTTCTGAGGGTAAGCAGCAGTCAAGTGAGTTTTAATGGGGCACTGTAAATATATGTGTTCCACTATGTCTTGTAAGCACAAAGCACTCCAGCTGATGATCTACATCAGATCATACACATGGCAAGCATGAAGAAGCTATTAAACCTGCTGCCTTGAAGAAAACAATACCAGCAAACTCTGATTGTATTAGGTGTTGCATACAAATATGTATTTCCATTTTGATGTAGGAATTACACAATGTATTCACTATCCTCTCAAATCTGGACTTCCTGGCCGTTAAATACCTACCAGTCCAGCTGCAGCCACACATGGTGGGTCACCCTTTAGATCCCATCTGTCCGGGACAGTCCATTTGTGAACTTCATTGGATAGCCACAAAGTTGCTATCAGGCATTTCATCAGGCTACCTGAGACGGTTCCTAGGAAGATGGGAGGTACATTGATCAAAGAAAACAGATGTTTCTGGCCATGCTTGAGAATCTTCTTTAAAACTAACAGGCACAGCCACAAATTATAGTTTCTTAGGGTAATAATCTCTAGGGGCTACTGCACAATAGAGAGATACAGTCATGCCTTATATTACACATTAACATCATGTTACATGTTGAACAATTCTAATTAGTCAGATTGTGTTTGAGATATCTGTGTGTGGTACTTTCCAGCTTTCTTACAAGTATTGAAACAGATCTAGGCACTATATCTACACTGATGCTCTATTTGAAAGATTGAGATAGGGTTTGCTTCCTCTCTGCCTAGGGAGAAGCTTCACCTCGAGGGAAGAAGCACAGAAGGCATAGGTTTGGTTTACACTGAGTTCTTTGTTTACATCCCTGCAGAGGGATCTGGACGGGCTGGATCAATGGGCTGAGGCCAACTGTATGAGGTTCAACAAGGCCGAATGACGGGTCCTGAACTTCAGTCACAACAACCCCATGCAGCTCTACTGGCTTGGGGAAGAATGGCTGGAAAGCTGCTCGGTGGAAAAGGACCTTGGGGTGTTGGTCAACAGCCAGCTGAACATGAGTCAGGAGTGTGCTCGGGTGGCCAAGAAGGCCAACGGCATCCTGGCTTGTATCAGGAACAATGTGGCCAGCAGGAGTAGGGAGGTGATTTTACCCCTGTACTTGGCATTGATGAGGCTGCACCTGGAGTAGTGTGTTCAGTTTTGGGGCCCTCACTACAAGAAGGACACTGAGTTGCTGGAGGGTGTCCAGAGAAGGGCAGTGAGGCTGGTAAGGGGTCTGGAGAACAAGTCTTACGAGGAGCGGCTGATGGAGCTGGGGCTGTTTGGTCTGGAGAAGAGGAGGCTGAGGGCAGACTTTATTGCTCTCTACAACTACATGAAAGAAGGTTTTAGTGAGGCAGGTGCTGGTCTCTTCTCCCAATTAACTAGTGATAGGATGAGAGGCAATGGCCTCAAGTTGCATCAGGGGAGGTTTAGATCGGATATTAGGAAAAATTTCTTTACTGAAAGTGTGTTCAGGCATTGGAACAGGCTGCCCAGGGAAGTGGTGGAGTCACCATCCGTGGAGGTGTTCAAGAAACAGGTAGACATGGCACTTCAGGACATGGTTTAGCAGCCATGGTGTTGTTGGGTTGATGGTTGGACTTGATGATCTTAGAGGTCTTTTCCAGCCTTAATGATTGTATGATTCTATGATATGGCAAATATATAAGTTTACCTAACAGTGGTCTGTTATGATATGTCAAAGTCATATGATTATCTTAGGCTGGGCTGTTAGGATATGCTGTGCTGATCTACATCAGTACCATGCAAATTTTAGAGGTGCTTTGGATTCTGATAGTAAGACACAGGGTGGGGGATAGAAAAACAAATTGAAAACGAAGACAGGTTTTTTTCAAGTAAGTAAAAGGCAATCAATAGCAAAACAGATATTCCTGGTGATAAAAATGTCTTTGGAAACCAGCCATTCTTACTGCAATGTGTGCGTAAGAAGGAGAACCTCAGAGTGGTTCCAGTTCATCTATATACCTCCCACTGTTTTCATCACTGTAGCTCTTGATAAGCCCTCTTCTCCATTTCTGTCAGTATCCCTCACAAATCCTTATGATCCTTCCTCCTTTTATGGCTTTATGCTTTTAAATTACTCCAAGTCTGCTGGTAAAAGAGAATGCCTAAATATATAACAGATACATCCATTCACCTTGGGACGAATGTTTTATTGGTTTGGATGTCATCATATTCCTCACAATCACATGTTCCTCCCTCCAACACATATGGCGAGCAGCTGTATCATACAGGCACTACTCTTACAGTTTAAACCTGGGACACTCAGAAGTTCAAAATTAAAACAACTAAATAACAACTGTGACCTCTTCTTAGAGAGCGCTACTTTTAAACAATGAAGAAGCAAAGAAGTTCAATGAGAAAACAGAAACTAAGCAAGGAATAACATTTCCCCTGTCCATCTTCAGAAAATGCTATTCCAAAAGACAAAAGGTACTATTAGCCCCGGATCTGTGTCCAAAGGTCCTCAAGAAATGGCCTAAATTTCTGATCACATCTTCTCCAAATTTTATTGAAGAAAGAGGAGTGACTATTTGCATCTGGCATAGTCAGGCATGGGAGCGCTCTGAAAATAACATCCAGTGTTTAAGTAGCACTTTTCATTCAGGTATCTCAAAGCCTTTACAGGGATGGATAAGATATATTATTCCCATTTTACAAGGCAGAAGAATCAAGGTACTATTCAGCTAATTCACCTGCCCAAAGATAACCCTTAATTTCACCTAAGGGACAGGATCAGATCTATAGCAATCCAAGAAGCTATGTCCTGTTCTTCGATACACTCATTCTCTCGCTTACCCCACTGCGGCACATTTCACATTACGCGATGAGGCAGAGGCCACAGAACTGTCCAAGGCACCCTTCTGCCATTTTCACCACAGCTGTGTCTGGCCCTGTGGACTAATGATGCCCCATGAACCAGGCAGCACTGAATAAATGCAGAACTGCTGAACTCTTAGCCTGCAGGAAAGCTTTAAATCACGAAGTCAGATGTTCACCCAAACTTTCTTTTTTAAAGACCATGAGCAGAGATTGCCAAGACTGCAGAGAGTGCAGAGACTGAAACAACACCTTCACCTACTGGAAGCTCTTGGCACAAACTACTCAATACCGCAGGAAATCTTATCACACAGCAATGCATGATGGTGTAGCGCCTGGTTGCAAAGAGCTTGCCTCCCACTCATGTGGCCATCAGGGCAGAAACCTTTCAGCATGACTGCACAGCACAAAGCGATCAGCCAATGCTATGTTTAGACTGAGAAGCCTGCTTTCACTTCTGCTGCATTGAGAGACTGGAAATTGCATTTCATACAAACCCCAGAATTAGCTCTTGACTTCATTCGCTCCGCTAACATACCACTTGCTTTCTCCTCCCCTCCTAATGTCCTGATTTTCGTCAACACAGCATAAAACTTTTTCTCTAGTTGAAATGGGAGTGTGGTGGGTGGGTATTTTCTTGGCACATCTATCCATTTAAGTTGGAGCATTATGGACACATTCACATTTACTAACAGGGTTTTTTCCTCTCTCCTTTTTAAACTTTAAACATCTGCCAGCTCTAAGATACTACACCTTCTGTTTACAGCAATACCTTAGCTGTGGAAGTGCAACTTTCATTTATTTTTTCTCACACACACACAAAAAAAAATCATGTTTTTTCCCTATTTTGATTCAGTTCATAGGAAAAAAAGGCCCAAGAGATACTGAAGACTAGTGAGCATCAGGCAGAACCAGTCATGAACATCACTTTTCAGGGTAAGGACAGAAAGAGATTTAATTCAGAACATTATCTCTCTTCCCAAAGCTTCCTTGTTACCATTTCCGATGGGACTGTTCATTAATACGACATCACTAGTAAGAAGATAATACAAGCTATTCCAACTCCTAGTACCACGGGTGTTCTGAGCTGCTTGCTCTGCTGCTGACTTTGGTGCAGTTTATCATTTAATATTATTTGTCTTGCTATAGCACCAGCAACTGTCTGGTGTCAAAAGCTCTTTGGAGGCAGCTTAAATAGACCTTCAGTTACGAATATGGTTTGGAAGGTTTCATCCCTGAAAATGGAAATGCGGTGAAGCTACACTGATGATTTCACACGTGTAGCCTCTGTAATACAACAGATCATCTTCCCAGTGGCGCTGAGATGAAGAGACAGCAGGTGGTTGAGGCCAGAATCCCTTCCCCTACATACCGGTAACCAGGAGATCATCCCATGGCAGGAGGCTTCTTGGTGAACGGCAGCAATAGGAAAGGGAATCAAAACCCAAAACAGTTACAAACCAGTAGGATACCCAGCAGAAGTGCTCAAATTGGGAAGCGGCCAGGACATGGAAACTAGCAAGATAAATGTGCAGAATATGCTCGCTTTATTGCTAACTCGCCTCGGTATTTCCCTTTCTCCACTGCACATTTGTTGCTGTTTGACAGTGTTTCCCAATAGCACTGTAGCCTTTCAGTGTACAGGCTGATGGGCCGTACCCTACCAATACGAGGCCGGTGAAGCCTCACCTCCATCCCGGGAAAGGTGATGGAGCAGCTCATCCTGGAGGTCATCCTCAAGCAAGTGGAGGAAAAGAAGGTTATCAGGAGTAGTCAGCATGGATTCACCAAGGGGAAATCATGCCTGACCAATCTCATAGCTTTCTACGATGGCATGACTGGCTTGGTAGATGAGGGGAGAGCCGTGGATGTTGCCTATCTCGACTTCAGCAAGGCTTTTGACACGGTCTCCCATAATATCCTCCTAGGGAAGCTCAGGAAGTGTGGGCTGGATGAGTGGTCAGGGAAGTGGACTAAGAACTGGCTGAATGGCAGAACTCAGAGGGCTGTCATCAGCGGCGCTGAGTCCAGTTGGAAGCCAGTAACCAGTGATGTCACTCAGGGGTCAGTACTTCAAGACCCACTTGGACAAGGTACTGGGCAGCACGTGCTAGGTGACCCTGCTTTGGCAGGTGGGTTGGACTAGATAATCCCCAGAGGTCCCCTCCAACCCCGAACATTCTGTGACTCTGTGATTCTGGTTGCTGAATACTTCCAGATTTCCGGGTGTATCCTTCCATTGTTCGTCTCTAACAAGCGTGTCACGCTGGGGGGCGGAAGGGACACAGGGTCGGAAGGTGCTGCAGGGCAGCGCTGCCCCCCAGCGGCTGGGAGGTGCGGCAAGGCAGTGCTGCCCCCTGCCCCGGGACCCGCTGCGGCTCTTCTCGGAGCCAGGAGAGAGTTCGCTCGCAGAAACAGCGCCAGAGGCAGAACCAATTTAGTGACTGCAGTTTGGCTTCTGTGAGATGAAAGGAAGGACTTGAAAACTTTAACGTAAGTCATGTTATTAATCAAGTTATCTGTGAGCAGGAAAAGTGCTATGCAAGAGAAATATGGAATATTCCTATGACATTATTTCAAATTTACATTCTAGCAGTATTGACAAGCCCCAGCTGAGATCAAAGCCTGACGATCAGGGACTATACCATGATTTCTAACGAATGGCAGGGCAAGTGCAGGGTCCTGCACCTGGGGAGGAACAACCCCATGCACCAGTACAGGCTTGGGGTGGACCTGTTGCAGAGCAGCTCTGTGGAGAGGGACCTGGGTGTCCTGGTGGACGACAGGTTGACCTTGAGCCAGCAGTGTGCCCTGGCTGCCAAGAAAGCTAATGCAATCCTGGGATGCATCAAGA
>Ga0065711_1008368_pt1 | contig 18829 bp, 15 predicted proteins | sample Hoacrofraction12_FD_59098 | JGI IMG/M metagenome (GOLD analysis project Ga0065711, IMG submission 59098) | Hoatzin crop microbial communities from Cojedes, Venezuela - Epithelial fraction 12 v2 (version 2) | ecosystem: Host-associated > Birds > Digestive system > Esophagus > Crop | place... | reverse complement strand
TTATTATTATTCAATAGGCTTTTATGTATATATATCTGTATATCTAGTTTTCTTCTTTCATCATAAGAATTATGCAGAAAGGCTTTTCAACAAAATATTGTTGAATTGGAAGGGGAGGGGTCTGAACTGATACCGCTGGAACATTATTTGCTGTCTGTAGGAGTGCTTAGTCTTTAGAGGATTAATATGCGATGAAATGTGAACTTGAGGTGCTGAATCCCAGAGCTTGAATTCAGCTGCCTAAAGGCATGTCCTCGTAGGTACTGCCAGTGACTTCCAAAGACCTGGAGATGTTAGCTCTGACTCCAGAAGAAAGGGGCTTCAATGTATGGGAAATACTCCTCAAGAGAGAAACAAAATCTTGAACTTAAAGGTAACCTGAATCATGAAAAATATCTGCAAAATTATGACTTATCACCTTTTTGTCAACTAACTTCAATTAGAAACACCTTCCCATCAGTTGTGGTTTTGCGTACTGCGGTGTTTAGAGAGAATGCAGTCGTGTCCTTGGTCGTGACGTGCCTCTTTCTGAGGCTGAAACACTCTGGGGTACGATCTGGTGAGCATGCAGAAGTGTTTTCTATACCTTTTTCCACCATTCTCTGGATCTTTTCCTGGTCTATCGTGTTATTTTTGAGACAGGGTCACCAAAGTTACAGCACTCAAAGTACAGCCCAGGGTATCTGTGTGTCCTAGACTGACACAGTGGAGTTCATGATGCACTTCATTTTGATCTTCTCTTTAGTGAATGGAGAATGACCTCTGTGGCCTAAGCTTTAGGGGAACAGAGCCCCAGATTTCCTAGTTCTCCATGGAAGACCCCAGCTGTATTCCATTCATCCAAGGTTCTCACTGTCTGGATCCACGGTGTTTTCCTCAGTCTTTGTTCAAGATGCAGTGAGATTCCTTATTCCCCTCTCATACTGTCTTTTAATTTCCTTAGCCACACCAGTGACCTCCTCCTGAAAATCCTTCATTCCCTCGGCCTGGGTCTGTTATTAGGTGCTGTCTCCATTCTGCCTATTTTAACCTCTTCCGAACTTCGTCGTATGATGAGTATCACTTGGTGCCTGTTGGGCAGCAGCGCAATTATGAGACAGGAAAATAAATGCTCTTTAAAGGTTAATTTAAAGTGTAGATTGACATCTATGGAGGTAAGCTGTAACACAGAAGGTGCCAGAGGTAACAGTATGGAGTACCCTCTAGAGGGCCCTGGCATAAGCACAGTTGGTGACTGAAATAATCCACATAGCATTCATTTACTGTGAACAGCATGTCTCTTCCTAGATGATGTGTGTCGTCCAGGTATCTATAGCAAAGAACAGCCATCAGTTCTGCCTGCTGTGGAAGAGTTTGTGCAGCACAAAGTCTGTTTAACAAGTCGCAAAGCCTAGCTCATGCAAGCGCACCACCGGCAAATACAGCCTTTGGTTTGGGGTAGGTCAAGTGTTTCTGTTTCCTGAATGGGTTCCATGTGTTGAGAATGTTTGCGTGGCAACGTGACCTGTATCTCTGGAAATCACTTTTGCAGCTGTTCTCTCAATCCACACCCTTGTGCGCCGCCCTGTTTTACCTGTAATCCGTGGTGCTGGCTCCCCTTCCTCACAAAGCGCCTGCTCCTCGGCTGGTTGCTCACTGCCAGCGGCCGCTCCCCGGGCACGCAGCCGGGCAGCAGCAGGGAGGCCTGCGCGTCCGCCGCCAAGGGAAACACGCTTTCCCGTGGGCAGCCTCGGGCTGGTTTTGGCCCCTCGTTTGCCCGGGGTACGCTGGTAGCCTCTGGAGCTCGGGCGGCTGTGTGCCTGTGTTCAAAACTCCCCTTCACCACAGAGATCCTGTCTTGGCCAGGGTTAGGACAGAGCCTTCTGCACAGAGCGATGGGAGCGAGCCTGTCTCGGGGCACGACAGCGGGGCCGCGTGCTGGGCAGGTGCCACCATCCTGTGTTCCTTTCCTGGTGTGCCGCTGCTGGGTGTACCTGCGAGCTGCACAGCCCATGGCTGGCTTCTGTGCTGTGTTGTCTGGCTGGTAGCTGTGCAATGGTCCAAGACTTTCAAATGAGTCCGAGGCATTCAGATGCTAACTTCTCACTAAAATTAATAAAGCTGTGGTTTATGATCTGCCTACTTTGGCAGCCCTCTCTCCTGCAAAATATCACAGAAGAATTCCTGAGATTCCTCAAATGTGCATAAGAGGCTGCTGTGAAAGGCCTGAGACAACACATTTCATTTCCTTTGATCTCTGAATTTTTTAGTCTCCAGAAGGCAAAATTATTTTTTTCAACTCAGGCTCTTGAAACGGCTTTTATCCATGGAGGTGGGCTGCAATGAAACAAGCTGCTATTTGTTTTCATGAACAAAGTTGGCCCAATCACTGGACAAAGCTATACTATAATTTCTTTGAAATAGTGACTGTAAAAAGCATATGAAAAAGCTAGACAGAAGCAAATGCAACTCCCAAAAGACAGCTAATAACAAGAGAGTGCTTTCTGATTATTTGGTTGTGGAGTTGCTTGGAGCTCTTGCAGTAGCCAAGCAATCCATTTTTTTGCAAACTATAGTCAGGAGTGGTTTTAGGTAACAGCTGGATGTGGCTGAAAGAGTTTATGTTAATTTTCTTCACAGTACAGATCTTCCTGTGTCCAAAAGGAATCATTCCAGGTACTTCCACATCTACTGCATTTGTCACAGGTAGAAGGCAAATATTGCTGTTAGTAGGAGAACTTTGTAGAGATCCTGTAAGTTGTATTTCCTTTTAACTTCTTTTTCCCATCTGTTCAGAAACAGATCCCTAGCTTGTGCATTTCCAGTTTAAACCGGTGCGTGTCAGTTAAGTTTTTGTGAATCACAAACTGAAACATTCCTTTCATTTTACAGTCATGGCTCTGTGTTCATTCATGTTGCTTGTGTCAGGCCTGCGTGGGCTCTCATTTGATGCCGACTTTGTCCACATTCGTCCAGTGCTGAGATTCTGCAGCCTGTGCTGGGCTGACACGCAAGTGCTCTGGAGTCGTAGAGCTCAGCTCCACAGGAGTCTCTGGCACCTTACTAAAAAACAAAGGCCCAGCACAGGATGCTCCAAGAAGATTATGATCAGCCCCGAATGCTCAGAAATTGTGCTTTAACTCTAAATTTCACCACCAACTATTATAACGCATCCTAAACTTTTCCACCTGAGGCATGTGTTGACATGGCTTTGTGTTTTCTTTGTAAGTGTTTACACCTACAGAGTGGAGGAAAACCTACACACAGGGTCCTGGTTGCATGAGACAGAAATGAAGTTTTATTAGCGACATTTTCATGATACAGAACAACTCAAGTAACAAACAGGTTGAATCTATGAAGCCAGTAGCTCAGTGCCAATGGTTGAAGCCACAAAGCATCCCGGGCAGCAGGAGCGCATAGCATGCATGGCAGGTGGGCGGGTGGCCTTTTCGCATAGGTGGCATCAGCAACGGCGAGGAGCTGTTAAGAGCATCTGGCATTCCTCAGGAGCACGGGGAATGCATAGGACTGGGGGCAATTTCTGTTTGAAGGTCTTGTACTGTAGGGTCCTCAATGTATATTCTTAGTCAAAAGATTTTCTTCCATACCCTGTTTAGAAATAAAGCAAGCATTAATTTCTTCAGTACTGGCACTGAAGTGCTGAGGCACCAGTGTTTACCAGACAGAAAAGAAGCTTGGTTATGTGATGGGTGACCATAAGCATTCCAAAAGCATAAAGAAAACTTCAGCAAGGTACAAAAGCAGCGGTATTTCTGAGGTTCTGCAAAGAATGAGAGAGATGAAGACAAACAGCTGGGGTTTTAACTACACGATTAGCTGATGTCACCCACAAAATTGAACAGAGATTGAATGTGTGTTTCTTAAGCGGTGTTGGTCCTTTGCACACAAATAGGAAAGACTTTTTAATAAAAGTAGATCTAACACTTTCCAGAAATTTTAGTTTAGCCTCGTTACCATTTACCTCCAGAAGAGTGTGTTGATATAGTGTATAAATTAGTAAGAATGGGACTGAGAAAACAGTGTGCCCATACAACAGTTCTTACCTTGGCTTTCACCACCACTCCTGCAGGACTGAGACTGGGAAGATGAAGAGTAGGAGTGGGAACTGCTGACGCCTCCTGAGATCCTTCCTCCTCCTCCTCCTCCTCCTCCAATACTACCGCATCCACCACCACTTCCCCCTCCTATGCCTCCGCTTCCCCCTCCTATTCCTCCACTTCCGCCTCCTATTCCTCCTCCCATTCCACCGCCGGAGCAAATGCCACCACCTCCATATCCACCACCTATGCTTCCTCCTCCTCCTCCTCCTCCTCTTCCTCCTCCAGAAGAATAGCCACCACCTCCTATTCTACCACCTCCTATGCCTCCTCCCATTCCTCCTCCTGTTCCTCCTGTTGGGAGTCTGCAAAGAGAGAGAAAGAAGGAGAAAAAAAGTTAATATCAAATGCATTTTGGTCTCAGAAGGAAATCTTTGTTCAGATACTGCATGGAAGCCTGCGCTTCTCCTGTCTGTACTTCTTCTTTTTAGAACTTAAAGGTTCCTGGCCTTTTCTGGAACCAGGGTAAAAGTAAGACTCGGTATGTGGGTTTCCCTGTCCAGCCCCAAATCGGTAGTTCAGAATTTCTGTATTATTTTTTCCTCACATGATTTGTATTCTGAACAGGTTTGCCAAAAAGTGTGTGGAACCTCAAACCTGGGAGGCGATTGGTCAAGACAGCTGACTTAGCTTCATTTCAGTACAAAATCTGTTTTGCGACTCTCGACTGTTAGTTTCCCGTCTTTGTGACTGATCTAGCAACCCCAGGTTTCACGTAAGGCTGTGTTCTTTTGTCAGTTTACATACACAATGTCTTGCTGTCCTTCCTCAAGCAGTGCGCGGTACTGAGCGATCTCCTGTTCCAGGCGGGTCTTGATGCCCAGGAGCATCTTGTACTCTTCATTCTGACTCTCTATCTCACAGCGGATGCTGGCCAGCTCCTCCTCCAAGGGGCCGATCATGTTCTGGATCTGCTGCAGCTGCAGGTTGTAGCGACGTTCTGTGTCTTCCAAGTTGGATTGCAAAGAGTCGATCTGCAAATGGAAACAAAATACAGTGTTTATGGGAATGTGGCAGGTTTAACTCATTGTTGTGGAAAAATTGGAGATCTTCACAAACCAGAAAAAAGCATATCTTTGAAGATAAGTCATCCAGTATCCCATTCTCTACAGATGGAGTACTTCCTAGGTGCAACCATTCTTTCATTCTAGTGACACAGACAGCCTGTGTCACAGGTGAAGCAGAAGCAAATGCCCTTACTTACCATGCTGATTTGCGACTGCAGCTCAATTTCCAGGCTTTGATATTCACGTCTCAGCTCAGAGATCTGTTGGTTGCTTGATTGTATCTCCTGGCCGCTTGAGTGGACTTGTTGATTAACTTCTTCCATCTGAAAAAGTCACATACAAAATTGGGGCATTTTTGATAATAAGAAAACATTGTGAGGTCATCATAAAAGCACTGAGCAAGCAGTTGGTAAGAAGGAAGACAGATGTCCTGTAGGCTGACTCGCTGTATTCCCCACATGCCACTCTTGTTAACTCACTCTGTGTACCTCACCTTGCTTCTGGAACATGGCGATTCTACGTGCTTTACCACATAAACTTAATACTCCAGAACAAACATGTCACAGTAAACTGCTTAAAGGCATTTAAAGTTAATGTCCCTTAAATAATACAAGATAACTTGCCCTTCCTTTGCTGGATGTAAATAGGTCCAGTCCTTTGTGAAACATTTAGTAACCGAAAAAACCCCGTGCTTTACCTTAGCTTCATACCAGCTTTCCACCTCTCTCCGGTTGTTCTCAATAAGCCGTTCGTATTCAGAACGCATCTCATTTAATTTTTCCATCAAATTAATGCCAGGAGTAGCATTGACCTCCACGTTGACATCACCACCAGATTGTGTTTGCAGTCCTTTCATTTCCTGAAAAAAATAGCCACAAGAAACCCCACCAGGTTCTCAAAGGGCAAAGCTATGGAGAAACATCAGAGTTTGAAATAAAGGAAAAGAAAGCGACACAAGTGCTCACACAGCCCCCTGCAAAGGGGACCTCATCCGCCCCTGTCGTGAAAGGGAACAAGTCTGCCATTCCTAAGCCAGACTCCACAGCGAACAGTAGCCAGGCACCCCATACACATTGACCCTGACATTTTCTCCTCAGGGTCATAAGGAATTCTATGCAGCATGCTCTTCTGAGAAAATCCGTTCAAGTGTTTTTCTTCTCAGTGCGAAATACCACTGCAGATAGTAGAAATATTTTCTTTTGACTCCTCCTGATGTACTATCCAATTTTCCTTCCATGAGTTCGGCAACAAACTTACAGTTTTTACTGAAAGCCGTTCATTTCCCTGATCTCATTTTGACACGTGTTGACCTAGGTGCCTCATTACATCAGCTATCGGAAGCTGTGGATGCTACACACTCTTGAAAATCAAGCCAGATTGTGTCAAGGTGGATGACCAAAGCCAGCAGTCAAAATCTGGTTGCTGCTAGTGGAAGAAATCTACTCTCTGAGTGCTGAGTTTTCATTAGTTACTACTTCAAAGTGTGGAGAAACTTACCTCTTCATGGTTCTTCTTAAGATAGACCAATTCCTCTTTTAGGGATTCAAACTGTGTCTCCAAGTCGGATCTGGATAGAGTCAGTTGATCCAAAAGTGGACGTAATCCATTAATGTCACTTGCCACACTCTGGTGGAGAGTATATTCCGTTTCATATCTAAACGACAGACAAAAAAAAATAGTAAAAGTGCTGCCAGATCTCTTTGTTTCTTACCTTGATTATGAACAGTTCCCATCAGGACATTTTTGGTCTTTAATCCCATTGCTCATTTCTTAAAAGAAAGGACCTAAATCTCCTTCCATCTCCAATAGGTTGGTTTGATTCCAGTAGAATTTCTCTCTATGAGATTTATATGATGAGGATTATGTTTATAATTCTACAAAGATGGAGAAACTTAGAATGTAGTCCTTTAAATGGCCCTCTTCAATAACTTGTCTGGAGATAAGTAACAATGAAAGACTAGCACAAGATCATTCTCAGAATGCTTCTCCTAACAATTCTACATTCTGCCATTGGAGCCAAGAGGCTGTAGCATCTACCAAGATTAATTGCAACATGAACTTGGGGGAGGTACAGGGAGGCAAGGTGGAACGCGACAGGCAGGGCAGGACTCACTTCAGTCTGAAGTCATCCACCGTCATTCTGGTGTTGTCAATGTCAAGGAGGATCTTGTTAAGGTCCACATTTGCACCAACAATCTGAGAGGGAGAGGGCAGGTGTTACTCGGTTGGCTTTTCAGTCTGACACGCAGACAGAGGGAAGGAGTACTCGTGCAGAAACACATTTCAGAATAGCTTTATGGTAATGTCAAGCCTGCCTGGTGCTGCAGGAGCTAATGTTTATTGCTTCCAGTTAAAAGAAAGTGTCTTTGCTGTCAATTTTTGTTTACAAATATTCATCCAAAACATTCTACCTTGTTGGAAAGAATAACTAAACAAACTCTTCATATTCCAAAAACATAATTCCCATTGCATTTGGCAACAACCGTATTCATGTAGGAGATAAGAGACAATTAAATGGCTGAGGGCTAGAATTAGACTGAATGCGTATGTTGGCTCATCTTGTATATTCACAAAAAGGTGCGGTTAATATGGCCACTACAGCACAACATAATGATTGTATCTCCTGGTCAAGAGAGTGAGGAACAAACAAGCAAGAGCACAGCGTTGAGGGGAGCGCTAGCCAGGCCCCATAATGGGTGCTCCAGTAATGATCTGCCACTGCACCAAACAGTGCTACCTGCACCCAATACAAGTGTGCCAGAACGTGAGATCACCCACAGCGGAGAAGAACGAGCAGCCAGGCTTTGTCACCAGACCAGCCTGCTTCCCGGCCAAAACAAAGGAGGGAATATATCGCCCCAACAGGGATATTGTGCTGCAGGAGGCAGGTGCTGCTCTAACGAGAATCCATTCAAAGTTAGTCAAATTATATCATACCTGGTTTTGCAGTTCTTCAATTGTTCTGTAATAGTGGCTGTAGTCCCTGGTACCAGTGGGACCTTGATTTTGATACCACTCCCGGATCAGGCGTTCAAATTGAGCATTTTCATCCTCCAAGCGTCGCACTTTATCCAAGTAAGTAGCCAGGCGATCGTTCAGGTTCTGCATGGTCAGCTTTTCATTTGTGGAGAGCAAGCCGGCATCTTCACTAAACCCCACTCCACCAAAACTACCTCCACCGTAGCCACCACCACCAAAGTTGCCACCAGAAAAGCCACCACTACCCCCAAAGCCACTAAATCCACCTCCACTATATCCACCACCGCCATAACTACATCCACCAAGGCCACCTCCATATCCACCTCCCATTCCCCCAAAACCACCCCCACCTGATCCAAATCCTCCTCCCATACTTCCACAGCTCATTCCTCCTCCATAACTACCACCACTCATTCTCCCACCATAGCTGCCACGGCTAATCCTTCCACAACTGCCACTGCTAAAGCCCCCTCCATAGCTGGTCCTGGAAACTCCTCCACCAAAGCTTCTCCCAGAAAAGCCTCCGCTTCCTCCAGAAGAGGTGTATTTTCTACTGGACACTGAGGAGTATCCACCAGACTTACTAACTCCAGAGCTGCTACCCCCTCCACCACCGCCACCGCCACCGCCACATATTCCACCACCACTACCACCACCTCCACTGCTAATTCTAATGGTGCTAGATGAAGACTTCGTGCCACAGCTCATCGTGACAGCCGGGAGGAGTCTAACCACAGTCCCTAATTTAGCGGCACAGCCTGATAAGAGTCAGGACTGCAAATTTTCATCCCCAGCTCTCCCTATTTATACTTTTGACAGCGGGTGTCACCATCAGGGTGTTTCCTTCTCCCAGGGCATTTGCAAGCCTTGTTGTTTGTGCCAAGAATAATTTGCTGAACAATATTTTTGTGCTGATATCTCAGACAATCTAGCCCATTGCTGGGTTTATGGTGTTTGCTTAAGACCAAACATTTCATTTCTTTTGGGTGGCATTCTGTTCTTTTAGCTTTTTCTGGAATAGGTAGTCTCTTGGCTTGTGCAACCTGGATCTGCTTTAGGATGGAAAAGCCTCAGGATCCTGTTCAAGCTGCTGCTGAGATAATGTGTACCTGCTGGAACTGTACAGGGAGAGGTTTTGTTCTCAGTTCTTCCCTAAAAGCAAGAAGATGGGACACAAATCTCTCGTGCTAGACTGTGCGTTTATTTGTTCAGTTATTAATCTGCTTTCTTTGCTAAGATTTTTGTAGCTGCTATGGTCAAAGACTATTGTTCTCTTTTGCTCTTTTATATTTTGTGCGTTTAAGATCTTCTACACCGCTTGTATTTGTTTTCTCACTATACATGGTAGTGCAAGGGTTTAATTAACAGGACTGTATAACTTGTCTATTTAGATTGTCCAGCTTGTGTATCTCTGCCATCACGTAGAGAATGTATCTATTTATATGAGAAGAAGTCTGTTTCAAGCAATGCAGTGGGATTCTTATTTAAAGATCAAAATCCTTCCTTTGTGAAGAAAGTGGTAACACAGCACACTACATAACTAAGTCCTAGAAACAGAGGAAAAAAATACTGGATTTTTTTCAGCAAAAAGCTGTTGATCTAAAATAGTAGGAAGATTAAGGATACTTTAATTGTATTATAAAGTCAATTGTAGAACAATAGAACCTGTACTAATGCGGACAATGACCTATAAACTACTGTGTGGGAAGACCTTTTATGGTTTAATATAAACCAACTCATTCTCTCTATTGTTACTGTGTCATGTATTACAGGTGATAGAATAATTATATACGCTGCTCTTAATGCAGAGGTCCTTGAGACTCTAAAACAGTATCCTGAGAGAAAAGCTGAGAGGCTTTTTACACAAATAGGTCGAAATCAGACTGTTGAGACCACAAAGGAGATTACACCGTACTTCAGTCTTGCACTGACCCCCAGAAGTGTACCCAAGATGGACGTGTAAAGGGTTTTCATCCTCAGCTGTTAGATGTGATGCTAGAGCAGAGACTCTGAAGACAGAATTGCATTGCTCTGAAAACTCCACAAGAAGAGGCTGGGTTTGGGCAAACAGTCTGACTGACTGATTCCAGATGACTCTCATCTACAAAAATACACTCATGTTAAAATGTTGCATCTTTGTCCTGGGAGAAATCGAAATCTTCTGGTTCAAATGCAGAATCTCGTTTGCTCAGCATCCACTCAGCTCTGCTCTTACACTGCAAGCTTTCACGAGAAATTTACATCTTAATGTTTTAATACGGTAGAGACTTCATTCATGCCACCAGCCAGTCCTTACCCCTTAAGGGCAAGCAACAGCAAAACCATCAGCATTTGTGGCCCTGCCGTAGATGGACCCCCAGCTCGCACAGCTTGCTGCGAAGGAAGTGTACGTTTTGCCAGTGACGGTTTGCTCTGTGTTACTGAAATGCGGCCCTGCCGGCCTTCCTCTCTGTTCGGTTACTGGTCCCCAGTGACTGTCAGGTGCTGCTGAGATGCAGCCATCTCTCCCCACACCTCAGGTGCAGGGAACAGAGACGGGCCCGTCTGAGGAGCGGTCAGGTGGGCGCACCGTCCCTGTCCAGCGTCTTCCGAGGGACTCTGGCAGACGGCAGTGCGGTGCCGTCCGTGCTTCCCGCCGGCACCTGGCTGGGAGGTAACTGCTGCTGCTCTGTTGGACACCGCTGTCAGTCTCCATCTGCACGGTTCCTTTACAAACTGCATTTCTGCCTCTTAACTTCTGGACTTTTTAGTGTTAAATGAAGGATTATTTAATGTTTTCTGACTGAATCAATTGTCCTGTCCTTTGCACGGTGCTTTTGCCAGCATTGCTTTATTGCTGCTTATGCAACTGCTTTCAAAAGCTCTCTGATTTTATCTTGCTTTTGGATATACTCAGTGGATCAAAGATGATGAAAGATTTCAAGTAGCTTGATGATGTGATAATTTCTGCTTGATTCACAGCTGGAGGATGGTAGTGTCACCTCAGCCGCGTAAACAGTTTCTGGGCTTCTGCCTGTTCTGTTATTGGTGCTGAAGCATGTGGTTTACTATATGCAAAATGCTTTTTTCTTTTTCGTGTTGTTTTGCCTTTGTGTCTGGGTAATGTTGTTTTGGTCAGCGGGGGCCCTTTTTCACAAATTCCACTACAGTTGGTAAAATTTATTATCGCATTCCAATTTGCATCAGTGCCTCTGCTGATACTCCTTACAGATGCCTTTCGTAGACAGGCTAGGACAATCTATGGGTTTGTTAGTGATAATGAGCAAAAATTTCTCTGGAATTATTAAAACAAGAGTAAAGAAATTTGCCAAAAGCATCTTATAATCTGTTTATGTACTTTCTGAGAACCCACATTGTTTCCTGTTTTCCTGACAGATTGTCTTTTTTGCATGTGGACTTGTACCGCAGCCACCAGCATTCCTCAGCCGGCACAGCACCGGCGGGTTTTGACACTGCTCGCTGCTGCTTCTCAAGCTCAGCACATGCCACGTTCCAAGTACAGCCAACATCTTTCACTCTCTCTGTTATTGTTTTCCTTTTAATCAGGCCTCCGTGATATCTATCAAAGAAGTGTCTGCCTAGCATCAGAATGAAGACAGACCTTGGGAGCAGTCCACACTGCTGTGTATTTTAGCAGAACAGGGAGACTTTTACAACAGGCTGGAGCTGCTACATTCGAAACAAACCTGGAGAAAATGTACTCGCACTTTTGTGTCTGTGCACCAGAGAATTAAAACATTTCCCCTTAACTCAATGTCATCCTGATGCCATGCCTCAGGCAAGTGCTAGTTTATTCTCTGGGTTTATTTAATAATCTCTTCCCATCACTCTTAACAGAATTGCTATGAGAAGAGAGGATCTGTTTTCACCTAGAAGTCTGTGCTCGCTCTTCATTCCTGCTTCATCTCATAATATTCTAGTGAAATCACAATCATTTCCAAAGAAATTTAGTTTAGACCCAGCAGAGGAAACAAGGATTATTAAGGCAGCAGTGAGCTTGCCTGCGAAGTTTAAAACCTCTAGCACTCTCCTAGAGAACACTTCTGTGCAGGAGAACTTGGATCTTCCTTGCAAGTAGGTTGATGGGCAGAATGCCTGGTGCTCAGATCCCGAAGATGAAGATGTACGCACTTTTTTTGTCACCTGGATGTGACAGCCATGGGTGGAGGCTTTTGTGCCCTACAGCTGACAGGCAGTATACCGGCTGCTTATTCCTGCCAGTCTTCGTGTCTGAGCCGGGAGCAGAGAGCTGTCCCTCTGTGACTGCCCCCGTCTCCGGCCGGTGAAACCGATGTGAGTGGAATAATTTTTGTGTTGGTAGCAAAATGGAAGAGCATTTGTCATGTTGCCTATAGCAGCTGGAGGGCACGATAAGAGCGTCAGCTAACAAGGTCTCCTGCCTCTCTGGAGAGTTTCGGTGCCTCAGTCCGTGGGGGCTAAGCAGCCCCAGATCCCCCCAGGCTGTGGGCACGAGCAGCTGGTCTGTCACCCTAACGGCTTTGCTCACTGCAGTACCTGCCAGGTGGAAGAGGGGTTTGAATCCCAGCCTGCAAAAGCACTAAAACCCGTATCGTACCTTCTGTTGCTACAGCTAATGTGTTGTGTGAAAGAAAGGCATCCACTCTTCTGAAGCGTTGCAGAGGGAGGAAGGGCGTGCTGGCCCCTGGGAAGGACGCTGCGGGGCTGAGCGCTGCGGGGCTGAGCGCAGCGGGGGATGCACCCGTGCTTCAGGGGAGACCTGCATGGTCTCTGCGTGCCAGCAGGAAGGGGGAAGGAGCTGCTGCCTACTCCCCTCAGCCTCAGCCTGCGCTGAGCAAGTGCAGAAGCAGCCTAGGGAACTTGTTAATCAAAAAGTAAGATTTAGTGAATGTAATAATTCACAGTGGTTAAATACCCACTAAGGCAGGGTTTGGGAAGCAGAGCTTTGGCCTTCAGCCAGTGGAAGTGTAGCTAAATCCTGTTTATGCCTGCTGCCTCTGGGGATCTGGCTGCTGCTTGATTGTGCCTGTAGACATGGTCAATGACTGCCTGAGCAGCCTGTGTTACCCCCTCATAAAAGTGGAGAAAAACCACCAGGACATTGATGTGGGGATGGGTGGGCTCTAGGGAGATTTGCGAGTTGCTTCCTTGCCCCCCGCCGTGCAGGGAAATGGCACGCTTTGCTGTACTGATTCTGTAGCCCATGAGTATAGCCCGTGTAGCATCTGACAATGAATAGGGCTGACGATGAATGCTAAACAAAAGAGAGATCAGCAGAATATAGGCATAGGCAATTTTGAAATTACATTTATGCCTTCAAATGGACAGATGAATTTCTCTGAGAGTACCAAAGCCAAACACACAGGAGTGTGTGTGCACACGTGCGCATTTATTTTTGCCTAAGGTTGTTCTGAAGGTCTTGTTCCAGCATGCACCACAATTTTCTTCTCAGAGCACTAATAGGAACACCAGATAAGTATCCAAATTGCAACATTCTGTGCTCATAAAATTAAAGCTTATTGTGCTCATTAATGCCTAACAAAATGCATGCAAATAAATGTGCAAGGTTCTCCTCACTACTCTTAATGTTGCTGGAGTCCGACTTTGAGCGTGCTCTAAACTTTGACACCTGGCACTACGATATTTGTATTTCTTACTCCTGCTTTGCAATAGTTCTGGTTTTCTAGCTCTGTTCCTCCACCTAAGTGGTTTTGCATCATTTTTATTCTTACAAGCCTGTTCTCTCACTAAGCAAATGCTAGTGATAACCTAGATGCAGATTTTGTATATACAAAATGGAAAAAGGAAAGAATACTTAAACTGGCACTTTCTTTCAAGGTATGGTAAGAAACCATCTAAATTCAGTCTTTGTTTTGTCTGTAATGAGCACTAATGCCATGATTAAGTAGGAGGTTTTCTTAAGTTTATTGGTGGCTTGTATTTATTTTGTCACATACTGTAACGTGTAGCAAATAAACTTTATGATGAAGCTGCTTTGCACTACAGATGCAGACTCATTGCATGCAGGGAACACGGTAAGAACACCTTGTTAGGAAAGGTACAGATTTTAGGTAAGGAAGATGACAGTATGATCAATGCTGAGTAGCAAAAGTAGTAATAGTAATTTTATGTTCTTTATCCTAGTTTCTCAGAAATTTTTACGTATTTCTGTGTGTGATTATAACCTATCAGTGTAAGCATTTAAACCAGCAGCAGAATTGCACAGCGTATGACAACACATTGCGTTCCAGTGTCTGCGGCCGTCCGGGTCGCGGAGGTACGGTGCTGAACTGCTTCACTACCCCTGGCCTCGCCTTCCACCCTGGACGCTCCGCAAGCTGCATTCTGCTTTGCTCTCACAAGGACTTGTTTCAGTGGAATTTCTTCTGCAAGGTTAGATACAGATATGGTAGATCATTTGGTAACTGGCAGTAAAAATACTAGAAATAAGTTATATTTTTGGAAGGAAGTACAGGACCAGGGAGTGAGAGGTATCAGTGGTCCTCAGAGCCGCTGGGACGGTGCCGAGCAGCAGCTCCAGCACAGACAGACCAGTCCTCCAAGCAGATGGTACCTGAGCTCCTTCATAGCCTCCCAGGTGTTGCTGTACAGCCAGAGGAAGCATGCATTCTGCAGAAGCAGTTTTGAGATGAACTTGGCAGGAGTTCTCTCTCTTGGAGGAGGTGTAAGAAGCAGGACTGCTGTACTGGGAGCACTCGGTAACTTGGGCTGTTAGCTTAGTGTCTGGAAGAGACAGGTCTAAGAAAAAACTGTCACAGCCTGCAAGAGGTGTCAAACTAGCAGAGCAGACAGAGCAAGCAGGTTTAGGGGATAGCTAGCAATACAGAGACAAGTATGACTTGATGCTGCAAGGGTTTTAACAATGAAGTGGGTGATTTTGCAATAGGGGGTAAACGTAATGGAGACTGCCTCTTTGCACGTCAGGTCAGGGGTATCAGTGCGTGCTTGTGTGTAAGAGTAGGCCTGTGTGAAGATTAGCCACTTCTCCAGGCCCCCACAGAGACACAGAATAAAAATTTCGCCTTAAATTATTTTTCCTTTTGACTACTAATCACATTGGCTGAGAGCCTGGCATAAGGCAATGCAGTGAATCACTGGCACAGATCTGCCTAGGACTCAGGCACTCAGGATTCCCATTCCCACGGTCTCCCACTCAGTCTGTGTTTCTCAACCTTCTCCCGTGGGTGATGCCTTCCTCAGAGCGAAAAACAAAACTCATGACCTTAAAACTGAGAGAGAAACACTTACAGCAGTGATACTCCCATCTGGTTTCCCTTGTTTGTGTCTAAGGAGGTGAGCTGAGGGGTGCGAGGGATAAGGAATATTTGGGCGCACAGGTGTCATGTGAGAAGCTCTCTGAATTATTTTCAAGCGGAATTCCCCAAATAGTTCGTTTCAGCAATTCAGCCCATAGAAGTTCTGCTCACGCAGACCCCACACTTTAATTAGCCTCAACAGGAATGAAAAGCGCTGTAAGGGATACAGCAGGGGGGAGCGGGCAAAGCCCCTCTGGCCATTGGCACCCCTCCAGGGCATAAAGGGGGGAAATACAGCTGTCATTAAAGCAAAGAGAGGACGTTCAGTCTCTGTCTCTTTGGGCGTTTGCACCCTTATCGCTGTGAGCAGTCCCTCTACTCTGGGATCTGTAGGCAACCCTTAATATTGGTTTGGGAATCTTTTCTCTTGGATATCTTTTTTCTTTTTTTCTCTCGGATATCTTTTTTCTTTTTTTCTCTCAAACTACCACTGGGCTTGGTAAAATCACATCCTAAATACAAATAATTTGCCATTCTTCTTTGTAAAACGTATACCTGTCCATACTTAGGAGAAATGCCCTGAAGTGGAAATGCATAGAAGAGGCCAGGTATGGTGCAGCCCCGGGCAGCAAGGCGTGGGCATGGGCAGTAGAACTAGCCTGTGAATTTCTTCTTCTGTAAGACCATATGCGTGCAGTTGGGTTCATACTCCAGCTTTATGGATTTATTTTACAGTACAGATAACTACTGTGACAAAGTAGGGATATCCTATTACTGATCTTTTATCCACTTGTTATCCAATGTGTGCCCAAGCACTCGGGATGTGTTAATCTGGGGTAATTAATTGTAGATGACTGGACTTCTGCACTCAGGGGTGTTTTGGCACTGGGAGCTGAAAATTTCCATCTTCAAATTCCATGATAAAAATGTTTCATAATGCATTTTAGTGACTCCTTAGGAAGATTTTTAAGAGGCTTTCTAGGGAATAGACAGTTCCTCAAACCAACCCTCTCTTTCCCTGCTAGAAGTTCATAGCAGAAACGAGTAGGGGTTTTGACTGTTAGTTTTCCCATTGCAGGGACTACCAGAGCATTGTACCTTGTCGTCTGTTCTTCAAAGTTTTGCCCAGTTCATCTTCAATGGTTAATGTCACCGCAAACTTTTGGGTCTTGTGCATAATCTGACCTGTCTTGTGTATTCCACAGGTAGGGCTTGATATTTGTAACTGATTCAAGCAAAAATGTCTGTTAAAAGAAATTTCTCCCAGACATGACTTTCTGGTTGCAGCAAAGAGAAGCAAAGATTTATTAGCATTTTTTGTTTGTTTTTTTCTTTTTTTTCCCCACAAGAATACAAATCACAGTAGAGATTAACTCAGGTAACAGTGATTAGATGCAGAAATTCAGATGCAAGAAGCAGGCAGGCCATGCAGAGAGTTCTGATGAGCCCCTGGAGCCAGCAGTGTTGAGTAATTTGAACAAGCGTTTGCTCTTGCTCTGCGCAGAGGCATGATCGGACATGCTCGGTACGTTCTTGCTTGGTCCAAAGGCCCACTGGTGAGGTCCTGCAGCAGAAGGCGCTGGGTTTGCCAATCAGTCCTCAGACTTTCTAAAACTCCCTGTTGAAAGATGAAGGGAAGCAAGAATTTCTTTGAACAAGCGTTATCTCATTCTGCATTTGTAATCTTTTTGTCACTTCATAATTACAGACTGTGCTGTTCTCAGTGGACTAGATTTTTTTCCCAGCATTCTGGAAAGGTTTGAACAGTGTCAGACTTAATATTTGTACAAGCATGTGTGTTTGCGGCTTTATCATATTAAATACAGGGACCTGCTTCTATTCTCAGCTGAGTAAGTGTAAATCACTCCTTAAATTTAGAGTGGCTGTAGCAGTATAAATCAAACACAGATGAACTTAGAATCTGTATTTATGTGTGTATGGGTATTTACGGCTACTCTTAACAAGTTCAAGTAGGACGGCACATGGTATGTTTTATTCTTGCCTACCAAACGTTAGTATACATAGGGCTGTTGCAAGTCAGATAGGATGTTTGATCAAAGCAGTAAATTTTCACAGAGGAGTTTGCAAAGCCTATTAAATTTTTAAAAACTAGATCTCATCTACACCAAATCTTACCAAAAAATCTTATTCATTACACAAAAGCCTTCTGAATGCACTGCCTTTGTTGGCAGCATCCAGCCAGTCTGTGTACAGTATTCTTACTTGCTATATTAACAGCTTCAGGCCTTTTGGTCTCTAGGCAATGCTTTCGTGCCCAACTGTCAGTCTGTGATGGAAAACAGCAAGTTTGTGTGATACACTACATTTTTAAGTAAGATGAATATCCCTATCACTTCCTTGATAAGAGAGAATAAATGGAAGCCTCAAAGCGGGATCATTTCCCATCTTTTTTTAAAAAATCAGAAGCAGAAGAGAATCTTTCTAAAAATTATAACTTTCTGTTCATTGTCAACATTTTCAGGCATTTGTCTGAGATGCTGTCAGGACCTGGAGCCTTACCCAATCTCATCGTTCTGATGGCTTCAGACACTTCCTCCATTGTTGCTCCTCTCTCCAATGTTCTGTTCCCTTCCAGGCAGAGCTTCAGGTTTTCAGCACCTCCTGGAATCACAGCCATGAAATCAGACATGGAAAAGACCTTTTGGTCACTTCCAATCTTTTGAAACTTCAGGATTTTGCAGCTAATACCCTTTATATTTTAAATGTCACGAGTGTGCCAACTGTCTTATCCTGCTTTAACCATTTTGCCCCCTTAATACCAGTTATGTTTCTAACATTTAGCTTCGTTCTGAAACTACTGACTTCTCTGGTTCCCTGCATGCTTGGGATTGGCATTATTTTTCCTTTTCTTCCTTCATTTCCCCTTTCTACGTGTCCTCTGATACAACTCTTCACAACATCCCCTTCATTTGAGTCACTTGAGAAAATACTGCCATGTTGCTACGTTACTGTATAAGAACAAATGTCAGAGTGGACTTAAACAAGATTGGGAAAAAACAGCAAAAATGTCTCCAGATTTGCAGATGAGGAAGGAAGTTGTCATATCCTTTCCCGCTATTCAGAGAAGAAAGTTAATGGAAGGATGTACTCTCTTTTTCTAATTTTTACCTTGGCTTTCACAAGAGTTGCCAGACTGGGACTGGGAAGATGAAGAGTGGGAGAGGCAGGATTTGCCCCCTCCTCCTCCACCGCTGCCACCTCCTCCACCTGAAGTTTTACCACAGGCTCCACCTTCTGTTCTTCCTCCGCTCCATCCTCCTCCACCTCCAGAAGAGCAAGTTCTTCCATAGGATCTTCCAATGCTTCCTCCACCTGAGGACCAGCTACTTCCTCCTCCACTACTGCCTCTTCCAGAAGACCAGCTAGTTCCTCCATGACCTCCTCCTCCTGAAGATCCCCCGCCAGCTCCTCCCTGCGAAGTGCTGTGAGGAGGAAAGGGCACGTATTTGTAAAATTTATAGCAACATGA
>Ga0065711_1038379_pt1 | contig 18830 bp, 16 predicted proteins | sample Hoacrofraction12_FD_59098 | JGI IMG/M metagenome (GOLD analysis project Ga0065711, IMG submission 59098) | Hoatzin crop microbial communities from Cojedes, Venezuela - Epithelial fraction 12 v2 (version 2) | ecosystem: Host-associated > Birds > Digestive system > Esophagus > Crop | place... | reverse complement strand
GGCCGCGCTTTGCTGGGGCGGGGAGGGAGCTGTGCTTCAGCCGGCGCGGCGGGAAGCCCGGAGAAGCAGTGCGGGGCTTGGAAGGTAAATACGAATTCAAAGCAAGTGCCTGGACGTTGGTTTTCATCCGTGGCAGCGCGGCGAGGAGGAAGCCAAAGCGTGGGTTTTCCCTCTCAGGTGCGGCAGTTGCTGAGAATGACAGAGCGGAAAACCGGATCGAGAGGCTTGGCCTTGGGCTTCGTTGGTGAAACGGAAATGTAAGGGATGTGTTGGTAAACCACAGGCTGTGTGCTGTCGCCTGTTTGTGTCGTGTCTGGAGAATGGCTTGGTTTTAAAGTTTGGTTCGATCCGCAGCAGGATGCAGTCTTTATGACCTGTTATCATGAGTTTTATTGCCGCAAGTTTCTTTGCTTTTGCGGGGGAAGTTTTTGTTTGTTTATTAAAAGCACATGAATGTCAGAGGAACTGACGGATATATAGGGACAGAGATAAGTTGTTGAGGAGTAAATGAGAACTTGGGTCTCTCTGCCTGCGGTAGATAAAATGAAACTGCACCTTAAGGTGCAGTTCTCTAAATGACGCTGATGGCCCCGTTGTCTTTGCTAGGGGCTTGTGACTCTGGATTTACGGCCAGGATGCGCTGTTAGGAGGTGGTGTGAGTATGCTCTGTGTAGCAGGTGTACAGATGAGCAGCCTTGTGTGACCACTTAGTATTGAAACCTTTTTGGTGAGATGTGTGAAGTCTTTTTCTGCTTACGCTAGATCTGTTAAATAGTAACCTGCTAAACAATTACTTTTATGTGATGACAACTGCCTTGCCCCATTGTATGGAGAGCTGTTTAAAGAGGTTTATGACCCCAGATTTTTGTTCTTTGCTGGCCTCTCACTTTTTTCCTGGTAGATATTTCTGTCACCTCACTTAAAATGCAGCCAGTTAAATAACAGTTTTGGTGTTTGGGACAACCGTGAGCGAGGGGAGATGGGGCTTGGGACCACCCTGGAACAGATGTGTTACTGCTGGAAGAAAAGTTCACTCCTCTGCTGGGCTGCATGTGCCCACCTCTTCTTCCCTTTCTTCTCCCACTCGAGCTATCCACAGCTCGTCTCAACCAAACACGCAATTACTGACAAGCGGTTGTTGGCTTGAAATTAGAGTTCAGCTGACCTAACTAGGTAGCTGTGGCTGTAAGGGGCAGACCCGCTTCGGGGTCATCCTGTGTATCAGTTTTGTGGCCGCGGAGCGAGGTAAAATTCTCTTATCTGATCAGTTGTTTCTCAGGACAGGTTTTCTGATGGGTCAGCTGCCTGAACCATCGCTCTCTGATGACAGGGTCTGACACAGAGGGAGGCAGGGACCCGCAGCTGAGGCTGGGAGAGGAGGGTGTAGGCTTGTCCCTGCAGCCTCAGAGAGGAGGTAGGACATGCATATTGGGTGGGAATGATTATGGGTTTGCCGATTAATTGCACAGCCAGTTACCTGATGCAGGGGAGGAGGTGGAACGTGCCAGACAAGATTAGCAAGTCAATTCACTTTAGGGGAGGGAAGTGTCAAGCTGAACCGGACCACTGAGGAAAAATTAAAGGTATGACAAAAATGTGTTCGCATAAGGGAGCAGACCCTTGATCTTTTGGTGGGATGCTCTGGTATGTGAAGAGGTGGTAGTTTTCCTCCATTCCTGGGAAAGAAGCCTATGCGGATAGTGAAGCTTTCAAGTCCTCAGCTTTGACACAGCAGATGCTGCTTGGTGTCATCATTCAGCTGGCTGAGGAGTAGTTTTCATTTCTGTTGTAAGATGAGAGGAAAGAGGCTCATGCCTTTGGCTGCCCTGTGGCAGCCTCTAAAATTCCTGCGTTAAGACAAACCCTTGGTCTTGGCAGGTGTGTTGTCTTCAAAGGAGATTTTGCTTTCGCTCTCCTCCCGTTGTTTACCAGGGGAGCTAGTCCTGTATCCTGCCGGCTTCCCGTTGGGAGTGTTAAGGGTGGGGTGGTGTTGCAGACCCTGGTATGTTATTTGGCGTCCTGCTGGGGTGGCTCTGCTGTTAGCACAGGGGGAGGCTCAGCTTGGCACGCGTGAGTTGCAGTCACACCTTTTGCCTACAGTGCCTTTTGTCATCTTACTCAACAGTTGGCTCGGATTTGCTGTGAAATAACAGTGCAGCTAGTTCCTGTTGAAGAACCTGTGATAAAGGTGCTCTCAGTCTTCTTCTGTTGAGGATGTCTGGCCCAAATTCGAAGAAACAGGAGGAACTCTAAAAGATTTTTAAACCAAAGTGAATTCATACTGCCACAGTTTCACTGTTCCCTGCATGTCACGTACACACGTGAGCCTGCCTTCTCCCTTGTGCTGGATGAGCTAGTGTAGGGGAAAAATACTTTTTTTTTTTTTTCTTTTCCAAGCTTTCTGACGATGTGGTGCTTTATGCAGCACTGATACTGGGACAGGGAAATTGGGTTGAAAGAGCTCAAGACTTGCTGGCAGCATTGTTCAGCAGTACCTACTGTCAAGCTGGAGGAGTCTCTGTTCTGGGCTGAAAACACTGCAGTCATTTCTGAATGAACTTCAACCTCATGAATGTTTCTGATGTGCTAAAATTGATCTTTGTAAGGTGAGGAATTGCCTGTTTGTAGTTTTTCTGGGAAAAAGGAAGAGTGTTTTGACGTCAGCTTTCTTTAGATCTTGTTCTAAGTGCATCTTTCCCTTGTGTGCCCGCTGCTTTATAGCATGCTGACTTCTCAAAATAGATTATATATGATAAAATTCAGAAAAGGCTACGATTTATATTGGCTTAAAATTCTCCATTACATTTTTGATGTCTGGAAGGTTAGCTGTGGTAATAACTTGTCTCTGAAATAGATAATTGCTGATTCAAATGTTATGATTAGAGAATATTACAATAACCTGATAAGAATATTTACTTATCAGCTTCTCTTATTTGAAGATCAGCAATTAACAAAGGCAGAGTGAAGCATTTGCCACGTCGTGACTGAAGGTATAAGGAAAAAAACCTACAGGGAGATCAGCTCAGCAGCATATCTTCCACGTTTGTTAACGGCCTGGCATCACACGGCTCTGGGAGAATCTTTGTTACACATTCTGAAGAACAGATAACGTTGTCACAAGTACATAATTGTGTCACCGAAAATTTGATACCAGCTGTAGAGTAGATGGCTCAGCTTCCTCCTGGAATTCGTTTCATCACTTCATTTTCACGAGATCAGTGGTAAGTCTTGAAGTATGGTGGTGATCTTTGTTTTGGACAACATGAGCTTGTATCTGAGGAAGATAATACTGTTGCCTTGCTCTATTTTTGATTTTTCATTGCTTAATATATACTTCAAGATAATATAGTCAGTTGTATAATAAATAAATATTACTGACATTTAAAAAGTGAGATACTTTGTTGGGGGAACCCAGGCAGACCCTTACCAGTCAAGTGTGCTAAAGAATTTCTCCTTTTGTCCTTTTTTTTGCAACATATGTATATGAAGGGATAAATCTCAGATTTTTATTTTCAAACTCTTAGGTGGGAGGGGTGCTCAAGGTTAGGTTTCTTTTCTTGACCAGAAGTGTATTTTCTCCCCCATAATTTGGTGTGTAACATAGACTTGTGGAAGGACAGTTTTAGTTCTTGCTACTGTAATATTAAAAAAAAACCCCAAACCCCAAACAAATAAAACCAACCCAAAACAAAACCAAAAACTCTTTGCTTTAGGAAAACTAATCCTGGAAGTCAGATGGCATCAGTTCTTGTGCCCTCTGAGATAGACTACTGAGTCAATTGTGTGTGAGTAACAAAAAAATAACAAATGAAAGACCAGGCACTTCCCATTTGACCAATTTTATCACGTGCTTTCTCTAGCAGAGCAGCAAGGACAAAGTCATTTCAGTTTTATCACTTACGAGGATGTGTTCTGCTGTCGGGGTGAATAACTCAACTCGTGGGATAACTCTTTTTTTTTTTTTAATGTCTCTGTCGATATGCCAGAACTAGAAAACAGGACCCTTGTTGCGTAAAAGTTTATAATGCAGAAAATGATTGAAAATGGTTAATTAGAAATTACGGACCATAGTAGGCTGTGTGATATCAGATCCTTGTATATATATATGTACTTTTATTTACAGATGTTAGTTTTAAGATCAAGGCTAGAAGGAGCGAGTAGATACACTCTGATCTCTGTGTATTGTTAAAAGCACAAATCCACAAAACGCTTTCCTTCTTAAACAGCTGAAACGTGCTGCAGGTAGAGAATAGATCGGATTGTTATCTTTGTTTAATGCTTGTGGTGACGCAGAGTTTGAGATGCCCTTTTAATTCAGAGGAACTGCAGAGAAAGACCCAAGGATGCCAGTGAGGTACAAGGGAAAATTCCTTCCCGATCCCAGAGCTGGTTAATTGTATTCATGTGCTCCAGCTGACAGTTCACACAGACAGTGTCAGTCGCCCATCTGTCTCTAGAAATGGCCTATTTCTGTTGATACAGAGGAAGGCAGAAGTAAAGCAAAATTCTAAAAGCAGTGAGGAAAGAAAGAAGTAATAACTCACAGTAGCCAAACTAACAATTCAGAGCCATCATTTATGTCCCAATCGTATCAGAAAACCCGACGAGACAGTGAAATGTGAAATCTGATTATCAGTACGTTTAATGTTGAACTGCCTTTTAGTAGCCCCCAAATGAAGGTTGTAAACAAGGCAGATCAGCTCTGTGGTCTCCAGGGCACTGCCCAGTTGTCCTGCCCATGCCTGTGTGCCACCAAGCTCCCTCCCAAAGCCAGATCAGAGCAGATGATGTAAAGCAGCGTAACTGCTCTGGTGGTTCTGCTGGCTGTTAGAGAACATGAAAAAAGTTCTCTCCATTATTCCAAGATTACCAGACTTGTGTAATGTTTTTTATGTAAATTAGTGCTAAAAGTAAATCCAAATAAAATAATTTTAAAATACTCCTTTTTTTTTGTATTGTAGGTATAGAGCCTTCATTTTCTCTCTCACTTTCTTGTTGTATGCCAGCTTCCATTTATCAAGGAAACCTATTAGTATAGTTAAGGTAAGCAAGGTTGCGTCCTTGTTTAAACATCCTTCTACTCCTGTCAAACACGGAAGTAGCCGTCTTTTTCAGTATTTCCAAGTTAAAGTTTAACGCTGCCTTTCACAAAAGGAATGGTTTAAAAGATGAAAAACTGATAAAGCTAGTACGCAGTGACATTTACTTGATAAACTTTAGTGAGACCACGCCTAGAATATTGCCTATACATCTAATCTTTGGGCTTAAGACTTGAAACAGCTATGCCTGCAGTTAATTCATGTGAATTAATCTACTTATAGATATTTCAGAGTTTACAGGTTTACATTTGTATGTTTGAGAGAAGTTGTTCGTAATTGGTGAGTTGAACGTGATAAAATTCCACTGGCTTACAAGACTGTTCTGAGTACTGTTGAGCATCATAGTCGTGGTTGTACACTTGGGACCCTGTCCCCAGTGAAGCCGGTGTCAAAATATTATCCAATTCTAGGTTAGTTAGCTTAATCTTCGGCCTGTATAACTTGCCAAACACAAATCAAATCGCCCAGGGCTGTATTGTATGTAATTTATGAGTAACAGTGGGCAAAGTAGCTTGATGTTAATGAAGAATTTTGATATTCTGCAGTATTGGAAACACCAATTCACTATAGCGTGTTGCTTCTAACCATGTAATTACTCTTTCATGTAATGGTGACTTCACCCAGCAAAATACCAAGCAATTAATAACAGCTAACAATTTTACTGATTTCAGTGGGTTTGACACAGGTTCATATAGAACTAGAATTGTTAAATTTGTTGCTGTATGGGGATTAGCAGTCACAAGTGAATTTTCCATTTTCAAATTTCCTTTCTGTATCAGGGAGAGCTGCATAAGCATTGCGCTGCTTCACATGAAGTTGAACTCAACTCCTACAAAGAGTATGCTGCCGGGATTCAGCCTGTCAGAAAGCCATCTAATGTATCTCAGTGCGGCTGGGAGCCATTTGGTAAGGCTTGTTTTTATTGAGTTTGGTTTTTTCCTTCATAATAAGGAGCTGATATTCATAATTAGGTTATTTGCCGTGTGCTATGTCGTCTTCATGTGTGGAGGGATTCAGGGGATGTGTAGGGGAAGGGTGTTTTGTTTTCTATGTTCTCACTGATTTTTCCAAAGAAAGTGAAGTTATAACCTACCTTATGATGTCTCTCCTACTTAAAATCACTTAACTGACATTATTTTACGTGTCATGGCTGTGGGAAGGTTTCAGTAGATCAATTTTAAGTCAGAAGACAGGATTTGTCTTTGGACTGTCTATAAAGGAAAAAGAGGGTGAAAAAATAAAATAAATCATCATAATTTTCTGCGGTTTTAATTCAAGATCCAGCAATCATTTAAATGAAATTACGTGGTGTTTATCTAAATTGAAACTTTTCAGAGTCCTTATCTGCCAGAAAGAATATTTTTCTCTCCATTTTAATGGAGAAAAGTGGGAGACTTTATAGCAGCATAGAGTTGACAACTTACTGAATAACTTGTGAACCTGGCCTTTCACTGAAATAGAAAAAATATTTGCCTACTTACAAATAAAGCTGAATTTAATTGCGTCTGAATTTAATAGAGATTTTTGAATCATTCCTTGACACTTTTATCACTATCAGGAACATCAATGAAGTAGAATAGTCCATTCTGTCAGTGTGCCAGTCCACTCCGGTCTATCTAGCTATCCATTCTAATTATTCTTTAATTAGCAATTAAAAAAAAGTCCTGCTCCGTTCAAAGATAATTAAAGATCTGAGCTCTGGGTTTGCTGTGTGTTAACTGCCTGCTGCAAGGTAATCTTTCTGCTGAAATTATTTAGTCCCACAAGTTTCCAAATGTATTGGGATGCAGTTAAACTTGGTTGCTGTTTCTTGTCCCTGGACCAAGGGGAGATGGAGCTTGCTTGTCTAAAACACAAGTTAGCTTTCTTAATGGAGACAGTGTCCTCTTTTTTCCATGAACACACAGGTTGTTGCAAAGCTGCTCCTTTGGGATGGCGCTCTAGACTTGTTCTTTCAGCTCTGTTTTTCAGGCAACATAGCTGGCAAGCTGGGAGTAACACTGAAAGAAGGAATGCTTTAGTAACTGTGACTTTATTCTTAAAGTCAATGGGAATTGTGGCTCCTTGCAAATACACAAACTGTCTTTCTTGGCATGAGCTCAGGTTTCTTGAGGCTAGACTTGGTGTTTCTGTCTGGTGGACACCCTCCTGCTCCCTCCATCCTGCCAGCAAGTCCCATTTAGTTGTGATTGTGGTCATTTGCTGTACAAGACTTCTATCTGTGTGCCTAATGAGCTGGAAAATGAAATGTGAAAGGCTTTAACCATTTAAAATACATATATTAAGCTGATTCCTTAAAATACTATATGATGATGGATTTTTTTTTTTTTTTTTTTTAGCCATTTTGACTGTTAGAACCTCACACATTTGCAACACCTTTCTACTTCTAATAAAGTCCATTAAAGTACAGGTCTTCTTTTGTCTAAGGACCTATAAGAAAAGGGCACCTTGTTAAGAACTGATGTTTCTTCTCTTCCAAAATGCTGTTTCGAATAAGGTGTAATTAAGAAAGGGGCTACTAATATTCTCCTAATACGTTACAGGCAAAAGGGTCAGTTCCAGGGAGAGGTTTTTTTGGTTAAATAAAATGTTTTGCAAAATGCATGCATAAGTCTAAAAATGCCTATTGAAAATTGTTAGTACACATTCACTAACATTTTTCTTGTAATGTGTAAAAATGGATGGGAAGTTATTGGTACACTTAAACTGATAATTTGCTTTGAAAATTATTCTTAGATAAGAGCAACTACAAGCAGTTACTGGGAGCACTGGATTACTCGTTTCTCTGTGCGTATGCAGTTGGAATGTATTTAAGGTAAACCTCAGTCTCTTGGAAATCTGCTTTATCACTTACTCTTAATTTATGAGGATCTGCTACTTCTGAGGTATTGTCCTTTCGTGCTGTAAAGTTTCTGATAAAGGAACTGAGAATTTGTTGCTGAGGAGAAAATACACCTCATCCTGAATCCCTATTGGTATCATACCTGTTGGTACACGAAAAGCTTCTTACCTGCACCCATCCTGACTGCCTTGTGCTTGAATGCTTTCCAGCTTGCAGTCTAGCCTTCATATGGAATGTGAAGAAATACACGCTGGAATATATGTCCTCAAACTTTATCAGTCTCCAGCTTGCACATGTAGACTGGACTGATTGCCCTGGCTTTCTCTGTCAAAGGACAGAAGCAGACACCTCCTAAAAAACAATACCAAACCCATCTTAAAATGTGCAATATTAGCTGCTGTCTGGAGGTGCTTCTTTTTATTGACTAAAACCATTGAGTGAACCTTCAGAACCAGAATCATTAGGAAGGGAGGCAAGTCTCACTTTAAGTGGCTGGAGATGTGCCACATTATGGGTCATTTGGAAAATTACTCTGTAAGTCAATGTCTTCCAGTCTGCTCCAGGTGAGTATCTCCCTGAAAGATGGTTGTGCAGATGTCAGTGCTTGGCAAGTAGGCAACATGAAATGTTTGGGTTTTTTCTGTCAAGTGCTAGAAATCACTCGTTTACTGCTGTGAAGAAAAACAGCAGTTACCAGTAAAGTTTCTCCTCAACCAGAATTAAATAACACAAAATATTCTTGATTTGTGAAGGCTTAGGGTATGATCTCATTTGTGATTATTGCCTTTCTTTTTATTTCCTTCCGCATTCCAAGTGGAATAATAGGAGAACGGCTACCTATCCGGTACTATCTGACAGTCGGGATGCTTGCTAGCGGACTCTTCACTGCAATGTTTGGATTGGGTTATTTCTATAATATACATAATCTGTGGTTTTACATAATGGCCCAGGTAGGCACGATGTTATTTAGATACTCTGAGTTTCCATGGTGCTGTTTGGTGTTGTACTGGGTTTTTTTCAGTTGCGAATGGTGATTAGTGGTTGGATGGGAGGACGTAAATGCTGGCATGCATTGTCGTTGATGACGGGCAGAAATGACAAAGTGGATAGCCCCAAATTTTATTTCTGAAAAATGTTTTTCTTTTAGTGGAAGAAAACAAATTGAAGTGTTTCAGTCTGCGTCAAATCGGTGATCAAATCTTTGCAAGCTTAATTGTGGGCGAGTTTTAAAACAAATGTATTTACTTTTGTCAGTCTGCCAAGACCTGAGTGACGCATCCTGGCTTTCTCTGCAGGAAATGATGAACAGTCTCCCACATTGGTGTGGCTGAGAACAGGCAGCTTCTGTAACGAGATTCATTGTGTGGGATATTTCAGAGCACTTGTAGATCTAACCAGGCATCACAAGAATATTTATGATGGACCTAAAATGGAATTTAGGTCAGGACCAGGATATGGTTAGCCCTTCTGAATCATTTAGGACCGATCTGCACCTTGCACTGCTGCTTTCTTTGTGTTGTTCCAGTAGCGCTTTCACCGCTGGCGCGTTTGCGTGGCATTGTGCAACGTGGCACGCAGCGATACTAACTTGGGTACTGCAACCTTTTATAACCATTTCACCAAGTCATCTGTTTAACCATGTTACTGGGCCAGCGCTTTTGGCTTGTGTGGTTTCCCAGGCAGGAGCTGGCCCCTTTAGGGTTGAGCTAACGATCTCTACCATTGCGATGGGGTCAGTGAGTCCTGTAATACCAGGAGTGGAGCCTCACCACCAGCCTAGTTAGTTTCTGTTGGGTAGGGTGAGGTTGTTTTGTTGCGTGTTCAAATGCTTGTTGTACATGTGAATTACTGTACTGTGATCTTTGTGCTAATGTGTAATCCTAGGTAGGGAGCTTTTTAGGAGTTGAGATGAATTAGAGTTATGATCTGTGCAGCATGGAGGCTGAAATAGTTCTTACTTCAGCCTGAATATAGTAAGTTAAGTTTCTCTTCTCAGTTTATTTACAGGTGTCTGTTAAGCATTTTAAAGTTAATGTTCAAAGTTATCCAGTCTCCCCTAAAGTTTTCTCTTTTTTTCGCTTTGTTTGGTTGCAAACATGCTTTGCTGTATGTTCAAGTTGAAAGAAGTATTATGTAACTGTTTGAGTGTGGGGAATTTGTTTCTCTGTTCAGTTCAGTGCAATGTGATTTTTTTAAGCATGTGATTGAATTACAGTTGTTTGTGTTTTAAATTGTAAAATAATTGGAGAGATGTAGGTAGAGCAAAAATCTGCAAAACATTGTAAGTTGTTTATTCTTGGAAAAGAATGCTTTCAAAACCCCCCGCTAAATTTCTAAATTCAAAGCATTTGTGTAGGCTTCCTTTTGCCAGTGCAGCACTCGGCAGGAACTGTGTAGGAACCTGACTTATTATAGGGTATGTTTGTTTATTATTATTTTTATATACTTTCAGATAGCTAATGGGTTGGTGCAAACTACTGGCTGGCCGAGTGTCGTTACATGTATTGGCAACTGGTTTGGAAAAGGAAGGTAAATAATACATAATCCAAATTTTTGGAAGTACAAATCAACACATTATGGGCTGTAATATTATAGTCAATTTTTCTTTGGCTTCAGTGATTTTCTGGGATGAAATGAGCAGTTAGGTAGATCCTTGAGAGACGTTTTCTTTGCTACACTGGTTAGTTTATCTATTGGTTTGAAATATTCTGTCTCCTGTCAAAACAGCATTCTGTGGTTGCTCTTAAGTGTGATGTTTAATTTTTCAGATGAAATATTTCGGAATTGAATTAAGACTACTTCTTGCAAGTATTAACAGTCTAAACCCACTTTCAATAAAGGCTGTTGTTATGCCATTTTAATGTGGAATTTCCCATGTTTTCATTTGTATTTCAAAGCAGTAGTCAGAGTGTAAGTCTAGAAGTATCTTTTTGTCTGTCTTTTTTTCTAACACATTCACAGAAACTTGAAAATTAATTAAAAAAATAAAATACATATGGCAACTGATTTAACCTTTCTTTTTGTCATTTTCTTTAAATCATCTTTTTTTGTTATTTCCTTAATCCTGCATAGAGATCATTCGTATTTATACTCATATTTTGTCATACCATGCAGGCGTTGTCCCTAAATTTTGCAAGAGCTGCATGCAATATCCGTTGGCGCTGGTAATGGTTGATGCATGTAGCACGTAGTAATGCTACTATAGTGACATCTGTTGTAGATACATACCATTGAATGAACATTATTGTCAATCGGTTCAAGAGAAGGACATATGAAAATTAAGTATATGCTTTCTATATAAAATCATGAGATAGTTAAGAAGATGTAGGCTCAAACTAGTTTGCCATAGTCCCTTCAGCCTTTTTGGTTAATGTTACAAAATGCGGAGAATAATAATGGTCATACAATAGTGAACAAAATTAGCAACTTTGTGCAAAACAAATAGATTTATTCAGCTTTTGCACAAAGCAACAGCCTTTACTTCTACGAGGCCAGATAGTGGAGTGGTGGTTAGGGCTCTGGTTTGAATGTCAATAATCTGGTTCTTGTTTTCATTTTCTTACAAATTCTGTGAAGCATGAGAAGACCTCTCAGATCTTGTCTTCAGCCAAAGGACAAGATTTGGTTTAGTTCATATTAGATTGCTTCTACTCAAATTGGGTAAACTCCTGCTGAGGGCAAGGCAATTTTCCCATGACTTACAAGGAAAAAAACCCCTGCTAACTGTAATGACTTCAGTAGGATTTTTGTGGTTTGCATTAGCTCAGCTGGAGTTATTCTACAGCAGCTTAATCTGGGCTTTCCAGGCAGACAGCAGTTTGTGTCTGTTAGCCAAGCTTGCACAGGTGTTAACCTTCCACTAGTGCTTAGCGAGTCCAGAATGTGATCAGAAAATACTGGATTTTCTTTACCTGTCCTATACGGATTGTTTTCTTCTGCATGAGAAGTCTAACATATCCTGAAAGCATCAGGTTATGGGTGCAGTGTGTTTGCAGGAGGGCTTGCCATTCCCAGAAGCATCAGACTTAGTGTGTCTATGCTACACAACATCTGCATACTTGTATTTGTCAAAGAAAAAACTCCAAAAACTTGCAAACCCTAGTGGTGCCTTTTAATGCCATTAAATGCAGGATGAGTTCTGCCATGCACAGAGAAGTATTTAGAACAGTTCTATTAATATCTAGGCGCCTTGAAATTGCCAGATGAGAGACTGTAGCGTAAAGAAGTGGTCAGTTACAGAACAGTAAGATTCCAAATATTTCACTGACACCACAGATGAACAGTCGTTTTTTTATACACTTGTCTCGAGAGAGTAATGCTTATTGTTGGAATAATAAAAAAACCCACTACAAACATTTCTTTTAAATGCAGGAGAGGTTTGATCATGGGAATATGGAATTCACACACGTCAGTGGGAAATATCGTGGGATCCTTAATTGCTGCTTATTGGGTGTCTACGTGCTGGGGTCTCTCCTTCGTGATGCCGGGTGTTATCATTGCTGTGATGGGGATCGTTTGTTTCCTCTTTCTTATTGAACGTAAGTGCTTTAATGCGGTAGAACTATGGAGGGCTCATTATGGGTGAAGAACACCAGCTGTTTAAGCTAAATGACCCAGTGCAAAGTGTATTCCTCAAGCTATATCAGTACTTAAAGAACTTCTTCCTAGAACACTAGATGGAGAAGAACCTGTGTACATCTGAAGAGTTTATACCCTCAGACTCTGGCATACCTGAGAGTGACACTTCCACTGCCCTGTCATTAGTTCCCTGTTTTTATCAATTGTTGAAGTGTATCTTAGCAGAATGTCCCACCTGGCTGCAGTGTATGTGCTGTGCTACCATTCAACCTATGCCATCCATATTCTGTGTTATGAAATACAGAAATCAGCTGATAGAGCAAGTTTTGTCACTTTAAATTAGAAATTAAAAAGGAATGCCCTGTCTTGTCCCTACGTGGACTTGGAGATGTTAGTATGAATGTTTATTTTACTGTAACTGTGCTATCTCAACTGCAGATATAACTACAGTACTGTGAGCTGGACTGCCTGAGTAGTATTTGATGTGGTTGTGGGATGGGAAGGATACCATGGAGCACCCTTTTCTTTTTCCCTAAAGCTACAGTTACATGTTTCTACCAGGACTATTTCCGTGTTATCTGTACTGTTGGTTTATTGTTGGTAAATTACACTACTGGTAAGTGTTTTAGAGATATTCATTATGCTTGTTTTCACTGTTAACTACCCGTGGTATTGTATTTCAGATCCTAAAGATGTGAGTTGCTCCTGCACACCATCCAGTGTAAGTGAATGCTTTTTGTATTTTGATTTTTGCCTCCTAATATGCATATTTATTATGATAGTTCTGGAAATCAGATAATCTATGTGGCCCTTTTGTGCCAGGCTGTTACAACTGACCCTATGCTTGAGGGAATGGTCTGTGCTTTGCTGGTAAACCAGTAGCTTCCTTTCTGTCAAAGCAACGTGAATCAAGAGACAAATGAGTTTGTTTTAACAAAAGTTCTGGAATAGATGACCTTACTACAGTAAACCAAGTAAAACTGTTCATTTTCTTTTTTAGTTTTCTTACTTTCCTGCAGTTTTCCTGGGCATCTTCAGAGCATTGTGACCTGTCTCCTGCTCTTGCCTTCCTTGCTTAAGAGACAGCATAATGAGATAGCAGCCAACCATATGCTGTGAAGGGTCTCACTGTTTGAGAATCCTGTATTAGGCACTGCAGAAAGAGCAAATGGCCATCAATGAACCGTGCTTCTGTGGGATTGGGGATGGAAGGTGGGGTGTTCCCTTGGGTGGAAGGAAGGACAGGAGGAGCACATGGCTAGGGAAAAGAGGAAGCAAGGGATGGATATGAAGCTGAGGTGACTAGACTGGAGCAGTCAGTCTGTGACAGTGAGTTTAGTCATGGTATAATATGACCTTTATTTAACCAAAATTGTCAGTAATGAAGAGCTGGGAAAAGGAGAGAGAAATAATCTGTGCCTAGTGGTATGGGTCGTGTGACAAATCAATGCTTTAGTTTTTGTGGCATTGCAGAATAATTTGGGTTGGAAGGGGTGGGACCCCTGGACATTGTATGGTCCTACCCTCTGCTTGTAGTAGGTCTAAATGTGATGTAGAATTAAATTGCTTACGGCTTGCCTGTCAAATTTTGAAATCCTCAAGAATGGCAATGCTGTTTATATGTGGTGGTTTTTTTTTAAATACACAGTTTTTAGAATGCATCAATCACGTTTTGCTGGCATCAAGGCAGTGGATCTTCCTGTTGTATGAGAGCTTATACTTAAATTTTGGCAAGGTAGCGAACTTTGCTAAGCTGTAAATACACTGTCACACACACAAACCGTGGAACACGTACTGCTGGCATCACAAGGGAAAATGCGATTCTCTTGACACAAGAGTTTGAAAAATCCAGCGTCAAGGATTGAGCGCTTAAGGCATTGATGAAGCAGGATTGAAGTGTGTGTGTGCAAATGTCTAAGCTTTCTTCGGGTTGCTGAACATTGCATGTATAATTCCTTGTGCCATTGTGGCAGCAAAACCCATAACTTTTAAAATTGTTTCTAAAAGGAAAGCTTTCTCTGTAAGTATAAGCATAAGGTTGTTCAAACAGTATTTTAAAAGTAGGTTGGAAGTGGTTGAGCTCTGGTACCAAGATGTTTGCCCAATGCTTTTGAAACAAAAGTTCATAAGAGATTTTATGTACTCAGAATTAAGTAATGTAGAAAGCCATGTCAGTGATGAAAAGCTGTGCCTTAGAAAGCTTTAGCTGCTGCGCGAGAAGATTATTGCTTTCTTGCCTCGCATAGCTGTGACCCAAGAGAAGAGGAGGGAGGCACTCCAAATAGATCAACAGAAAAAATAAAAGCAAGGAATGGGATCAAAAAAGAGAGCATTAGGAAGACCAGCTGTGTATAACTTCTCATAACAGAATACCATTTGTAGCCCACTGTCGTTTAGGAGTGTGTTTGCAGGTTCATCTCTGTTTAAATGTTCCATGAGACCCAAGCCTAGGGCAGTGATTTGCTCCAGGCTCTTTCTTCTTTGGCTCCCAGGGACCTGTGGGCAATCAGGTCTGGCACATTTTCACCTAGTTCTTTGGAAGAATACCGGGGCAGATTGGCAAAGAAGATCTTAAGGTTCCTCATAAGTAAGGGCAAATCAGGGCTGCAGGGGAAGTGTTGGAGGGAAGGTCCCAGGGAATCCCACGTGTGATTTCCAGTGCTAGGGGATTATATATGGAGATTGTCTGCACATGTGCATGTGTGAACTATAGCCCTTTAGCTGCAAGTCTCGCAGGTAGATTGTACAGGGATGATTGCTGTTTTGTTACCACTCCCCCCGATAGTTTCAGATAGGTGGCTTTTTACATTTTTAAATGCTCCCTTCTTCTTGAATAGTAACTGAAGACAACTTTTCTAGTCTGTGTTATCTTTTCTTTGCCAGCTAATGGGGTTTTTTTCTTCTCATATGAAGTACTCCTGATAAAGCTTCTGAATACTTTTAATGGTCTGTGGAACTCCTGTTCTTAGTTTGTTACTGTGAGATAAGGTGTGCTCAGAATGCGCTCTGTGTTTTTCATTTAATTCTCTTTCATTTCTTAAAGGTAACTTCTGTCAAGTATGAGAATACTGTAAGTGACTCTTAGAGACTCCTAACAGGAGGCATTTTTTTCCTTAGCTTTTATGTAGTTCAGAAATGCTCCCATGAATATTTCAGCTGCTGTTTATAAAGCATAATGTTTACAGAATTTGCTGTTAGGCTTTATGGAAGTAAATGTTTATTTGTTTCAAATACACTTTTACTGGATAGCATAACTAAAGAGTTCTGCACAGTATGTTGCTTATATGTCTCAAGGAGCTAATATGGAAAAATTTGGCATTCAATATCTACTTGCTGTGATATTTTTAACAAAAATTATGTATTTTAGGTGCTTCTTCCCCTTTCATTCACCACCCTTTCCCCCAGTCCCAGAAAAGGGACAGTGTTTGACCTAATCTTCTCTGGGGCAGCTGCAAGATCACTGTTCCAGACACAGTCTCATTGTGTAGGGATGCATTTGACCTTCTGTTTCCCTGGAAACCTTGCTCTCCAGAGCAGAAGGCATCACTTCTCCCTTCCGTGTTCCATATATTCACATCTGCAAATCTTGTAGGAGGTTTATAAGAGTGCTTCCCCGCCTGCCTTGGACCATTCTCAGATGAAGATTCACTTTTGTCTTAGGAAGTTGTACGCCATTTGAATTGCTCAAATACGTTTCTTCAGACCTGTGTGTTCTGTGAAGTACAATGGATTCTAAATCCTTAGAGAATAGGGCTCACAGCTTCTGTTTGCTGCGGGGAGGGTGGTTTTAGAAGTTAAGGAAGTTAATAAGGTAAGAATAGAAGTTCAAGAACATGTACAAATGCAGATGTGGAAGTGAGCATGTCTGACTGTAAAGAAAAAAAAAAAAGATTGCTGATTGAAGGAGGGCTCATGTAACAAAATAGACTGTGTTACTAGTGGGAGCAAAAAATTTCAGCCGTGTTGTACAAGGGGTAGAATTTGCTGGCAGGCATAAAATGCTGGCTGTCCCTTTTTGCTCAGTCATTTCAGTGACAACCTGAACAACCCGTTTGCTTTTGCAAATAGCTAGAAGTGCTTATTCTAAGACATTAAAGAAACATACACACTTGCTTTGCTTATAAGGCTATAGCAGGTCACTTCAGACAGATGTCTGGGTTAGGTGCAGGCAGCTTCGCCAGCCGGTGCCAGAACCTGAACCTCATTGTGGAAGAATGAGGCCAGTTAAATTTAATCACGACTAAATTAAATGCTCAACGTGAGGTGAGGAGTTACGGTAGATTTATATTAAGATTTAGAGATCAGATTCATCTCTGTGTGGTGTCACTATCTTGGATGAATTTAGTCTGCTGTTTATTTGCAGCGTGATCGTGAGTGCAATATTTCTACAGAGTTTATAGTGGTGAGTAATCTGATTTCACAGAGTTGTCCAGAAGCACAGACGGAAAGCCACGCAGAGCCTTGAATGTGTGGTTCTTATTCCTTGTTTACCAATTGCTTGGGCTTCATTTGCTTGTATTCATCTTGGCTCTGATTTATGAATCTGAAGTTTGTTTCAAAACAAATATCTGAGTACAACAGAGTGCTTTTAAATGCTGGCATTAGGAGCTTAATCTATGACTTTCCAAAAGGCTATACCTATGACAGATGCAAGCGAGAAGTCGGTGTGCTTTATTAAGCATTGGTGCACTTTCTTAATGAATGTTAAAGATTAGATTTAATGGCATTTGTGAAATGTGATGATTTAGAACTGTTTTTATTGCTTGTCATCTTTTCTGTCTGTACCTTGGGGTTTTTTTGTTTTTCTTTTTTAGTAGGTAAACATATTAGTTGCAGCATACAGACCTGTCTTTATAATTCCAGGAATTTTCTTTAATGTGACTTTGCGCTTCCAGGAAATTTAGCTCTGTTAAACTCCTGTGGCAAAGTGCTTGTAAATTTAAAAGACACCAGGCTACAATTTTTATCTTCTGAAAAGGAGAAAGAAGTCTAAGTATTAAATGTGCAGCCTCTCAGTCTAGTCCTTTTCCCCAGACAATTCCTCCTTACCACAGTAAATCTTATTTTTGACAGTCAAATGAAAAAGTCTTTCATTTTTCCCTCTGCTGAGCTGCTGAATAAAGATGTAGATGACATGTCTCAAGATAATAGATTTTCTTTCACAGGTTATTGTAAATCACTTTTTCTGACGAGAGCCTGATTTTCTGCAAGATAAAATTTAAAAATGTGTTTTATCAGACCCTGGGGGTTTGAATGTTGTTTTTCTTTGTTTTGGGGAATGCATGTGCAAGACTGCTTGTGCCTCAGCTCTGCATTGAGCAGCAGATACACGTTGTTTATCCTAAAAAGTGTTTTGCCGCCTTTGAAAGATTTGGTTGATAAATGATAGTTTATCTAAAGAATACTGCAGTACATATCCTTGTGTTTTTGTTGGGGAAGTATTACTTAGTGATTCTATTTGAATTAAAATGTTCGGTGGGAATGGGCATGCTTTTTTTATTTGTGTTGGGAGGTTTGGGGGGTTTTATTTGCGGCAGGGTTTGGGGTTTTTGTTTTATTTTGTTTTTTTTTTTAATGTGGTATCCAGGGTGTGGTTTATAAAATGTAGGTCCATCTAGGGCCTAAAATATAGCTTGTCGCCTCGATTTCTGTACTGAGCATGCTGTGTTATGACATGAGCACGGTCCATTTCTGGATTAGAAGAATAGAGTGAGCACAAGCTAACGGGATAAATTTTTATCTTAAAATGATAGGGAAATGAAAAATCAAGGTTTTCCTAAAGTCAGTGACCTTCTGTAGTTGCTGCTAGGACCATCTGCTTATGAGAAAAAACTGAGTTTGCGATGTCAATGGAAGTTCAGTAGAGGAGAAAGCAGCTAAAGATGTGAAGAATGGCATAACTGTGCTCTGAATTCAGTATGCTGCTTCTGTATAAAACCAGTATGAAGTGAATCTTCAAATAAGTTTGTGACTGCATTTAATGTACATTGCCATAGGTCTGCGTAAGAAGTTTAAAAATCCAAAATACGCAGTCATTAAATTAAAGATGCTTCCTTCATTTGGGGTTATGTTTATGTTACAATGCACAAAAAGACTTTTTTTGCAGAGAAATGATTAATATTGATGTAGTCCTTCAGAAAACAAGCAACAAAAGTATGTTGTTTTTTTTGTTTGTTTGTTTGTTTTGTTTTGTCTGTGTTTTTTTTTTTTCAGAGTTCTAAAACCTTCCTGAATGGTGCATCTCGATTCAGAGTTCAGATGCCAGCCTTAAATGCTAAGGAAACCAGCAAACCTCAGGTAATCAGGTAAAA
>Ga0065711_1038378_pt1 | contig 18830 bp, 7 predicted proteins | sample Hoacrofraction12_FD_59098 | JGI IMG/M metagenome (GOLD analysis project Ga0065711, IMG submission 59098) | Hoatzin crop microbial communities from Cojedes, Venezuela - Epithelial fraction 12 v2 (version 2) | ecosystem: Host-associated > Birds > Digestive system > Esophagus > Crop | place... | reverse complement strand
TGTTCCTCCCCAGGTGCAGGACCCTGCACTTGCCCTTGTTGAATTTCATCAGGTTCCTCTCTGCCCAACTCTCCAGCCTGTCCAGGTCTCGCTGAATGGCAGCACAGCCTTCTGGTGTATCAGCCACACCTCCCAGTTTGGTGTCATCAGCAAACTTGCTGAGGGTACACTCTATAAAAGTAAGTATTATAGAAGTGGCATAAAAATTAAAGAAAAAAATAAGGGAAAATGTAGTTCAATCACTTCATTGTATTTTCAGACACATTACAGTTATTTTGGACTTTCAGTGTAGTCATTGTGGCCTTATGGTTAAATCAGCTTCAAAATCTACTTCCAAATAAGTGTTCTGTGTTAACCTCAAATTGTCAAGGTATAAAATTTGTGTTGTATGTTCATTTTTGCTAATTTCCTGCTTAAAAGTACTATGGATATGTATTTGGGAATGAAGTTCAACCTACTTTAGGCATGTTCATTTTCTGTTTGAACTAGGATAATAGCTGGTCTGGACACAAAGCATTGGTAATCATCAGGTGAACCTAATTCATGTGTATGCATCATACAAAAGCTCATGCAGAATACATACCTGAACCTTTTGAAAGCTTTCATAAGGTTCATATTGAGTTTTACATAAGCATTTCTGTATTTCATTGTTACAGTGGAAGGGAAAAAAACCAGCTTCTGACCAATAGATGTTTATTGTGTTATTCATGAAATTCATGAAGTGGGTGGCAAAGGCACTATGGACTTCACTGCCCAAAGGTCTTGTTTGCCCATAGTATCAAATCATTTTGGCTGAGGCGCGTCGTTTGAGCTGAGTGATCAATGCAGGATCTTTGCTTGTCTGACCACAAACACCCCTCACCCTCCTCCCCCCATGCCCAAACTCTGCTTCCTGTGGCCAAGAGTTGGCGAGGAAGAAAAGTCCTGCAAATATTTCCTTGTGGACCCTGCATCCCTCCTAATGCGGGCTGGATCTTGGATGTGCTAAGTAGGGCACATCACCATGTCACCTCGGGTACCTGGCGGGGACAGCTGCTGCCCAGCAGCTGCCTCTTGCCAGCCAGAGACTTGTCACTGGTGGGGACTCCCTTTGCTGCTGACCCAGGGACGATGCACTGAGGATTTGAAGGACACTTGTGATGCGTTGCAGCACTGCTGCTAGTTTGTGCCTCTGATATGTTGTTCCAGAAAACATCATCCTCCTGTTTTCCCTCCTGTGTGTGTGTGCATGACAAGCTTGCTCTGTACAGCTGGGTGGTGGAGCAGCCCTCCTGCAGGATGAAGGGATGGGAAGATACAGGGTTCTTGCATGTAGGCCTATAGGACTTTGACTTGTAATGCAGGTGTTTTGTTAAGGAGTTAGTACAAAAATTCTGTGTATAGTGATGTCAAAAGATAAAAGAAACTGCAGCCTAAATTAACTCTCAGTTATTCTTCATCAGTAGTACAAAGCAGGCTTCATCCATCCCCAGCTGTCTCCAGGCAGTGCCTCTTTAGCTGTGGGTGATGTAAAAAGTTGTGCTGCCATGTGGTGAAGTGGGTAAGAATTTTTTTCAGGATTAAAAAGAACCAAGAAAACCTGTGTACATAAAAGGAAGCACGGGGTAGGAATGAATGGTCAAGGTTCAATTAAGCTACTAATTCAAATGCAGAAAGTAATCTTGATTTAACTCTGTTTTGATAAATCAATGAAGTTACACAGCAAAGATGCTGTAGTATTTGTGGGGGATGAGATAGGGGGATGGAGGGAATGGGATTCTTGGCATGGCAAAATGGATAGAATATTGCTATTGGTTATTGTGTGTCTTCATTGATAGTTATTACACTGTACCAAATTTTCACATTCCCCAAAAGAGCCACCATATCATACTGAAGCAATGCAGAAAGCAGAACTAGAAAGGTAATGGGTATAGCACAATTTTTGTATTTCAGATTGCAAAAAGTTAACAGTCAAGAAACATCAGAGAGAAAGATCCCTGATTTTTTTTTTTGTGTGTGTTTTTTTTTTTACAACAGTGGAAGAAAAACAAAGCAAACTGGTCAAACCCTACCTATAGCTTGCTCTAGTATGGGACAGAATAGGTACAGCACCGTGGAATAATACACTTGTGTATCCAAATTAAAATACTTTCAGTCAGTCTGTGGTGTTCCTTGTTGCTGGACATTCTATTCAATCATATTTGTAGCTGTTAAATGGGTTAGATAATCGTATTCTACTGTTAACTGCTCCTGAAATTACATCAAATCTTATGCTTCAGCATGTAAACTACTTATCTCTGATAGCTGGAGGGACGTACTTTCAATTCCTTTGGAGTGTTTCTTCTTGTTGAATAGTACCATCCACTTCTCTACAGATTTGGAGAATGGGAGCTGCAAGAAGAAAGATAGCAGGCTAACTATATCAAGGGAGTGGTCTCATGGTGAAGACTTTGGGCAAACATTCCTACTTCTTCTGTTTCTCTGTCCATGTTTAAAACAAGGATATAGAAATCTTATCAGAATTGGATGCATATGAATTTTATAATTTTTCTACAAATGGGAGCATCCATGCTCTTAAAATCTGTTATTTTTGAAGTAACAGCACACTATATTGAAGTATTCTATAATAGAAGATGTAATAGAAAATCAAATACTATGATAGCAGATGTGTCTTTTAACGCATGAAGACTGATTACTGTGATTAGTCATGTCCATATGCTTTCAATTTTATTCAAGGAAAACTGATAAATTCAAATACTGCTTAAGTTTTTTAAAAAGTCTATTTTCATTCATATATATCACAACCTCTTTTCCAAATAATAAATTTGATCTCATTCAGAAGTGAAATTAGATGGAATATATTTTAGATGAGAGGTAAAAACTATGTCCTATCTTGAACAAACTCCACAATGTCCAATCAATCAAAAAAAATCAAAACTTAAAAAAAAATCCTGCTTGGAATAACTTATAGCTTCATGTCTCCATTTCTGTTTTTACTGAGTGAAGTTGACTGTGAATGTGGATCCCACATACTTATCCAGAGGAAAATATGGAATTTAGGTATGGTTAGGTGGGTGTTAGGAAAGTCTCCTAATACAGGCTAAAAAGCACACTGGGACAGATTGACAACTGTCTCACCTTTGTTCTGCCCTATGCATGCAAGCGAAAGAACTAAAGAATATCACAAGACCTTCAAAAGTGCTGTACTGGCTGTTCCTTGCAAGATCTTCTCACTCTCACTCACAGGATCCTCCAATCCTAGTAGCACCTAAATATCAGAAAGGTTCAGAGTGTACTTTAGGTCCCACAGCTTCTGCTTGCTGTTATGGTGAACTTCTTTGCTTCTTTTTGCTTGCAACCACATGTGAAAAAAAAACAGCCAGAAAAAAGGATTTATATCTTAATTATTTTTCTTATCAAGAAATTGCTTATGTAAATCTAGTATTTTTCCATTTTTTTCGAACACTATTATTATTTTTCCAAGCAATAATTTTTGTAAGGAAACAATGCAGTCTAAAAAAATCTTACATAGAAATTAAAAAAAGCAAACGTCAGTGGGGGAAAAATATATTTAGAGCATGAGCAAGCAGGCCCTGAGTAGCACAAGTAATGCAGCTGGTTTTCCTGGAGCTCTGTTCAGCACAGACACCACCTATGAGCTGAAATCCCCTGCAATTTCTTTTCTGCAAGATCTCCGCTCTCCTCTCAAAGAACCCTGAAGTTTAGCCCTTCTCCTCTAATCACGGAGCAGCCAAGAGGAAGCATATGCTGTCATTGGTTGCAAGTGGAGTTGATTTGGGCTGTCCTCTTCTACCGTGCTGTTAATTTTTAGGTAATATGTAGGAATCGTATTCTCTTTTGGACCTCTTCTTTTTTCTGATCTGGTTGAAAAGGGCCAGTGCACCCAAAAATTACTGGTGCCAATGTGGTGACTGGCTGGAAAGAAGACAGAAATTGCATATGTCTCGTTTCTTTAGGAAACTCATAAAAACGTGACTGTGATTATTTAGAATAGGTTTATGTAGGCAACATGTATTTGTTAACAAGTGGCATTCTTCGAATACCTTTTCAGTGGTAAATTTCTGTGTTGAGAAGCTGTATGTGTTGCATTACTGTAGTTAAGTGAGTATGATATCTCTAGAATAAATACATTGTGGAAAAAAAGCATTTTGGTTTCCTATCAATGCAGGAAGGATAAAGTAATAAAATGGAAGATGTCTTTTTAAACAGTGTTATTAAAAGGAGCATGTAGGCACATGGACACTCTTCTTATTCTGGAATAAGAATACCAATCAACTGGAAAAACTAAGAAAAATTAGAAAATAATATGTGTGTATTTTGCATTTGTTTAACCAGAGTGGCTTGTGAGCTATCTTAAATTAAGGAGCACAGCCTTTGGAGAACAAAAAGACCCGTTTCTTCTGGGCCTAATTATAAAACACAGTCATGTCCTAGCATATATTTTTGTAAACTAGTCTCGATTTGTCACCAAAGGGTCTTAAAAATGCTTTAATGTGAACAGAGACAGGAGCCAGAATGGAAGATTAGTTACTTAGTGAATTTTAACATCAGCTCACATAGTACTTCAGAAAGGATTGAAAGTTTGAGATGACTACTTAATTTCTTTTGAATTAATTAACATCTAGATTTCACCAAGGATTAGAAGTGCCATGTGGAATTGTTAAAATTATGCCAATCTTATTAATTCTGAGTAATAACTGGAAGGTAATAGCAGCATCATGATAGGTCTATGGATACAAAAAAGCATGAAGTCTCTAATCGAACTAATGTTTAAATCTGTGCAAAGTACAAAATTTTGCCTACTGAGGTTTCAAATCAAATTCAGCCACTTCAGTTCCTAATTCAAGGGTCCTGCTGTCACATGACACTATATATGTAAAGATTTGTTATAGATAATATGATGTGTTAATTCAAAATATGCTTCTCTCTAACCAGCTAAACAATGATAATATTTTGGTGTTCCTGTGGTATTTTTAAACTACATACCACGAAAAACGTGCTTGGTGCTCAGCAGATGCTGAAAGAGACAGTTAGTCCCAAGCAATTAATAAAATAAGCTACACACATATTTCAGAGAAAAGACATACAGTGAAACAGAATTAATGATTGATAATAGTGGATATACTCTGTGTGAATTTAGAGGTTTTATTTGATTTTCTTGTTTTAAGTATTAAAATGCCATTTCATTTAGGCTTATGGATGCTACTGCTGGCTCTGCCTCAATGTCATAAGGACTAAAGTTTACTTAGCAATAGTGATTAAAGTTCATTCTCTTTCCTCTTACTGATGTACTATTTTGAGCCTGTGGGTGAATACATCCCTCTCTTGCCCTCATAGCATTTCCAAGGTATTCAGTTGGATGTTTATCATTGTTCTAAAAAAGATGAAAGATACAGCACTTGTCTTTAATGTGTATTGCGCTCCTAACAATGTATGTTTCATTTGTATTTGTGTTACTTGATCTTCCAGCTATAGGATTCAGATGTAGGGATATACTGAAATTGATTATAAGTCATATGATATTATTTTGGGACAGGACATCACCCTTTTATGCAGTGAAACTGTTCTTGGGTATGGCTATGATGACTAAAATTAGTAAAGTATAATCCTATAATAGCAGAATAAAACAAATGACAGGTAGGTCTTCTGAATGTTATTTAAAGATGTTCTGGCTCTTCATGTTATTTTTGGTTGCATAATATCCACTAAATATATATGTATGCATGTATCCAGTGAAATTCTGCAACCAAGTATTTATTTCTAGGCTTTTTAAAAAACATTTCTTTTCCTTAGAGAACATAGCATCCTTGTTCTAAGCAGCAAAAGCAGGGAGTCGGATGAAATTATAATAAAAGGGTAGGTCTCTCAACATGAAAATCAAGGTGCCTTTCATCCTTCCCAATGATGCCTTTTGAAATCACCTCAGACAAAAAGTTTGAAATTTGCAAGATTACTTTCTTCTTCGTTGCAGGATGAAACCATGTGTATATGCTGCTGTGTATTTCATCTTGGAAACTTGTTGACTTCCATAAGTAACCTATATGCAAAAATATAAAGGCAGTGATTATCATGTTGTCTCATGGACACTGTTTGACCTATGTATACACTTCATAATGCGTATATATTGTGGAACCAGTAGAGAAAGACATACTTAGTGTGGGAAGCCTGCTGAAATTGGTGAGAGCATGTGACATGTTGCCCACAGCGGAAAGCCATGCTGTGGGTACAATCCTAGTTAAATAGGATTTGTTCTGCTTGGATTCTGTCAGTGCTAGGTTTTAATCATTAGAGGACTTAATTTTTTCCCTACCTGTCTCAGAAAGTTAACATGTTGTCTTGGCATAGCTGAAGGCTTTAAGCTATATGACCTTTCTTCTCCTTAAAAGTGCTGTTAGCCTGCTCAGTGGGAAAATATCATGTACTCTGTGATCTGCCTATTTTTATGCCAGTCAATGAAAGCTTGGTTTGCAATTGATCATTTATTCAACAGAAAGAACACTTTTCTGATACTGCTTTGAGTCTGTCCAACCTAGTTAGTTATAGTCCATTGTGAAATGTCCTGATGGTAAAAAAGTTAACACAAACCTGCTGTCTAGCTACTACAAATATATTGTATCTAGATTCAGGACAGGCGCTGACTATAATCAGTATTAGCTGTATTTTGATGTTAGTAGATGAAGGATAGATATCAATTCTCTTATGCATATGTCTTTTTTGAGGACATATCAGAGCTGATCATGGGTTATTTCTTCCTTTGCTAAATGATGTTGCAGATATTCCTGAAGGAGACACTCTTCCCCCTCAGCCCCCTCCCCCCCCCAAGAAAGGACAGAATATACTTGCTCTGATGAACCCTTTAGATAGAGTCATGAATTAGAGAATCGTGAATGGATTATTCTGTCCTCAGCCAATGTACACATTCATCCACTGGGAGAAACAGAGGTACCTAGCCAGCATATACTTTGTCCCATACAGCAATGAGAACATAGATGTATTTGTGCCATCCTGGGGCAAAAGCCTATGAATACATGTGCTGCATGCCAGAGAGATTGAGGTGGTGATGGCAACTGGGAAGAATATGAAAAAGGTTGTAGCAACAAAAAGATATAGGTCACTTAAAAACAAAATGCCAAAGCAGGTCAGTTTGGCCGATAATCTAGTCTTCCATTTCTCATAGATGCTGAGCTCTTTTGTAGCAGTAGTTGCTAGTGGCAAATCATCTCCGGTGCAGATTGCTGCAGGACTGTCTGATGCTGACGTGACTGTAGTCAGATGTTCTGTATTGTTCTCTTGCCAGGACAATAGCAAAGCTGTCTACTGAGACACAGAGGTGTTAGCCGACAGGTCAATTCAACCAATACTACACACAATACTGCAGCCCATCTCAACAGCATCTGCAAACAGATCAGCCTTCTCTTCCATTCTGTACATAAGTACACACAGCATATCCATCACACGTAATGGAAAATTAAATTACTGTTCTCTGACTTCGAGGCATGTAATGGTTTGGGCTCAGGATACAAAAAAGGTCGTCATGCTGTAGAATAACGGGTGAAGATGACAGTTGTGACAGCCGAGATGCAGCAAAATAGCATGGCAAGACTGAAGTTCATCTGCAGTATTATAATGTGTGTTATATAAGCATATAAATTGTAGAATGGTATGTAATTGTGTGGACTCCTAAGTGTGTACGCACACATATGAGTTCTCCTTGCAAATGAGAAAAGATAAACAGGAATGAGCACAGCTAACTTAAAACACTTTTGAAAGGTGTACATATACTTTGGGTATGAGAACTGCTTACGAATCAGCCTGAGGAAGAGGGACTTGGAAACCTGAAGGTTAAACACAGACAGGTATAAATACCCTCAGGTACTTGTAATATGCTAATTTAAAATAATAACGCTTTAACCAGCAAATATTCAATAGCTGATGAGACAGATCATTTTATTGTGAAGTGAACTTAATAAAAATGTTCTTTGAAAAGCTAATTGCCTACTGGTAAATTGCCATTTGAGTAAGACTTGCTATTGCAAGAAAATTAATAACAACGTCCTACTCCAGACCCAGTGTTTTTAAGCTTCCCAGTGTACTCTATGTGATAATGTATTATGCAGGTAGAATTCTTCTTCATAGTGGATGGTGATGTGTATAACTGTATTGTCCTTTGAGACTAGTTCTCATGCAGTTGCCGGTATCGCACTGTTCGGCAGCCTGCTGCAGATAAGAATGAATGATGATGCCCTAGATTTTAATGGAAATTTTAGAGCACGTGCAGCAGTAGGATGCAGTCCTCAGCAGAGAAAAACGAGCTGACTTGCAGGCATGAGGGGTCATCAAGAAAGATAAAGGAATAGGACATGTACTCCAGGCTAGGCAAGGCTTTTTAAAGTGTATTATGGTAATGAGGAAGAACCAATTTAATTTTTATAATGTCACTCCATATAACTTTAAAACACAAGGTCAAGGTACTGTGTTTTTTTGTAATGATTAAGGATTTGGGATGTTTTTGTTGCTGGAACTGTTGAATGTTTATGTGACAAAGAATGGATATGACAAAGAATTGAATTTGAAAGCTTCAGAATTATCTAGAAGCTCCTCCCAAAGCCACATTAGAGACAAAGAGAAATTTGATAATTGGTTTCATTTTCATCCTGGCAGTCAAATTTCCTTAAGAAGCCTCTCTTTAAAGTTAGCTTGATCTCCAAACAGTAATACCTCTTGTTTTTATGTAAAGTCTATAAAAATTACATTAATCATGTAGCTAATCCAAAACCAGTGCTCTCACTTTACAAGTAAATCTCAGTGATTCTGTTCTTAGTGAAACCTAATTTACCCATTAGATGTGAGACTTTACAATGCATCAGGTTTGTGATATTGTCAGGACTTTTTGAAATTATGATTCAAATCAATATGGTCAAATTTTAACTCCAAAACCTCATGCAAACATTTTTTTTTTTAAGGAGAAAAGATGATGCTGTACCTCTCCTGCAGAAGCAAGTAAAAATAAAAATTGGGCTGAAAATTTTACAGATGCGCTCACCTTAGAAGGGAGCGCTCACCTTAGAAGGGAGGGAGAGCATAGATAAAGGAAAACATTTTATCATTTCATACTTTTTTTCCTCTCTAAAGCAGAACAAATTCTTAATGATTCTTAATGTAAAAAAAAAAAAAAAAGCAAGGTATGGGTGGTGAGTTTTCTTGCTAAAGAAATACATTTGCTCCCTATTGAGTCTCTCGTAGAACAACCTACACATCAAGGCTAGCATGATGGGGGGTATTTTGGGCAGCTCTGAGTAGTCTACAGGCTGTATCTGAGCCAGTGAGTTTGTAGTTAGGTTGTCTGTGTCTGCACCGTACTACGACTGTTGCCACTGCCTAATAGATTCGTCTGGAGAGGCTTTAACCACATCTTTGTTAAATACGGATTGCAGTTGCTTAGTGTAACCAAGTCCTCCTGACCACATCGAGTGAGTTGAAGGGATGTGTTATCTCTTTTTCTTTTAAATCAGCTTGCCTTTTGAAGCAGCCATACTCCAATGCCTAACAATAACAGATTTTTCCCCCCTGCTAACCTCTGTTGTGTGCTAATATTAACTATGACTGTCACCAGACTGTCACCCAGATTTTACAAAAATCCTCTCTAGCTCCGAGGAGCTCCAAGCCATAGCTGCCACATTATTTCATTTGTGCCTTAATGCTGAGATTAATTGATCATCAGTGGTGCAAACTAGTCTGTAATACTGGCTGGTCAGGTTTCCTTGAGTAGCCCTAGTTTGTCAAAGGACTCTGTTTTCACATACATCTTATTTCAGCCAAAAAATAAGGAAGTGCAAAGACAAGCAAGATAACTTGAAGAAGTTGATCGGATGTTTTTCAAACATCCAGAAACTTTAGAAATTTGAGAGAAGCTTATTTATTTTGATTCAATACATCCTCTCTTCATCTTCAATTTCAATATCAAGGTCGGTATCGATTTTTTTGTACAGTTAAAGGTGTGGGATAGGGGATTGCTTGTGTGTTCAAGTACTATCTCTACACACCTGTCAGCAGATTTATAGTCACCTACTAAGAGACCATGCTTCTGTGAAGGATAAATGATGGTAGCTAATGCTATTTTTTAAAAAAATATTTTTATACTTAAATCCTAGACTACTTTTCAGAAAACAGCTTTGTCTTGGCTATCTAGTGAGTGCTAGGAAAATGGGTTGGAATAGCACAGAGAGATGGTAGTCATAAAGACAAAACTTAACAAATGCGAAATGTGGCAAACGATACGTATCAAAACACTTGAGTAATAGGACAAGTGACAGAAGTTTAAACATTTTGACAGCAGGATTCAGAGGTGAAAGTAGAAATAACATTAGCTAGAAGATGCCAGCAATGCAAAAAATCAGGCTGCTCTATGTTTTTAATTGTGTCACTCCAACAAGGCAAGCCTGAGATGTCCAGATTCGGAAGAACATACATTTAAAAACTTCAGGAAAGAGGTGTTAATAATGGTAACTCTGTACCATTCTTCTGTATTCAAATATGGAAACAACATTTTGGTATAAATGCTTTATTACATCAATATAAAATAGAAGTGTGACATTTTCAAAGCTTATGCACTGTGTGCATGAATAGAATGCTCATTAAACTCATAAATATACTCCTATGTAATTTTTTTTTTTAGCAGTAGGGAATTTTGAAAATGTAGTCAGCGTTGGAAATGAGCTTTTGAAAATAGGTCAGAGAAAATAGAAAACAAACAGAGGGAAATGTCCTGAATTTGCTGTTCCATTTTCTTAATATACATAAATAAAAATATATACACCTTTTTCCAGGTCTTCAGTGAAGAAATAAGCGTAGCAGTGAGTTGAACCAGGCAATTCTGTTGCCTGTTGTTTGGGGTTTTTTGTTTTGTTTTAAAGAAGAGTGCATGTGTCTCTGAATCATCAATAGTAAATTTCTGTAAAATATGGTTTAAACTTCAGAACTATATACTCTTCTTTACGACCCATTAGCATATTTGGTACAAAGTAGTAATGCAAATGAGAAAGCAGCATAAATCTACTTACACTAAAACCACCTTTCCCAGAGAAGAAAACAGGCCTGCGTATGCGTTAGCACTATGAGTCATGAGTGTGAAAGACGTTTGCCTTTCATCTGTGTCCCAATTTTTTGTTCCTTGCTATATCTAGAATTTTCTCTGAGATCACTGGAAAGAGGGGTTTGTCTTTAAAGCCTGATTTATTTACATGCTATTTTTAGCTCAGCTGATGTTCTGTCAAAAGGAGAGATCTCAAATCTTGGCAAGGGTAAGGACCAAGGAAGTCGGTGAAAAGGGGTGACCGTACAATAGTGGTTTTATGTCTTGTGAGTATATTGTTCTTGCTTTCCCTGTCAAGATCTTTCCATGCTGCCTAACAGATAAAATAAAAGTATAGCAATGGAAATGAGGTGTAAAAGAGAGTCTAATATTTAAAGACAGGAGAGATAGGGGTATGATTTTATAATTCAATGTATTTTTTTTCTATTTTCAGCTAAAGTAAACTTGTCTTTTATCACTACCAAGTAAGCTCTCACTGATTCAGAATTATTCAAATGACTCAAAACCCAACACTTATTTACAATAGGAAAAAAACCAGCTCATCTCTCTTTGTTAGACTTAGAACTCTGAATTGTACTATGTTTACAGTGATTCAAGGAGTAGGCTGAGCAGAGTTGTTATGGCTTTTTTTCCGCTTCCTCACTGGGGCCTCTAAGTGGAGGACTTACAACAGAATGCATATTTCTGTGAGTAAAAGTTCCCTTTTTCTCTTACAAATTGTAGGAATGATTCGTAATAAGCAATTTCAAACAAGAAAATGTCAACAACACGGTCCGCGGTCTAGGATAGTTTTCTGAAATACTGTTTTATATTTGTAGATCTGTTTCTTTTTATGCTCTCATTTTAGGATTCAAAATACTTCACTTGAAATAATACTTTCTTTTTGTCTGACTTAAGTTTCTAACGGAGATCATATGCACTGAGAAAAACAGTATTTTAAGCATGGTATCTGTCTAAAGGAAGTGTGTTGTCTAGCATCTCTAGCATCTTGAAGAGTGTACATCATTTACAAAAACTGTGTTCTCATTTAAAATCCCATGCATGCTATCACTGACAGCCCTTCTGAGAATTATCCTCCTGACATCATTCCTGTGTGGTTATTTACCTGGAGAAATAGGTGTCTTCTTCATTCACCACTAGAAGAATGAATAATGTAACCTCAGTCTTTGCAGATTTTCTGTGGGCTAACACATTATGTTTGACTAGTGTCAGGAACTGTGAAAGTTTATAAAAAAAACACAAACAAACAAAAAAGAACCCCACACAAATAATTGCTTCTTGTCATCATTTGTGCTTTACATAATCCTCTTTAATTCTTATACCCTTCAGAAAACAGGAGGTCTAGAATAAAGATAATCTAGAATAAGCAGTGACTAAATCATATCTTAGCTTTTATTCTGTCTCGTGAATGTCAAGTTTCACGTAAAAGAAACTGCAGGACCTAAGTGAATTCCAACTCCTCTCACCTCCGTTTGCAGGTAACTGTTTCTTTTCTCACCAGAAGTCTCTGCAGCTTTCTTCCTACCTGAGGGTTGATGCTATGTTCATAAGACATTTCCATATTAAGGAGAGTGGAGTTTGACAATCAGCAATGTCCTTAATTGGGAAGTAATCAAGATTTAGAGCATAGCGAAACACTGGAGATGCTTCAAGACTGGCTCTCAATGAAACAAGTATATGCTTAGGACATTCCCAAGTGTTATGGCATGTAAAACAACAACAAAGAAAATCTTGCTGTAGGTTTCTGGCAGTAGCAATAGATTTAGTTTTGCTTTTAATTATAACCTTCGTTTCATGAGTTTGCTAAAATGCATCGTTCCAGTGACCAGACAGAAAAGGAAATGTTTTGATGGGCTGATATTTATCCTGCCTCTATCTGTCTTTATGCAAAGAGATATTATTTGCATCTCTTTCATGTTATTTGCTGTTTTCTGATACAGCCATTAATTAAAAGAAAGCACTTTAATTTCAGTCAAGGATATGTATATGAGAACCACAGATTAAATAATTATGATGGTTTAAGCATTTTTAGGTGGCAGCTTCATAATAATGATCTATTTTGAGACTGTAACTCCTGTCAGACTCGAAGTAGGAGACTTCTGCACAAAAAAACCTTACCTAGCTCTCCTGGAAAGCGGAGAGCAGCCAAGCCACGAAGAGTTGGCGTGCGAACCTTAGGTGAGCTGTTCCTCCGGCGTGGCTCCCAGACGTCCGAGCCCTGCGCACACCCGAGTGCCTCCGGCCTTCCCGAGCACAGCGCGAGGGTCGGAGTTCTGCTGCCAGCACTCCCCTGCCCTGCTGGTTCTTCTGGCACTGCTGAACTGGGGGGGCCTGGAGGGATTTTACAGCCTGTTTCTCTGCGTAAATGGAGCTTGTGAGATTTCACTGACTGTCTTCGGTCTATCTATCTTTCATAGCACAGTCTGTAATTATATTTTTAATTCGCTGTTCAGTTTTAATCAAATCAGAAGCAGAGGTGGAGATTCCCAAGTAATTAAGTTCCTACAAGCCTTAGAATATCAGCAGCTGGGTAGGACATGACTCGGTGCTGGCATTATGAGAGAGAGAGAGAGAGAAGCAGAGGTCAAAAGCGAAGTGTTTCCTTTGTTAGCAGCCCACAGGCTAAGCAGTGAATGAATCTGGCTCCGCAGACCACCACGTACTTACTCTGCTTTGCCTAGTGAGAGAGGTGGAAGGGCTGGGGCTGTTGTATTCGGAGGATGGGAGATGTAGAGCACAAGGAGATTAAAAAACCTGCACCGAGTGCCATTCTTAGAGAATAATATGTTGGGGTTTTTCTTCTGCCTTCCCTGTAGCAGTTTAGTGTAGATGAGAGCCTGCAGGCTAGGTGGGCAGTGGTGCAAGGAGCGCATTTCAAATCGTTGCATGGTGTCTCGCGCAGACGCTGGTTCTGTGCTTAGGGCAGCTCCTAGTGAGTGGAGGTGGAGGTCTTCCCTGAGGAGCTGAAGCGTGGAGGGCGGGTCCTTTGTTTTGGTGTAGCAATAGGATCTATTCCTTACCCTTCAAATCTTACACGACAGTAAAGCGCTAAGATGTCAAATATGGACTGAAGGAGAAAAGTGCGGCCTTTGGCACGCATACAGTGGGGTTTTAAATAAGGAAATATCATGACTTATTGCCAGGTAGACCTCTCTGAATGCTTTTTAAGAGCTTTCAAACTGAACTCCATATTTGATATTCTTGTCTCTGCTCAGAATAAATTGTTTATCGTGGTGATTTCTTCAAGGCATGCATACTCAATCCTCTAGCTGTTAGTGATTCTGCAGAAAAATGGAAATAGAGAAGTGGATTTTACATATAAACAAATATTTTGCTATTTTGTGTGAAGTTTAGAATTTCATGGCCAGCCTTCTGTAGAAGCTATGTGGGTATTATATATGAAGTGTCACGGTGGATTGAAGAAAAATACTTTTTTTTCTTTCTTTCTGATTTTTTAATTTTAAAATTGACCATGAAGCAGAATTATGTGTAGTTAGAGAAGTGGCTTGGTCAGAATTGTTCAGGAAACTGTAAACACTTCATTCTGCCCAAAATATTTGTCAAATATGCTAAGTAGTTTGATCTATTCTCATTTTTTAAGGAACAAAATCAGTTATGAAGGCTGCAAAGAACAACTGATTTAAGTTATTTCACCTGTTTCTTAGTGATTTGTTAAACTATTAGAAATATTTAGTTTTATCTAGCTTCTTAAAAGGGATTTTAGTGATTTGTTGACTGACAAATTCTGTAGATCTTCTGCTCTTCAGCTAGAAATCAATATTAATTTTGAACCAGGAAGAAATTCTTTTGCCCTTGATAATCATTTTCTTCTGCTGTGAGAGGTGCTGCAATACAGATAACAACTTTATTGGTTCTATTAAAAGTTTTAGGAGATCTCTAGTATTATTTCTGGTGATATTTTTGTGTATTTATTCTTATTGTATTATTTTTAGTGTAGGCAAAATCATTTGTATGTGTGGATTCATTCTTAAACTTGTTTTGGAGAGACTGTTACATACTAGAAGACAGGACTCCTTTTTTGTAGTAAAACTTACTTTTCACTTTTTTTTTTCTGAAGGGTTGAACTGAAGGATTCTACATGTCCCAGTTCTTTGATGGGATGTGATGTGCTTTCGTCATGATTATAAAACATCACAATTTAAACCGTCCAAGATCATATTGTCACTAAAAAAAAAAAAAGTATTTATTTGAAAAGGAAGTATTTATTCAAAGCAAAATGAAATATGCTGATTAAAACCATGTCCCAGCATAGCAATCCAGTGTAAAATTTAACTGTAGAAATTTGTGAATAAAACCAAGGAAGCTCCACAAGATTTCTGAAATAAAATCAATCTTATTTGGTAAAAAAAATGGTTTTCCTGTGTATAGCACCTTGCAGATAAAATTAGAAGCTAGTGATCAATATTATATTTCTATTATTATAACACTGATAGAAACTGTATTCACACTTTATTAAAATGATCTTATTAATGTGATGTTGATATATTGCTTTTGTTCTCAGATGATACCACAGTTAGTGACTGGATGTCATCATAATGAGCTGTAAATGGCGCTGGTTTAATTCTGCCTCAACTTTTCTGAACAATCAAAACTGTACTCGTGACTATGTTTAAATATTGAAGTTTTAGAAACTTGGAAGTTAGTAGATATTATACATGAATCTTAGAAAGTGGAAGCCTGGTTTTTACTTAATGTCTTCTCCATGCAATGTACAGGGTTTTTTTTTCCCCCAAAGCTACATTGCTGGGACCTTATTCAGAGTATCACCAAGTGCCCTCAGCATCCATGAGCCAAGGAAGCTAACCATGTTAAACAACTTCCAGTTTCACACTCCTGCTTCTATTGTTTGTATGGGTCAAGTGCCCAGTAAACCTTATTAAATATTTCAGTAAAGAAAAAAATGTAAACAAGGTCTTTTTTTTGTTTGTTTGCATTTATAAGAAGTCTGAAATAGTGACACATATTCAGAAAGAAAAGTAATGTTTCCTGAATTATTATTCAGGTCAAGTTTTTTTGCTTCTTGTCTCATCCGTAGCCTGTCACTCCTCCGTCCTCTCAGCTTTGATACAGCTATTTCAGTATTACCTCTGGTTGAAGAGGTGAGAAGTGCCAAATTAAAGTTAATTGTTGTCCAGCAGAGAGTACTGAGTGCCCATAAAAGTTATCACAGCTAACATGATTTTAGTGGAATCATTTCTTGTTGATAAAGTGCTTAATGTATTGCTTTGTTACAAATAAATAAACAAACCCAATTCATTTATTTCTAAGCCTTCGTGTTTAAAACTCAGCGTGCTTCTCTTCACCTAAAAGACCAGGACGTCAGCATGCAAGTTTTCTACCTAAAGCAAAGTTTCCAATGAACATATTGATTTATAAGTTGAAAAGGCAGTGCTGTACTGAGAAAAATGGTAGCATTAAATATGCAGTGAACATCAGTTCCTGAAAGTCTTATTTTGTTTATAATATCAACTACTTTGAAGCAAGCTGATGAATTTAGCAATCAGAAATGAAATTATGGGAATATGTAAATCAGATATCCCTTGAGTAGCAACACTGACATGCTTAGGAAAGCATTTGAATTAATAAAAGATCAGACCCCAGATGCTGTAATTATGCTCTGAAGAAGAAACTAGATGGATACACAAGCAAAGTCTATTAGATACCGAAGAAAATAGAGTGTAGCAGAGGCAGAGAAACACCTCAGTGTTTATTGTAGGGAGTAAAGCCAGTCTCCTTAAATTAATATGACTCAATTAACACAGAAAGCCTCTCCTCAGCACTAGAAGAGCTAAAGCAACAGGAATCCAGAGAAGATATGAAAGGCAAAGGAGGGACCAGCAAAATCAAAACAGAGAAAGAATGAAGACGACGTGATAGCTGTTTACGAACCGGTTGGTTTGTCGTCTCTCCCTTGCCACTGACATTCTCACACCAGTTAGTCTTGCTCAGAGGCTTAAGGTGACAGGAGGAGGAGGAAGGGAAGCAGAAGGTGGACAATTAATTCTGGCTGCCAAAATCCTCCAGTAAAATGATTTGCTAGGGATTTTGGGGTCTGTCTTAAGGTCAAGATGGTTGACCTTATGCTGTATTATACTTCCAGTGCAAGGCCAGGAAATAACTTTGTTGCTATAACCAGACTTTTTCCTCCTCTTTTTGAAAAAGTATTGTTTTTGCTGGCTTGGCTTATTTTGTTCTTTTTTTAACCTAACTGAAATTTCAGGCAATATTTGAGTTTTGCCTATATTATCTCAGTACCTGTGGTTTGATCGTATTGTAATGCAAGGCCAAAATGCAATGACACAGAACAGGTAAATTACTAAGTGAGGCTGTACGTGGTACCTAACACCATGTTACTTGTTTTGCACTGGAAGCTGTCTGTATGTAAACAGTTGCAAGCCTAAACCAACTCATCCTCTTGCCTATCACCCTCTGTAACTGGGAAGCCACTTCTGCAGGCTGGATATTGCCCAGGATACATCTGTTCCTTTATGACTTGCTACAGTTGCAGTCAAGTCAGGGTACGCTGACCACTAGTCCAAATCTTTTTGCCATTATTTTTTCTTACAAGCAGTAGTAGATACCAGCTTAGATATCAAAAGGAAAACAGGATGCTGAGGCACATGTGTTTATTCCAGTGCTGCTGAACTGAAGACTAGGGGTGGTACTTTCAAGATACAGATTCCACAGGAAAGGAAATTGAAATTTTCTAGTTTTTGAAGCACAGGAGGTATATAGGAAATAACTTGGCTTATACAAGGGTGTGGATATTTCTGTAAGAATCAGGAACAGCTGTGAAACTGTAAAAGTGTAATTATCTGCTTTTAGTTTAGAAAAATAATTTTATTTAAATGTGGCAGAACAATTAACAACTGTGCTCACACTGAGTTGGAATAAAATCACTTCTTTGGCTAAAAAAGCTAGCCTGGTATTAAGGTAATTCCATCAGTATTACTGATGTCCTTGAAAACTTAAGAATAGACTAGGTTTGAAGAAACTAGGCCATGTTGTTATTTTTGATTTACCGGAACCTATTATGTGAGTAGTTTGATTTGTGATAGCTGGAAAGAGATTGAAGATGGAGGGCACAATTTTTCTTATCATCAGTATTGTTTGCTCACTTACAGCTTTGCAGAGCAGGTAAAATATCAAAATGTTGTAAATATCAGAAATTGCAAATTAAACATGATATCAAATCAGGCCACAGTCACAATTTAGTACTGTTATGTGTACAGGTAGATGGAAAAGATGTTTGACAGAGGCTTGTCTTTACATTTTGGTGCTACATCAATATGGAAATTAATGTATTTCAGTGGCATACACGTGTGCTACAAAATCAGTGAGTAGGTTTTTGGACTTACAGTTCAATTTTATGTATTTAACCTGAAGCGTTATAGTTAATATGCAGTAGCAGTGGAATTTTTGCAGAAAAAAATCTTGCTTCTTTCTCCCTGCAGTATTTCTAAATCAGTTCTAAAATTAAATTGAATTAATATACCAATAAGAAGCAACTCTGTAATTTGGGTTAGAAACACAAAATAGACCTCTGGTCATGCACTACACAGTTTAGTACTGAAATGACTTTCATCACAATTTCGTGTCACATTAGAAAGGGACATGGAATGTAAATTTAAAAGAATAAGGCCCATTTTAACAATTACATCTCACTGGAAATAGTGGGAAAGAGATGTGCTTTTTTTTTTTTTTTTTTTTTTTTTTT
>Ga0065711_1038377_pt1 | contig 18830 bp, 12 predicted proteins | sample Hoacrofraction12_FD_59098 | JGI IMG/M metagenome (GOLD analysis project Ga0065711, IMG submission 59098) | Hoatzin crop microbial communities from Cojedes, Venezuela - Epithelial fraction 12 v2 (version 2) | ecosystem: Host-associated > Birds > Digestive system > Esophagus > Crop | place... | reverse complement strand
ATATCTGAAGGGTGGGTGTCAGGAGGACGGGGCCAGACTCTTTTCAGTGGTGCCCAGCGACAGGACAAGGGGCAACAGGCACAAACTGAAGCAGAGGAAGTTCCAGCTGAACACGAGGAAGAACTTCTTCCCTCTGAGGGTGACAGAGCCCTGGAACAGGCTGCCCAGGGAGGTGGTGGAGTCTCCTTCTCTGGAGATATTCAAGCGCCGCCTGGACAAGGTCCTGTGCAGCCTGTTCTAGGTGACCCTGCTTTGGCAGGGGGGTTGCATTAAATGACCCACAGAGGTCCCTTCCAACCCCTATCATGCTGTGATTCTGTGTGATTAGACAGACCATGCCAGTAGAGTGAATGATCCAAAGCCATGGCCACACCAGCAGCACAACCTGGATGTGCATACCAATACCACAAGTTGTTTGGACTGAGATGTTTGAATTGAGTTAGAACGACAGAATGTCAAAGTCACCTAGATCCTCGAGCTGTTTGAAAATCTTTGTAACTCATTCCCACTGTCCTTGAGTGATGAGTTCTTCCCACCACCAAGACCAAGATGCATAAATTGCACTGGGCAGCTCACTATCACACTGAAACTGAATGCCATGGGGGGGGGGTGGAGGGGGGTGGGAGAGATCTGATGGTCTTCCAGGATCAGGTCCCTAATCAGCGAGGGACTGACCTTGCAACACTCTACACTCTATCACACTATGTGCTTGTGATGGAGAAAGGCTCTGAACCAGAAGTGGTTTAGAAATGCAGACCAATGCAGGACTCTTCTGGCTATACCTGTGTCTCTCTGCAGCAACAGCAGTCTAGGAACAGAGATGCTTTCATTCATTAGGAGAAGAAATATTAAAACTTGTTTTAAGAACACAGTATAAAATGCCTGTACCAAATAACTTGAATTATTAATTTCCATGTCAGCATGTCTATTAAAGTACATCAGTAATAAATATTGTATCTGTAGTCTTACGAGACAGGTATAAATGGGCCCGTTTCAAATTACTTCATGTTCCACTGTTTCTGCTTTCACTACTGTATATTTGCAGCAGGAGAATAATACCAAACTAAAAGTGGCATCACACTGAAAATCTTACCATTCTACTAAATGCTGAAGTCTACTGCCCAGGTTATACAGAGGGCTTCTGGAAAATTAATACCCATGCTATGCTATTTTCACATGGTAACACATATTCAGAACTTCTTGCTTTCTTCCAGAGGCAACCAAATGCCAAATCTGAGAACGAACTGTTCCTCACTTTTCCCAAGTAAATAGCCAGCAATTTTCTGCAATGTCCCTGAACACTGCAATTTTCTACAAGGAAAATATGGACTGACTCCATGGCAACCCTGGCAGACTGGCACATCGATGTCATCGCTGGAACATGGACGAACAAGGAGAGACCTTCCAAGCAGAGGGCACTGCATGAAGGAAGGCAGAAGGCCAGTAGCAGATGGTTCCTCCAGCCACCAGCTGGGGGATTTCAAACTCAAAGCAAAGAGCAAGCAAGAGTTGAGGCAGCAGACCGGTGAGATCACTGAGGATAGGGCTGAAAGCAGACAGAAGAACACCACCCAGTTTGAAAGTTATATGTTATTTCTTTTTCTAACTGTCTGCCTTTCATTTGCAACCTTTTCTCTTCTCTTCTCTCCCATTTGTAATTATTTTCAAATTATTTATTTTCCTTGCTTCTGTCCATTTCCAAGTATCTGCTCCTACTTTATCCTATTCTCTGCCCCTTCCTTACCCTACTTGCCATCTCTTTTCCAGTGTCCATTTCCATTTCTTTCTTCCCCCAGGTCCTTCCGTCTCTCTGACACTGAGTTTTTTCCTCCCTCTCTGTCCCAGCCCATGGCTGTTTCCATGTCCACACAGTCCGGAAGAGAAGGAATTATGTACTTGCTTCACTTTCAAAGTTTGACCTACAGATGGGTAGATAGAAAGTGCCACTAATACTAATAATATCCAGGCACTAAAAGTGCATAAAGAAAATGGCTTGATAATAAACTCAAATCTAACATGGATACTACTCAAGGTGTCAGAATCCATCGCTTGAATGAAAGGTAATGGGAGTGCTTTAGTAATCAGCTGTTGCAAAAGGACACACAACTTCAAAGATGTTTTCAATTAGTTAGGATTTCTCCCTTCATATTTATTTCACTCGTCTCCCTCTGAATATACAAAGGTGCACCAACAGGTAGGTTTACTGCAACACATGGCAGTGGGTAAAAACAAAATTAAATAGGCTCCTGAAGTCCTCAGATGCTGCAAGTTCTCAGCTCTTAGGGGCAGAAGCAGGCTTTCAGGAGATGGAACTGCCATATGAAATAAGAATGATGTACACAAATGCGCTGGAAGATTCATATGAAGTTTTAGCTCAGTGATGGAAAGTCTATGCAAATTCTGTCTCCCTGAGCCATAGCAGAAAAAATGATTCCTGTGCTGAAATCTATTTGTGTACGTTACTTATGAATGATGATTAATTTTCTTCTCTAAGCCTAGGTCCTCCAAGCTGTGAAAACAATTTTCATGTTTAGCTAGAAAATTATACAAGATGTGTTTCTTACTGCAGGCACAATTTATGAAACCCAACTGGAAGCACTGTAAAAATCAGCTAGGAAAAAGACCGATGGCGGATTGCATCCTGGGAACCTTCACTGCATCTGTTAATAAATAACAGAGCTTGACTAAGAAAAAAAAAGTGCCAGAGATGGGACAAAACCAGGACAAGTTACAACTTCCTTATAGTTCAAAATTACCTTCTGCCTTCCAAGGATCTTGGTTTTGTGAAATGTAAAGTGTACTTATTTTCACATTCAGACACATGTGAAAGCTCATTAACACATCCTTGTTTACATTCTGTTTAGACCCAAGTGCTTTTCTGTCACTGCCGAGAATAACAGGAACACGTGCTCTCTCTGGCAATGTATTTCATATGCCTCCAGTGCTTGCACTGCATTCACAAAGTACCTCCACTTTTTTGATCTCTCCAACTTCTAATCCCCAAACAGAGAATTTCTCTACAGAGCCATCTGCGAACTCGTCTTTTCCTTCTGGGAGATCCAGCCACAGCCTCTCCGTCTGCACTTTCTGAGGACCCATGATGATGATGTACACTCGGCTATCGGTGCTGGAGTCAAATTCTATGCCCGTCGTGACAGTAATGTGGTATGGGATCACTGCAAAAAACAGAGGTTTAATCATCAGAAAGCCCACACATACGCATTTCCATGAGACTTCAGAAAACCAGGGACTCATCCTATCAGAGAGAGCAGTTGTGCATGCCAAATGGGTTCACACCCCATTGAACTCATTCAGAGAAGGGAACCACATGCTGCCTTGGGCTACAAAAGTGCGTGGGAGACTACTTTCCCATACAGACTTGGGGCTGAATTCTGCAAGGGTTAATTTCCCCTGAGAACCCTACTGACTGCAAGGAGGCTATAAGTCCAGGTTCCTCCCTAATAGATTGCAGAACAGCAGAGGATTTGAATCCTTGTTGACACCAAGAGACCTTCCTGAAGATGAGACTGAACACCTAAATCTTAAAAGGGCTATTAGACCAACACCATCTTACTCTCACCGTTCAATAAAGGCAAATAAATCTGTGCTGACTCTAAGGTAAACCATCACTGACTGAACGTCCCAGTACAGCTGCAAATGTTCTCCTTTGTGCTTCATTCGATTGCTGTGATCTATGGGGCAGCTCAGGGTTTCAGCACCCCTTTGCAAATAGAGGAAAACTATGAACAGTCCTTATATTAAAGGTAGGTCACTCAATAGTTTTACACATTGCATCGTAATATTGATTAGGAGAAAAACCTTCAGGCCGAGTCTTGGGACCTAGAAGGTTTTTCTGTGGTTTTCAGAAATATCAGTTTAGCTGTTAAAAGGGAGGAAGTGCCAGACTGCTTTTCAAGTGTTTTCCAAAAGCTCATTTGGGTAAGCCGAGCAGGCAGTGCAGAATTAGATGCTGAATACTCGTTTGATTTCTCAGAACATTTGTGCAGGGCTGCTCAAACTGTTCTGACAAGACATGGAACTCTGAAACTTGCCTTGTCATAGACTTGAAAATCAGCCTGGCTTCATCATTGCTTTTTTGATTTAGATAAAAAAAGTTTATAAACCTTGACAAAAAGCTTGGTTGGCTTTCAAATCATCCGGGATTGACATCTAATTTTGCTTTATGAAGACTAACAACGTTTTTGGGGTGGGGGTTGGACTAGAAACTCACATCAAGCTCAGAATATGCATGCAATATCAGGGAAGGCATGAAATCGTGCTGACCAAATCTGTTCTTGCGTCTGGACAGAGCAGAATCCATAGAGATACATTCAGCCCCAGTTTGAGGATTTTGTGTACCAACACAAAATGAACTGATGATTAGGCAAGACTTGTTCTCCCCTTTCTGGCATCATTTACATTTCAGTGTGCACATCAGTGCTTTCTTCACAAAATAACCTTTGGAGCTGCTGGTATTAGCAGGAGAAAGGGCTTAGCTGTAGGCAAGACAGATTTTATAAGAATATGTTGGGAGGTTATGTTTAGAACAGCTCCAGGCTCCTCTTTTAAAGTATATTATGAATAGGGACAAAATTTTCCTTTATGCAGTTTTTACCCTGTTCTTCTGTGACAAGTTAAGTTCACAGTACTACCAGCATTTCCAACTGATGCTGCATCCTCAAGCCAAAGTACTTGAAACACCTATATAAGGAATGAGAACTATGAGAAATTTTTATCATTTCCCACTTTAAATAATGCATAAAGAGACACAGAGTAGTTTGCTACCAGACAACACTGCTGTTCTTTCCTCTAAAAACTAGAAAAGTGATCCTTTAATTTTTTTATCTATCTCCCCTCTTCATTGTCTCCCTATTTCTCTGGGACTCCATAGTTCTACTTCTTCAAACACGGGAGAATGCAAAACCTGAGGTACGTGGCCACAGCAGGACACCACAGGTCCTCCAGCCCATCCCTCTTTGCCCCGTTTCCTTGAGTCCCTGCGCAGAGTTCAGGCTGCCCCCCTCAAAGGGTTTTGAGTTTACATCCCTACGTTAAGGCTGTAGACCGCACCACCTCCAGCACTCCCTTCCAGCATGGAGCAGGGTTCCCGGTTCAGACCCAAGCAGGTTCCTAGTCAACAGGATTTTCCTCTGTGCTCCATCTTCACATCTCCTCCTGCCCCTCGGAGGTATTGGCCATCTCAACACGGGAGAGACAGATCTGCGCTCCCTTCCCCAGGCACCTCCCTGTACCACTTCCCCTAATAAACTAATTAACATCTGCCTGTTTATCCAGCTCAGGAGGTGGCTGTCTGGCTCACATAGTCTGTCTTATCTGACATTCCTTCAAGACGAAGTTTCCTTAACGAGGTCATGTCACTGCAACAGAGATAGTGGTGATGACAAGTTCCAGGACTCGGAGAAGAAAGACCACCCTGGCACAAAGTGGATGATGGGAACTATCCCAGCTCTGCTGGAGATGGGTTCTCACGGGAGATGCTGATGTTTTACCCATTATTTGTGAAACTACACAGAAAGCCAACATGGCAGATGTTATCCATCGTCTCACCACAGAAGTAATATCACAAGGAACATGGGAATCACTTATTTTTCATTTGAGCACAATATGGGCTTACAAAAGAAGGATTGCCCTGAGACACATGGTTTGCAGACCAGGTTAAGCAACGTTCAGTGTTATGTCTGCTTCACAACTTGAAGGCGTGGGGCATGCAACCCAGGTATCACATCACAGCAAGCTACCGGACATCAGCTGAGGTGCAGTAACCATTTGTGTGAGTTCCCCAGGACCATGTTAGTGAAAGATACCTTGAAACCCTAAGCCCAATTACATCATTTTACTTTTGGTTTACTATGGAAGTTTAAGATAAATTTAATTATTTTGCACTTGCTGTGGGCTAAGAGCACACATATAGGCAGCAACATGACTCAGAAGCTGCCCAACTACTTGTTACAACACAGTATCTTAACCATACATCCAAAATCTTAATCTAAAGTTAAAAGATCCCAGCTAGGATGACAACGAACCATAGCTGCAATTCGGATGATAAGTCATTGTCCTGGAACACAGAGGTGGTTAACCAAATGGTACATAAATACAGAGAAAAAAAGCCTGTGTGGTAATGAAGTTATAAGGCAATATTAATGGACCTGGGAAGGTTTCCACAAAGGTTGGCTTCAGCTGATGGACACTGTTTAGCAGGCTTCATTCACAGCCAGGACAGAAACAAAACCTGCACAACTCTCCCACTTCATATCAGACAGAGCTGAGCAAGACTAGCCTCCCTGCACGAAAGTTGGCTTTTGCAGACAACATCCAGCATATTTCACTTCTTATAACCTGCAATCCAGAAACAGATTTTTCTTTTATATTCGGCTTTGCTTTGTCTCAGGAACCAGAGCCTAAAGATGAAACACTAAGCTAGAGCCATCAACTGTTTCGATCAGTTATTTGAGCAAGAACCTCGGTCCAGAGTTCATGGACTCCTTGTCTTTCAGTGACAGCATTTGCAGACCCTCTTCTTCTGTCAAATTTTAAGACAATCCACCTTATGGAAAACAACAAATTCACCTGAGCGCTCCCAGTTGAAGCTTGATTTCTGAGAGCTGAGAGACTTATCTTTGCTCTTGCTCAGGTCCCCATATCCCAATCCTCTCCCAACCCCATAGCTGCTGTGATGCAGCTACATGTTGTAAGGAAAAAACTGAAGTGTTCCAAAATAAATCATATTTAAATTCATATTAAACAAACATCCTCAGTGATGACGCACTGCCAGCCTGATCCTGAAAAGAGGACATGGCTTCAGCATGGCAAATAAGGTCTCTGGAAATTCAAAGCCTTCTTTGGTAATTCAGATCTAATATGCTACATGAAACATCATCTTGAGTACATCAAAGAGATATAGGAGGAAAAAAAAGGCTGATATCAGCAACAAAAGCTACTTTAAGGAATCATGTGGAAAAGAGCCTCTGGTAATCCAAAAGAGGCTCTTTTGGTGATAGCATGTGTGACTACAGTCCCTCTCACTCCAAAGAGCTTTGGATCCTTTGAAGGACACTTCAGACAAAATTATATAAAACTTGCATAAATTCTTCCCTTAACTCCATCAGACCCTGCTGTTCAGAGGGTATTGTCACTTCTCCCCACCTCTGAAGTGGTGTTTGCAATGCAGTTGCTGGCAGAGGAGGAGGAAGAGGGAGTATGGTTCTTCAGGTCAGTGGGTTTCATTCTGAGGAGGCCTTATGGATGTTGTTGACTAGCTCCTTTTCCACATTTGGTGGTGTGGATGCACTCATCTAACTTTAGTTATCTAAGGGACATGATTTAGGATTGTAGATGCGTGTAGAGGTGCCCTGTGCATTTTACCTCACCGCAGCAGATAACAGCATACCCTTGAACAACCACCTACCTAAAGATATTGTCACATTGTCCAAAGCACCACACTGTTTGGAGAACTTATGTCTGCTAGCAACAGAGAATTTAATCTGACAAGCTACAGCATCACAAATTTCCACAGGAGAGAAAGAAGAGGGTTGGAAACACTGAAGTTGCTGTGAACTTCATGGCTTATTCCACTGTGAGGGTCGGAGAGCTACAGGAAAAGCAACAAACACAGAAAGACAAGGACTGATCCAGCCTTTCCCAAAGTGGTAACAGCACAAGGTGAAGAAAAGCAATCTGCTTTTCTGCCTCTCCTTTCTCTTCATCAGGATGGACGCAACCTCTTAAGAACTGAAAGCCAAGAACACATGCATGCATGCATGCAAACACAGTGCTCACTCACGTGATCCTTCTTCTGCCGCCTTGACCAAGCTGGATTTTTTCGTCTCCTTCAGGTTTGTGTTGCTATCCTGACTCGACAGGCTGAGAGACAAGCCATCCAGGCTGTTTCGTTCACCGTCATAGCTCTAGTTGGAAGGCATGCATGGGAGGGTAATGAGGTTGAGTGCTCAAGTGTTGTCAGCTCCCACGTGCCTCCAAGAACAACATGAGAAGAAATCCCTGTAGTTCCCCAGGTAGCTTTCTGCTCAGCATAGCTCACATAAGTGTGACTTGTAATTTACTGCAGGCCATTCATTTACTTCACTGGTAACCATGACAGGCCATTTTGGATGCATGTTAGAATAAACGAAAATATAACGGATCTAACGGATTTTAACGGTATGTTGTCACTTTTCTCTGCTGCCTGTGTGAGCAATAGCCACAGAAAATTTAGATGGATGGGACAGTGCCAGATTTGCTTATCAGGGCACACACTGTGGTGCCAGACTGATTGACCTGGTGCCAGTTAAAGAGTGTAAGAGGGAGAGTACTGCAAAGCTGAATGGTATGAAACATCTATTCTACTTGAGGAGTACCTTACCACACAGTCACATAATTAAAAGAAAAAAAAGTGATTAGCTTTTTGTCATTATGAATTAATATGAGTAGCAGGGTAAGCATGACCGCAAGAATTCATAACATTGTCTGCTATGCTCTTACGAGGGGGCATATGGCAATACCCATCCATGGTGTAACTCTTCTTACATCCACTCTATTATATTCAGGATGAGTCTGGCCCAATTTCATTGATGATAATCTTAGTGGTAACTGTCAATTAAAATGTCACTGTATTTTGCAAAGTGGACTCCTTAAATACAATGGACTTATAATCAGCTGCTTTATTATGCCTCGCTGGATAGAAGCAGAAGAGGTCTATTAACCTTCTTTGCTAATTTTAATTAGAGCACGTACCTTGAATTCCAACTAGCTATATTACCCTGATAAAACCACAGAGAATGTGCAAGTAGAGAGGGCATTTCACTAAAAATCGTTCAGTGCTTTGAGTGGTAGTAAAGAAACCAGTTTTTTTATGTTTGGCACTGGTGGAAGAAGTTGCTGAAAAGATAAACCCATTCAGTTCAATGAGGATGAAGTCAAAGGACCCAATATTTCAGACTGAGGACTTCGAATACTGGGACTTATATCTAATATACTTTGTGGCCAGAGCAAGTAGACCAGCAGGGAAATACACTGTACTGTGCATCAGCAAGGTAGTTTGACTCTCAGCTGAAGAGTTTCATTTAGACACCTTGATTTCTCTGTTGAAATTGCAAATTACAGAGCTAGTGATACCAGACAGACAGTGACCATACTTTCAGCACTTGTCTGAAAATCACAGGTTCATTTTGGACAAGCCAGAAAAACCTAAATCCCTAATGAGCTGTCTCGGACTTCAACCAGATATTCAATCACTTTATTTTCATCAGTAGCAGCGGGTTGGGATCACATCTTTGAGCCATAACCATACCTGTTCATAAAGTGTACGCTCTATCTTTTTGTCCTCTTTCTTTTTAGAAAGCCAGCGCTCACACAGGAAAATGAACGATTCCTCTGTGGTCTCATCCAGGATCTCTACTTTTTCCAGGAACCAATCAGGACTGAACATGCTATTGTCGTGACGAATCTTGATCTTGTACAAAATCCCAAGGTCCACAGCCTGTATAGTAAACGTATCCTCCTGCAGGATGTTCAACAGCAGTTATTTCTGTTAATGAGCTCTCACAGATCATCTACCTGACAAAAGCAAATAGAGACTACAGAGGAAAATATGTGTTTAAATTCCGTCTCACATGATGGTGCTTGGTGAAAAGCTTTGCAGCACTCTATAGAGGCATATCTGTACACTAAAACTGTCCTGCAGGGAAGCATTTTGAAGCGTGCTTCTGCTATGAAGGGGACTGCAGTAAATGTTGCTTTTACAACGAATTACAATACTGAATTCCTCGAATTTTACATCCTGATTTTTAAGTCTAAGTAAGACTTCCCTTTCCAATCCAGTTAGATTCATACAGACAATCCAGATAAGACAATCTTTGCCACCATTATATCTTAGTATCTCCTCATGAGGCTGCGAATGAAACTCATGGGCGGACCACAGAGTACCGCTTCTGTCAAATACAGCCACAGTTTAGGTCCCATTGATTTTTCATGCTTTGCAGTGAATTACGATACATACTATGCACATGCAAATCAATTGCACAGAGGCTGTGGGAATGAGACACTTCATGTTTTGTGTGCTCCAAAATCCGCAGCTAAAAATTCAAGAGAGTTTCTGTGGACCAAGCTCACAATTTGTCTGTTGGAGACTTCACAGAAACATCTACCCATTTGCTGCAGTGCCTGTCAGTTATAATACCCAGCTGACAATCTGTACAAAGCATTTTAAGAGGTAATGAACATGGTAAATGGAATCAATCAATTCATCCCTCATAGGAAAACTCAGCCTATAAAGACAGTCATGGACTTGTTAGGTTAAAGACTACACTGTGGAAAATGTTATTAACCCGTTGCATTTGTACCTGTCCTCTTTCAAACTTGTTGAAGTTCGTTTCAGATTTGCTGAGTTTTCTCTCTCCTGTGTCCCCCAGATCTCCATAGATATTCAGGAAAACGTTAGCATCTGTGCCAGCACCATAGATATCTCCAGTGAATACACTGATCTTGTACGTGTGAACTGCAGAAAGAAACGGAGACGTGTTTTCTGGCCAGCTGAATTATCAAGGTCTCTCTTAGATGCTGAATTTACCTAAGAAAATGGTCCCCAAACTTTCTGCTCATCACTCAGTTCTTGGAGGTTTAAAATCCTGTATGCTTTATCCTTCCAGGCGTCTGCTAATGATCAAAAGATTGGAGAATCACTGGCCTGAAATTTGCTGACTTTCCTTTTCTCCAGCTAATCAATGCCTGTGTAGTGCTTTGATCACATAGTTCACAGTTAAAAATGCAAAGAATCATTATGGTTATTACTGGTTGCAAAGTCGATACAGGTGAGGGAACTCAGCACCTTTTCATACCAAGGCTCAAGGGACCTACATCTGAGAACAAGTGATTCAGTGTAGTGAATTCTTAATAGTCTGTCTTCCATAAAAAAGCTCCAGGGATTCAGAAGTGCAATTACTAACAGAGTTAACGGCATGTATCTCTATAAATTCCCCAAACAGAAAGAGAACAGTTTTCTGGGTCCTTCTGCTGAGAGAGTATTTAATTAAGGAAGTGTTGGAGCTGTGCTGTTTAAGTATCCTTGCTCTTTAGCTCACTCAATGATGATCCAATAAAACCTCATCAAATCTTTAGTAATTTGCTTTACCTAGCTTGTTAAATACTCCTGTTTTTATTTTTCTACTCCTTTCCCAATTACACAGCAAAAACAGTTGCCAAAAGCATCCTCGCCAGGAAAACAATTAAGGACTGTACGGGTCTCTGATAACACTGGTGGCATACAAGCCCTGGAGAATGCCTTCTTGCAAATCCCAGGGCAATACAAATGAGGAAGAGGCACAAAATCTTAGTTAGGATTCTTTTTTGTACATTAACAGCATCAGAGAAAATATCTATGTTGTTTTTTTCTTCTGTACCTAGCTTTCCCAGTAGAACAGGGCCTACTCTGCTTCATCGTCCATGAAAGATTTCCGTTCATTTCTCTAAGAAATAGATCAGGATCATCACCTGAGGCCATTCATTAGGCAAGCTACAATGCCATGTTTTCTGCTTTGCCTCCTCACGTTATGCCTTACAGAGTGACAGCTTTGTATTTGAGGAACAACTGCTACGTTAGTAATGAAGGAAGCAATGCATATAGTCTAATTAGTCAATGCATCCCTCTTTGGTTTTTGCTTGCCAGTTCTAGAGACCTGCAGCACTGAAATGAAGCGTACTATACAAAATATGATCCTCGGAATATCACAAGCTGATTTTCCATTGCTGTCATTTAGGCTGCCCAAGACATATGAGGACTCATAGAGCTGCAGAAGATATAATTTCCATCCCAGATATTTTATATCTCAAGCAGAAGTTCCCAAACTTATCCCTAGCTCCCAGCCAAAAGAAACCTTCAGTTATTCAGAAATCCTATTCCACAGATTGTAAAACTTGTTTAAATGCTTTGCCTTTAGAAGGCAAAAAATAAGCCACCTAGGTTAGTTAACACATGGTAACTAACACAAGGTAAAGCAATAGAAGTTAGTAAGTTAAACAAAATATCATGTAGGCATCTAGCAGTCATGACACTTACTGATTGATATTAGAACTGTCTTTGCCTCTGTGGGGAAAAAAAACCTCCCACAAGCTACCATGTTCTTCCTAACAGGAGGAAAAAGCAAACATGTCTCTTCTAAGGGCACAGTGCAAAGGCGAATACGCCTTCCTTGCAGCAAGGCACCTCTTCTCTTGGTGATGGAAGATGCTTGCAATCCATACAAATTCCACCCTGACAATGGTGTACCGTGAATGCAAATCAGACTGAGAAAAGAAACAGGGAGAGGAGTGATTTTCTCTGTTGAATCATCTTGTTGCCAGATGCAAGAACCAAGAATGGAAACAGTAGCTGAATGCAGTTTGCTCTGCTCAGGATGTAGGAAGGTTTATGACTTCTCTCAAGAGCAGAAGGAGCTTGAGGTGGGAAAAGGAGGTCCTAGAGGAAACAAAGTTAGGAACAGCTGGGCAGACAGAGAACAAGTTTAGGATGAAACTTCAGTACTTGTTCAGTTGCTTCAGCTCCCAGAAGGGTCAAACACTGAATACAAACACTTCATACGATGGGCTTAGAGCTGAAGAAGAATTTATTCTCCTCTGCAGAGGCACTTTAATGAGGTGAGGGTGGCTGCCTAGAGCCAGATTTTTAGAGGGTGTCCTTATGTACCTAAAAACACAGCAGGAAAAACAACTCTGGGAGGGAAGAGGAGCATAAATCAGGCTGGTAGGGTAGGAAAGGAAGGGGCACAGTGCACAGGACAGGTGAATTTGGGCAAACAATAAAGATTTTGCAGAGCCTGAAAGAGAAGATGGAAGAATTTTGTTAGGCATCTGAGGAGACGTGTAAACTATGTCTGTGTGAAAGGGGGTCTGTGACAGGTTTATAAATGCCCCACAGGAAAATAACGCTATTGTTGCACAGAAGTGTTTCAGGTGTGAGCGAGGCCAGAGAATAGGAAGGGAAAGAAATGTGAACAGTTGTACCAGCATGGCATTTGTCTGAATCACACATCCAAAGGTTTTGACCCAAAAAATAAAACGAATAGATCACTGCCTCCTACAAGGATTATATTACCTTCTAATGGGTCTTCAACTTCTTCCTCTATCTGCTTGAGTGTCCCATCCTTCAGGAGTTTTTCAGTAAAAATATCAGATGGTACTAGTTCTCTAACAATCTCGCCGTCGTCTTCAGACTTTGCAAGCCATCTTTCACATGGAAATGTGACAGTTTCTGAGCCCTGAAGCAAACATGACAGAGATAATCTCTTCAAAACAATGTGAACACATGTTAGCATTTCCCCATTGAAAATACTCTGACATACAGGCAAGGATTTTCAACTCATGTATGTGTGCATGTGTATGTAGATGCAGATCTGAAATAGCATATAGAAATATATTTCCTCCGGAAAAAGGACATCGGAGGGCTCTAAGAAGATGCACTGAACACGTAGCAGAGAACAGTATTCCCAATGGCTGCGTGAGTCTGGTTGTATGATCCAATAGATCTCTGCCCTTCACAGTTTTTGATCTTACCAATTCCTAATCAGGACTACACCATTCCCACTGAATTCATGCTTTACTGAGACTTTGCAATCCGTCTTCAATCATTATTCAGGCAGCATTCTCTTTGTAGTCAGTAGGGGTTTTTTCTAAGTCAATACTTCAAGATTTTGCCCTGTAATTCTGTGACTCGAGCTGGTTTCCAGGCAATTCCCATGTGTGCATTAAGAGTAGGAAAAATAATGACTTCATTTTTGATCCTTTGTTTTGACTTAATTTTGGTGGAAACAAGTATGATTTCTATCACCAAACAAACAAAAACAATAGAACATGTGTTTTCCACTTGGTAAACAAAATCAGTCCCAGACCAGTCATTAAGAACAGACTCATTAAAAACAGACTCCTGTAAGGCCTCCAAGATGGCAAGATGCAGGCAGCTTTCTGTGTGCTGGGCACCCCAGGCTGTGTCCCCATAAAGAAAGGGACACCAGCCATGGTGCAAGTTGCAGAGTTCACAAGTCTGAACAGGAAAATAAAAAATTAGTTTTAATCTCACAGTAATGAAAGGAATTAAAAAATGGCCCTTTCCTTACCAACAACTTCATCATTTCTCTCCTAAGTAGCACAGGGACTTCCTGCTGTTCCCAGTACTCTCTGTGCCATCACTTCTATGTACATGTATGAATACCGTCCACTTTAATTACTCTCATGTAATCATTTATCAGACTAATACAGGGTACTTTCTTCACTATTTTTATTATTTAAATATTGAACTGTTACTAGACAGAAAAAGAAATGAATAGGTCTCACTGTAGCAATATTGAATGTTGTTCTCACTCCATTCCACTGCATTGTATTGCCTTGAGGTGCCAGATCCTGCTCTCACTGACACGGTCACCAGGAAGGAATAGGTTGTGCACCTAAGATCAGAGGCCCGCTCCAGTCACTAACATGGAACGAACAGGTCGTCACACCACCACACGCAGATCCCGGACAAGTTGATCTGCAGGAGCTGCACCACTCCAAGAGGCTTGTGTGATTGAGTGTCTTGCATCTGCAGCAGAATTATACTTTGAACCCACACAGGCCATATCTTCTGCTGACAATAAAACACCATTTCTCCTCCTCTCTGGTGTCCCTGCTCTGCTCTTTAACCCCAGACTTCCAATATTAACTCCATGAGGCGGTTTGGAGCATGACTTGTACAAAATGGTGTCAAACAGGACTGGCAGCGCTGTAGCTGATTTCAAATATTTTGCTTTCAGGTGGCATTTGTGCTGTACAAGGAAATATTGCAGCTAATGGCTGGCCACACCACTACTGCTGCATCCTCATTTCTGCACTGGCTGTTTGACTGCATAATCTGTATTATCTCACTGTACGCTGAGCCGATGAACAGTGCTTATCTCCCCCACTACAGTCTGGGAAGAGAGGGCTTTCCAGAACGATGCTTCAGCACTGAAACTCTCTCCTCCCGGCAGAGAACCCACTTCAGTCATGCCTCTCGCTGAAGCTTTTAACTGCTCCTAAACATTCATAATGTTGACTGTACTTGCAATTGATATGAACACTGTTTATTTGGTAGAAGGATATCTAGAGACTTGAGTGCCTGCACAGTGGGGCATAATGTGCAGTCACTGCACGAGTTAATTGTGTCATTATTGTTAATCACCATGTCATTGCCACAGTTTTTATTGGAGTTTCCTTGTTAGTGATTGCATTAATATTTAAGTGACGTAAAGTGCACTGTTTTGTGTTACCCACAGTAAAATCCCCTTGCAGCTCCAAACAGTATTTTTTTCATCAGAGTCTGAGTCTGGCCCTAAGCTAGAAGCAGGTACGATGGTGTGCTAAAAGTCTGTTCTTTGGCCTTCTCCAAGTTGTAACAAATGAAATATAATTATCAGATATAATTGGCATGACAAGACAGAGCTTTATTGGCGTGCAACCATCCTAGTTTCCTACCCAAGTGCTTTAAATTTAATCTGAAAAGTTACTGACCTAATTTTTCTTTTGCAGCATTACAGATACATCTAGAGATATCTTAGCAGTCTAATCAGGTAGCACAGCTTTTAGAAGCATTGGCAGCGTGTTGCTATCCTGTGGCAGGTCACAATATCCTGCGGCTGATCAGCGGCATCATGCAGTGCTCTGCTTTTTTCTTTTTTCCCATGCCATAATCAAAAGATCAGCAGAATTGTAAATCTCTCCATTTTTAAGTTGTTCGTGGTTTTCCTCCCTTCCTCCACCTTCCCAGGTTTCTCACTGTCTGTCCTTCAAAGCTGCTGTAATGACCCCAGAGCCGTGCAGCCCCAAGACCGTTTCTGGGCTAATGGAAGAGCACCCAACATGGAGCTCTCGAGAGCTTCCCAAAGTGCTCAGTTAACTGTAGGTCTAGAAAGAGGCAGCCCAAGAATCTCTTTTCCCTTGGGTTCCGCACCTTTGCACGTCATCTTCTTCATCTTCCCTAGCCTATGACCCACAAGAATATCTCTAAAAACAATGTCATCTTGCTCATTAACCTAATGAAGCTGTGCAAGGCAAGTGTTAGTCAACACACAGGTAGAGGGTCTGGTAATAACAGACTGGCAAAAAGGTGATAATGAGAAACAATCAAAAGTTATTGGCTTGTGAAGAAGACTGTACAGGGGGATACAGGCTTGAGCATGATGATGAAGGTTTAAGGCAGACCTTTGAGTTGATCATGAGGGAAAAAGAGTAAAACATATCCTGGAAATTTTGAAGGAGGAAGCAAGGTGAGTAGGTTCACCGTGAGTGAGCAAGCCATGTTTACACCAACACTTGACACTAGAACTCACTTCAGGAGGGGGCAGACCTGAGCACTGAGGTGGAGACGAAAGCTGACATCCTGTCGGAATAAGGGGAGAAAGGACGAGACAGAAGAGTGAGATCAGGCGTTCGCAAACACAGCTACTGCTCCAGTTCTGAACTGGTCCTGAAGAGGTGATTTTCTTCTGAACTTCCCTGCAGCCAGATTCGTTCCTGTTCCTACAGACAGCATCTGAAAGCAGGGCTGAGGAACAGTTTCTTACGTTGACAGGATCAAGATGACCAATGTGGCTGCACTGCCTTAACCCTGTTAACGTGAGCAACCAAAAACTCCTAGGACCTAGAGTGATGTTTTTTATATGAGTGATTCAGGGACTTCCACTGACAGACATTTTGCTTGTCTTTACTGTACTGGGTCCCCGCATTTATTTTTCCAGAATTAAGAGACTGACAAAATTACTTCTTGTCCTTGTTTAGCAACAATACTTTTTATTTTAAAATTGTACACCTACTTCCCACTTCCTTCCTTGTGACTGTTCAAAACAAAACTACACATGAAAATACAAAGTTCTGGCCTCTCATGTCACCCAAAACATCACTATCTAAGTTAGCCTTGGGCACTCTGGCAAGTCCAGTGACAACAGTGCAGCGCAGCACAGGGACATCTGCTCAGCCCTGTCATTCTTTAGCTCTATTTAAACAGCAATGGGTAAAAACTCAGGGATCTCCTCTCTCAGTCTGTCAAGCAAGTCATGATGACGTTGCCTCCAAACCCAGCAGGCAGATCACTTGCTCAAACAAAAGATAAAGAGTAGTGAAGCCCTCCAAAAGGTTGAGGAGCAACATCACTGCATTGCTCCCATCCACCGAGAGGAGGAAATAACTGTATTCTAGTCAAAAGGTACAATGAGAACAGCATTTTTTAAAAAGCAATGATTGCAGAGTCTTATAAGCAACATGTGAAGAATAAAACATGGCAATACATGTTTACTGTCCCCGGATCCCCAAGCTCTAGCAAGTTCATTAGCGTGCATTGTTCTTTAGGGAGTCGTTTTTCACTGTTAATCATGCTTTGTATACAGAAGATGCGTTTTGGGAAATGGAAGTGGCTGCTAATGGAAACATATTACAGAGTGCTGGGATTCGCAGCCTACCTTTCCCTTTGGCAACAGTCTCCGAATCGCTACACGGTCCAAGTGCCATCCAGAGTTCAGTCCACCACCCTTGTGTCCTATTCGAATTTTTTCAATGATGTCACCAACATCCTCCAGCTACAGAAAAAAAAAAAATATTATGGTATGAAAAACAGGTGACTTCTGAGACATCACTTCTTTACCTTGTTTCCTATTTTTCCAGTCTGTATGAAGTCCCAGGGGAGCAAATATTAGTGTTGGCATCAATTATGCCCTAACTTGCATTTTAGCTAACGGGTTTCCCTGAACTTCTGTTCCAAAAATGGAGAGAATCTTGCTCTACACAAATTACCCACTGTATGAGATAGGTTTATTTGCAGAGCAGCAATCCTGTATCTCAGGCTTCTCTGTATGACTGGGAATGAAGATAATTTTTTAGAAATTACAATGCTGCTGCATATTAAATTGTTCTTTTTATATCCCTTTTCTTTTAAAACACTTATGTGCATTCTCATAACACTGGAAGAATAGCTCTGAGGTCAAAGTACAATATTAACAGAATCCCAGAACCATTCTGAGCACATCAAAAGGGTTACTATCTTATGAAGTGGCTACTGGTTTTTTGTGCCTCACCTTCTTACTTCAGTAATTTGTTACTAGTTCATTACTTTTAAGTCACTTCCCTTCCACAGGCTTGAACAGGAAAAATGGTATTTCCTCCTAAGTAGTAGCTTTTGGTTATTTCAATGCAAGCTTCTGTATAGTTGGCCATTAAAAAAACAACAGTGGCTGCAAATCTCCATTGTACATAGGAGAAGCACACTGAGCTGTCTTTCTGTCCATAAGAACTTCGAGTCTCTTTCTTTTTTTTTTGGAAACGTGAGAAAATGGAACATCTCAGTTTGCACCACTGGAGACTATTTCCTTCTCTTCCCTGCTGACAGAATTGCCCCATACTGAAGCAAGGACATCAGTAATGTTAGAAGGCTCCTCGGCTCATTTAGACTGACTGCACTACTCAAGGAGTTCACTCAGATAAACTGGGTTTGACTTCACCAGCCCTGCCCTGACTTTAGACAGCATAAGCATAATTGCAAAACAATTAAATGATCCAAACTAATTTCTAAAACTTATGCATGCACACAAGTATACACTAGGGAAAAATTATTTTCTACTCTTTTGTCGTTTCCAAATACCCACCTTTCAAGGAGGCTTTTAATCAATATATAGCAATAAAGTGATGCTTGACCAGTAAGGTTCTGTGTCAAAGCAGAAGTGGTCTTTACCCTACTGTAGGCATCTCTAGCAAATCAGTAGCTGGGAGCACAGCTGAGACCAGTCTCTAATTTGTCTCTTTTGCAAAATACAAAATGGTAG
>Ga0065711_1005917_pt1 | contig 18830 bp, 14 predicted proteins | sample Hoacrofraction12_FD_59098 | JGI IMG/M metagenome (GOLD analysis project Ga0065711, IMG submission 59098) | Hoatzin crop microbial communities from Cojedes, Venezuela - Epithelial fraction 12 v2 (version 2) | ecosystem: Host-associated > Birds > Digestive system > Esophagus > Crop | place... | reverse complement strand
TCTTTGGAGATATTCAAGGCCCGCCTGGACAAGGTCCTCTACAGCCTGCTGTAGGTGACCCTGCTTCGGCAGGAGGGTTGGACTAGATGACCCACAGAGGTCCCTTCCAACCCCTACCATTCTGTAATTCTGTGATTCTGTGATTCTGTGACTTGAAACTATAGGCATGTTGACTGGCAGGAACAAGTAAGACAGAAGATACTAATATTGAACTCTTGTGATTTTGCAAGCAGGCATTGTATATCGTTATTGCAACCCCTACAATACAGGTGAAGCTGTAACAGAAGGCAATATAATCACTGTCTTACCTGTGGACTTGTAAAAATCCTTGCAAAATGCTGGCCATCAAAGTCAGATCTGCTTATATTTTGTGCCCCTGTGGCATTTGATTTACACAGGGCTAATGGAGACACAGGGTAGTGGAGCATCAGACTGTTTGGGTGACTGTACGTACATTTCTATTTCATCTCTCTGGAGCTGATGTGAAGCCTGGCATGTGCAGTCACCAGCTACGTGCAGAACGCAGAATCATAGAATGCTTTGGGTTGGAAAGGACTTTTAGAGGTCATCTAGCCCAACCCCCTGGCAGTGAGCCGGTATATCTTCAACTAGACCAGGCTGCTCAGAGCCCTGTCCAACCCAGCCTTGAATGTTTCCAGGGATGGAGCTTCCACTACTTCTCTGGGTAACCTGTGCCAGGGTTTCACCACCCTCATGGTTAAAAATTTCTTCCTTATATCCAGTCTAAATCTACCCTCCCTTAGTTTAAAGCCATTGCTCCTTGTCCTATCACTACAAGCCCTGCTGAAAATATTTTCCCCATCTTATCTGTAGGCCCCTTCAGGTGCTGGCAGGCTGCTCTAAGGTCTTCCCGCACCCTTCTCTTCTCCAGGCTGAACAGCCCCAGCTCTCTCAGCCTGTCCTCATCAGAGAGGTCTTTCAGCTCTTAGATCATCTTTGAGGCCCTCCTCTGGTCCTGCTCCAACAGGTCCATGTCCTTCTTGTGCTGGGGACTCCAGAGCTGGATGCAGTACTCCCGGGGGGGTTCTCACCAGAGCAGAGCAGAGGGGCAGAATCACCTCCCTCGACCTGCTGGCCACACTTGCCTTGATGCAGCCCAGGGTACGGTTGGCCTTCTGGGCTGCGAGCACACATTGGTGACTCATGTCCAGCTTTTCACCCACTAGTACCCCCAAGTCCTTCTTGGCAGGGCTGCTCTCAATCCCCTCATCCCCCAGCCTGTATTGATAGCAGTGGTTGCCCCTACCCAGATGCAGAACCTTGCACTTGACCTTGTTGAGCTTCATGAGGTTCACACGGGCCCACCTCTCCAGCTTGTCCAGGACCCTCTGGATGGCATCCCGTCCTTCTGGTGTGTCAGCTGCACCACTCGGCTTGGTGTCATCTGCAAACTTGCTAAGAGTGCGCTCGATCTCACTAAGTCATTGATGAAAATGTTAAACAGCACCGGTCCCAGGACGGACCCCTGAGCGACACCACTTGTCACTGGCATCCGCTTGGACATCGAGCCATTGACCACTACCCTCTGTCTGCAACCTTCCAACCAATTCCTTAGCCACCTAACAGTCCACCCATCAAACCCATATCTCTCCAATTTAGAGAGAAGGATGTTGTGAGGGACTGTGTCAAAGGCTTTACAGAAGTCCAGATAGATCACATCCATAGCTCTTCCCTTGTCCACTGATCTAGTCAACTTCCCAGTTGTGGGGGATGAAAGTTTCCTCCTTGCAGAGCAGCTAGTGGAGCATGGCAGTTTGATGGGTGTTTGAATCCCACCATGAAATTTAAGGATGCTCAAAGGACCCTTTTGTCCACTCAAAGATTTATTAGCAAATTTTTTCATTGTTTATTAGGCTTCTTATTAGGTGCAGGAGATTCCCCTTCCTTGTCTTTCTATACATGGGAGCATTGCATTTCCTTTTCACAAATTTATCGATACCAAGACAACAACTCATGGCAAGACATCACATTTCTAGACTCTCTACGTGCAGCATAAAAGGGCTTCTTACAGTTCCTCAAATCTCCTATATCATAAACTGAGACAAGATAGGAGGAGGCAACTAAGAGTATAGAAAAACGTCTGTCAAGAATGCAGTGTGGAGCAAGAGATATTTTGGATTCTCCTGCAGCCCTATTCTCTGTGTTACTGGTGAACAGGAAGACAAGGCAATATGGAGGGACTTCTCTGGGAGATGCGTCACAGAAAGGGACTGGACCTAGCTCTTTGGATACAGCCCAGAGTGTAACCACAAACCCCTTCTTCTTCCTCAGCTTTTTACCATCTCCTGTGGTTATATTCAGCAGTATTCTGGCCAGAACAGATATATATATGCTTAAATAAATAAAGAGTTGTATTCTTCATAGGGAAATAATCACTTCGATGTATTCCAGTATTTAGTGTAGTCTGCAAAGCTTTTATTTGTTTTCTGTGGGGTTTTTAAACAATTAGCTTTGTGATTGATTTGCTTCTTTGTAATGTGTTAAGAATGCCTAAAAGGCCTGAGCTGGACTTCTGCTTATTTGTTTAATGGTGCTTTCTGTTACTTTTTACCACAGAAACAGAGACCATCAAGCCTAGGCTAACTCAGAGGATGTACATTTTTAGCCTCAGAAAACTGTTTCAATCCTTATCAAAGGTTTTATAACTCCCAGACTTTGATTAGTCACTGAAATTGCATACTTGTTAACAACAAGAGGAATATCAGATCAGAATAAAATGTATCACAGTCTTTAAGTATAATAATAGCTGCATGATTTGTGCCAAATTCTGTGACACAACCGGGAAACCTTTCCCCTTTAGTTACCTGGTTTTCGCTCTCAGCTCTTGAGTAGTCATCACCTGCCTGTTTTTCCCAGACTCTGCAAAGCCTTGAAGACAAAAAAGGACCTGATTTTTTTTTTAATTTAAAAATAAGAGGAAAAATACCTCCAACACAAACTTTGACTCTGTTTTTCTGACTTTTTTTTTAAACATTATAGAGTAACAGAAAAAAACAGTTGAGTGTGATTTTACTTTTCCTTTTGCAGATATCTTTCAAAAGCTATTAAATCTTCTGTGATTTCCAAGGGTGACCCATGGTGGGGAAAGGATGTGGATTCTTGATTGATTTAAGCCATTTTCATGCCACATCACTGCCAAAAGAGGATGTTCACACCTTCTCCTCCCCTTGCTGTGTTCCTGCAGTTTGATTAGACTGTACAACAATTGGTATTCAGCTAGATCAGCAAGCAGAACCAGCTCGCCCAGAAGGTCCAGGAGCACAAAAGCTGTCAAAAGGACAGAGAAATAACACGTGACTAAGTCTGAGAGGGATAAAATCACCCCTTTTAGCAACAACCTGGATTTAAAGGGGCTTGTGTCAAGTGTGGAGCCTCAGGGAAGAGAGTCAAAAGTTTAATGTGTGTCCATCATGAAGGTCCTGTAATTAATGATAGTGGAATAAGCAGAGTTATTTAGAAGTGATTATGAGGAGTATGGATATAGACAGACTTGTTCTTCTGGATTTACCTGGAAAATTAGGTCCTTTAGCAGATAACTGCCCCAAAATATTACTTTGAGGTGGGTTTCCACAAAAATGCAAAATTAGAACTTTGCATTGAAATTGTTTTTGGTTTGGATGGTTTTTACATTATTTTAGGCACTTATCTGTAAACCCTTTGTTTGGAGCCTGGAAAGACATAATTATTTCTTAGGAGAAATTTGATTTCCCAGAGACCTTGGAGCAGCATAGGTGTTCGTGCAAAACTTGAGCATGGAGGACACCATCCGATATTTTGAAAGCTTGCTAGAAGACACCTAATACCACAGTTCTACTGTCCAATGAAGGAAAATGCACAGAGAGTGCATCCTGGCTTGAGAGAGGTGGCTGTTTATAAACTGATTGAAATAATAGCCTTGGCTGAAGATTTCCTGTTATCAGTGCAAGTTCTAATTATATAGACTGAAACCGTTATACAGCATTCCATGCCCATAAAGGAATCAGAAAAGGAAATCATTAAGCAATTCCACTAATCATTATCATTCAGCCATTAACTGTCTTTTTTGTTTTTTCTTTTTCACCATTATATGCAAATTATACTTATGAAGCTATTTCAATTCCTTTGTGCTCATATAAAATGAACATATAAAAGTTGTATTTTAGGTAATGTTTAAAACGCACCTTTAAAAAGCACACTGGAGCTTTAGAGGCATTTTCAAACTGACTTATGCGCTCCCCTGATTTCTTATGTGGGCCTTGAAGAAGAAATCAGATGCTTAATGCCTTTTTGGATTGCACATCAAGATCAGAAACCCTATTGATAACCAGTGACGCTCTGGCTCTCAAGTGCTTAAATCAGCTCTAAATATTGGATTTAAGCTCTTTCATCTCTTAACCACTTTAAAACATATTGCTTAAGATAATTCTCAAATGGGAACTGGGAATGAAAAAATATATTCCAATATAAGTTAAAGAAAGTTAGTGTATTCTTGTCTGTTTGAGCTTGTCTAAATGGAAAGCAGAGTTAAAATCTGAGCCTAATACTGGGCTTTAGATCTTTAGTGTGATTCTCCCTTTTTGCTTGTGACACTTTTAAAAGGTTATTACTTTCAGAGTAGGTCACTGTCTGCTAAGTGCGGGTCAACTGGCAAAAACCCCAAAGAGTGTAATTTGCCAGCCTGTTAGGAAAGGAATATTTTTAGTCTAAAAAAAATCTGGGGGTAATTCAGGGGCCTTCCTCTATGTTATGAGTAATTTTAAGTGTTCTCTTGTCATATAACTCAGTGTGAATTGACTGTTGCTTTACTGCTTGTGACTTAGAGCTTGAGGAATCGCACCAGAAATGTCCTCCCTGCTGGAACCACTTTGCTGTTAAATTTCTCATTTGGGATTGCTGCCCACTTTGGCTTTTAATCAAGAAATTTGTCAAGTTTGTGGTAATGGACCCATTTACCGACCTCACCATCACCCTTTGCATTGTGCTGAACACGCTCTTCATGGCCTTGGAGCATTACAAGATGACGAAGGAGTTTGACCACATGCTTTACATAGGCAATTTGGTAAGTGGATGTGAATGTGAAGTGCTACCTGAGGAGTGTGTTTTCTGCTCTTTTAAAGTTTTGGCTGCGGCTTGAGAAGACCCCATTTTGATACGCTGTCAGCATTGCTTTATCTATGACATACTGAGCTAGTCCACATAGTCATCTCTTTCTGGGGATGAAGAGAAATGAATGAAGGACAAGTGTCTATTTTAGTTTAACTTATTCTAATGTTACTAGTTACCATTAAAGCCATGTTTCTGGACTGCTCCCAGTAGGTTTCTAGTTTGTATCAGTTTGAGAAAATTAGATAAGAGAAAGGTTAATAAGGTTTATTTGGGATTTCTTTTAAAGCAATGATAAGACATCAGTTCTTGGTGACTAATAGTGACTTCTAAGCTAAACAAAACCTACAGAAAGAAACACAGCAAGATCTTGGAGGGAAATAGAGTGGTGTTTGATCGCAGGTAGATATGTACGTGAGGAGGCACCTATGGTACCTTTTCCATACGTCTTGCTGTGCTTTCCTGCCTTGTCCAGCTGTGTGTGCTGGGTCCCATGCAAACCCCAGGGCAGAGGGGACATGGAGCAAAGCATGGCTGATGCTTCAAGGGGAAACAAAGTGCTAGCTGGAGCAGCTGGGGAGAGAGCTGCAAAATAAGCAGAGACCGCAGTTCTCTGAGGAAAAGCAGAGTGACAGATCTACAGCCAAGCTGCAGGGACAGCAGAAAAGCCTTTCCAGAGGCGATACGGTACAATTCGTTAACAACCCAGGGGCCCACTAAAATTCTGCAGTTACTACAAAATGGAAGCTTTTTCTTTAATCGTCTTTCTCTGCTTATGTTTAAAAGTTACTGTAGTTTACTGCTTTAAAACTTAATGCTTAAAACCCCTTTAATTTAAGAACAGGCTGTATTGGAAAAGGCACATGCCATCTAGCTATGGTGTGGTGGAATTGCCCCTAGAGAGAAACCCTATAGGATCATAAGTAAGTCTGGAACACCCTATAGGATCATAAGTAAGTCTGGAACACCCTGGAACATGGGTGATGCTAAGTTTGCATTTCAGAAGCTCACAGTGAAGATGAGAAAAGCCCTTTATTTCTATAAAAATGAAGGCTGCAGTAGCTCAAAGTGGGATTCACCTTGCTTAGCTTTGGATATTTACAGCGTAGGAGTATCTGCCTGAGCCAGTTGTCTTTGTCTCCCTTTAAAGTCAACAGAAAGTAATGGACAATTTTAAGGCACAATAAATGTGATGTTTTAAAGATATTTACTTTAGGAGAAGGTGAACTATGTCCTGGAGGCTGGTGACTGTAGTGGCCATCAACTATAGTGGGAGGATGCAGAGACACTACAGATGTGATGTCTGCCTTAGTGAGACACATCCTATTCTGGCAGGTTTAGGTGGGTAGTAGCAATAAGCAGACTTTTTGCATCAGTGCTAGAATATGTGGTACATCATGTATGGATTTTTTCTTTGCCCTGGTACTTGTTATTCTCAGCTCTGGTCCTCCTTGGGCAAGTTGAGCTGCTTCTCCTAGGTTGTGGGACCAGTCTCCAGTTTTTCAGCTGCTATGTCTTGGAAAATCTCTCTCTGTTGTTGTGCTAAGCGAAAATCTGTTTGGGTCTCTCTTGCTTCAGATCCATGCTCTTGCCCTGTGTGGAAAGCAGTAGATAAGAGCAGCTCAGAAAGTCATCTCACAGGACTACATCCAGCTCCACTTTGCAGCCAGCCTTCCTTGTTGCTGCTCAACAATTTGTGGGCTTCTGAGATGACTTTAAAAAAATCTTTGGGACCCAGTAGCCATCAGAGCCAGAGGCAATGCTGCCGTTTCCACCTCTCGCTCTTGGGATAGTAAATGTGTCTGCTTCTTGCTCTGCTTTTGGCGGATCAGCTTCTCTCTTTTCAGACCTCAGGCAGTGAAACTTCAGCCCCTGGCATCCCTCCTGCCAACACGGCTCCTGCAGACCTGCTGGGGATGAGTGGGACTGTGCTGGGTGCCAACAAGGAACGAGAGACAACAGGCAGGAGGAGGAATTGCAAAGCGAATTTTGCAAAATTTTGAAAAAAAATACCAAAAAAAAATTATCTCACTGTCATTTTCTCAGCGCTGCCTAGAACTATTGCTCCTCTTTGTGCTAAAGTGTAAAATAAGCAAAACAGCCTGCTGATATTTTTTGTAGCAGGCTGAGGGCACGGGGCTCCCCTTCCCCTGAGATCCCAGGATGGGTCTGTGAGAGGCCAGATCATCCCAGCTCCCCCTCACCAGCTTTACTAAACCCCTGCGTGACTGGATTGATTGCAAATGCAGCAGGTCAGAGTAAGGTAATTCCATTTTGTGGAGGATTTTCAAAGTCATTTGTAATGCAAATTGACATTTTTTGCAATCCCCTGTGAAAGGGAAGGGAGTCCCAGCTCCAGGGCAGGCTGCCAGGTGACGGCATCCCACAAGCCACAGACTACCAGACCTCTCCTCTGCCCCCATGCTGGCTGGCTGTCGTCTTCCCATTGCAGCTAACCCTCTTTGAGGGATTATGCTAGCATTAAATGGGAGGAAATATTAAAAAAGGCAGATTTTTGGCATTTTTTCCTCAAAATAAATGTTTCTGAGAGAAATGAAAGAATGAAAGTGGAATACGTATCCACTTTCTCCGAGAGTGATTCTTCATCTGTTGCCAGTCATTGGAGCTCTCCTGCTCTGATTTTCTGTCTACTTCACGCAGCACCTGCTACCTTCAGACTCCTTTGGTTCATCACTTACAGGAATCAACATTTGCAAATGTTATCAGAAGGCCTGACAAGCACATGTACAGCTTTGCATGGTTCACCTGCCTATGCAGTGCCAGCACGTAAATAATAGATAGATAAAGATTCCCCGAAATTTTGTTTTCCTTTAGAAACTGAGATACCACTATGCAATATTAGACCTTAAATAGCTGAAATGATAGATAAAAGAATTTTTTTTAAGACAAAGTCCTCCATATCAGCAGTGGCATATTTAGCACCAGTGGGATGTTAAGTTACTTGCTTTCTTTCCAGCCTTTATCATCCTGAGCATCCAGCCTCTCGTACAAGTGCTGTGGCTGCATACCAGGTGCCAGCAGTTTGACAATTGCCTTTTGAAATTCATAGCTGGTACACGTACACGATTCCTGATGCCTTTTGGAAGGCTCAGACATTCTGCTATCTTACTGTGACATTTCCTTCTCAGAAGGCTATTGATTAAAGTGATTCAGGCAAAGAAAGTGATCCTCCTGAGTCATTTCTCAGCAAGATGGTTGCATATCGTACACAGCGTGGTATCGCGGTTTTTAAGGCAGTCCTCTGGGTATGATTTCGCAGAAATCCAGTTTTGTCTTGTTCTCTGTCCTAAGGGAAATTGGAGCATTCTGGTGGGAATCTTTGGTATCTCTGACCACCATGACTCAGAAATTGGTGGCTGGTTAGAAATATGAGACAGGTCGTTTTGTTGAGTTCTTGGTATGAGACAATGAGAGGATAAGAATCCAACTTGTTGCAGTCCAAGGTGTTATTTTGCTGATGAAAAAGAGAAGGGATTTTACTTAAGGAATTGTATAAAATGGCCATTTGGAATAATTCATTCTGAAGCATTATAAAGTAAAGCCAAGTCTTCCTCACATGCAGGCTATGATCATTAATTTTTATTCCTTAATATCATAGTTATATAATATTCACTTTTCCCTTCCACATCTTAATGGGTTTCTCATCTCTGTTGCTCAGAGTTGATCAGTTTTGCTGGGATAATGCTGCAAATATTCAGCTTATTGGAAGAAAAAAATCTTTCTTTGTCTGTATTTTACTGATATGTGAGTTCTGGGTTCCCCTCTCATTTTTGACCAACACAGTGCATTAATGTTGATAGTTTCATGGAAAACCATGTGCTTTAATATAAATGTTACAATAGAGAATTTTTCAGAAACACAAAGCTCTGTGCAGCTTGTACTGGGACTTGGACCAAAAATAAAACAGTATATGAAGAACTTAATGCCCAGATTTTGTCACTTTAAGTTGACTATAGCTTTGTGTTGTACATTTGAACAGTTACTTAAGGAGCGCATATAAAAGGACAAGATCTGATTCTCCTACATGCTTTGCGGGAATGTGTTAAAACTGAATTTGCTGTCAGCAGCCTTCCCTTCCCCTCTCCCTCTGTCTCATAGGTAATATTTATATGTTGTTTTAAAGAAAAATGTTCCAATTAGAAGTTCCACCATATGACATTTGAACCGGGTCATAAATAAGCAATGTGTTCCCAAGATGCAGTGAAAAGAAAATTGCTGTGACTGTTTGTAAAAAAAGACTAGGACTCAAATTAGAGTGTAATCGCCTTTGCTGCCAGCAATAACCGCAGAATGACTGGAGTCTTGCATTGCCCTGGTATTGATAATAACAACAAAATACATCGGGATAATACAGCAGGTACACTACAACCCAAATACCCCTTTAACACTCCCACTCCATTCATTCAGGCTTCTCCACTGAAATTAATAGATTTAACCTTTATAAAAGGCATCTTTACACTTTTTTTTTTTTACCACTGCGATTATTCAGATGACGGAAGGAGATGGAAATGTATGTTCCAATCCACAGCTTGAACTCAGATGTCATTGCAGGTTTACAGCAGTGTCAAATATTATCATGAACAGTCTAGGCAAAGTTGTAATAATGATAATGAATCAGCCATGAAAAATAAAGTATTTGCTTGTAGAATGTTGTTGACTTTCCGCTATGTTCCTTTGTGTCAGTGGAAAGTCTGCAAGCAAGGAGATGTGCTTAAAAGGTTATTTTGACTTCGTATTTTCTTTCTTCAGGTCTTCACTGGGATTTTTACAGCAGAAATGATCTTCAAAGTAATTGCCCTTGACCCCTACTACTATTTTCAGCAGGGCTGGAATATTTTTGACAGCATAATTGTTATCCTAAGCCTAATGGAACTGGGTTTGTCCAGCATGGGAAACCTGTCTGTTTTACGCTCCTTTCGACTGGTAACGGTCTTATTCTGTTCTCACCCCTCTTTTATTACATATAAACTCTGACATGAATGCAAGATATTTTCTTAAAAACGCATCTGCCGATAAAGACTTTAATTGCTGGAAAGTAGTGAACAGTATGTGACACTAATTATAGGCTGCAGGATAGATGGAATTGTTCCAGGTTTACATCAGGGTAAATGAGAACATAATTTGATTCCTTCTAGCTGTGCCAGGTACTTGTAACACACTTAAAATGTTTGAGTTTCAATTTGTAATAAAAATCTGCCATTTTATACCTGTACACCTGTTAGCATAGTCAGCAGATAATTGATAGCCCAAGAAATGCAAGAGCTGGTAACTTGTTGTTTTGGAAGTTGTTATTCCTAAATTATGCTATAAACATGCCACCATTCTTTTAAGTGTTGTCAAAAGAAAATGTCTTTGAATTATTCACAGAGTGATTTTTTTTTTTTCTAGAACTGATCAGCATAACATAGCATCTGCCTTTCACGGGAACTCCTTAGCTGTCAGCTCCTTTGTTATGCATGGGATAGTGATATTCTATTAATGAGAGACTGTTGACATATTGGAACAGAAAAGTAGTTTCCTTGCCAGCCTGACATTTGTGTTGCACTTCATGTACCAGGATGTCCATGCTAATCATTCTGGCCATGATATGGCTTCACAACTTGGAAAGACCAGGAAAATAAGCCCTTATGGTTACATTTAGCAGAAGTAGGAGAAGACCTTTTTTTTTTTACTTCCCTCCCTCCGAAATTCTCTGTGCTGCTCAAAAATGCAAATTTTTCACCACTGCTGTTACTTCTTGAGAGTCTCCTGTCAGTTTTTGAGCAACCCCTTTTCAATAGGGCTGAAATTAAACCTTCAGTTGAAAACACAGCCCAAGGTCTGGGAACCATTTGCATTCTTAAAATAGGTCTTAAGTGGAACGTGGGTTGTGCATAGACTGCGTGATCCTCAGCACAGAGATGATTTTCACCCTGGGAGCTAACAGCTAACAGCATCTGGCTGAGGCTTGATCTGAAACACAGAGGAATTTCTTGTTTCTTTGTGGGATCAAGCCCTAAACCCCTTCCTCCAGATGCCTGCCAGGCTGTTTAACTTGAGGAGGAAAAACAACATAAACGAAAATGTTAAGACCTGAGACTTCCTACTTCCATCCTTTCCCCACCATGATGTTGGGTGAATGAGCCTCTAAAAGCAAAGCTATCTGATAAGGCAGAGCATAGCTCTGGAAAACTCGATTCTCATCCAAGAAGCCCAGCTGATATTTTATTAATAGATGTAGTGAGGTTAACGGGAAGTATTGCTAAAATCACCTTGTACTGCACACACTGTGGCATTTAACATCTTTCACGTGTTACCCACTTTAATAATTTATCGGCTGAAATGTCTGTTGCTTCTGTGAACTGACAGTGTTGTTTATGTTTTGTTCACAGCTGCGAGTCTTCAAATTGGCAAAGTCCTGGCCGACCTTAAATACGCTCATTAAAATCATTGGTAATTCAGTGGGTGCCCTTGGTAACCTCACTCTTGTGCTGGCAATCATCGTCTTTATTTTTGCTGTGGTAGGAATGCAGCTTTTTGGGAAAAGCTACATGGACAATGTGAAGAAGATAAGTACGACCGGCAATTTGCCACGGTGGCACATGAATGATTTCTTTCACTCGTTCCTCATCATCTTCCGAATTTTGTGTGGGGAATGGATTGAGACCATGTGGGACTGCATGGAAGTAGCTGGGCAGCCACTGTGCCTTCTCGTCTTCTTGTTGGTCATGGTGATAGGAAACCTGGTGGTGAGTTCTCAAGATGTTTTTTGCTTCCTTTCCTGACAGATGTGTGCAAATGTACCAATTTTTTATCCAGAAATGTCAAATCTCACATTGCTCCATGGCTTTAATTCGATGGACCATGTTGTCACCCAGGGACACTTGTTCATATCCCAAATACAAAATTGCTAGCATTGCATTACTAATTAGGAATGAAGGCTTACTGGTTTTTGCAGAAGAACAGATAATGTTTTACTAGAAGACAAGCACGTGGGCTGGTTATAATGTTTTTATTTCTTAAGCCATTCATGGGGCTGAAGGGATTCAGGGTCTCTTTCCTGTATAGTAGTGAATATCACCTCAGCTGTCACTGTATTGGCAGATATTTTTATTTCCCTTCAGTTTTGGTCCAAAACGTGAACCTTAGAGCTAGCATAGTGTCTCTGAGTGGAGTTTCAGATGTCTTTAGCCTGCATGTTCTAGGAAGGTGCAGGTTGTGTTTACAGTAATGTCACTCGCTCGCTTGCTTTTTTAATAGACTATCCCATAAGCACAGCTTACATAAGCTCTGAACCTATTAAGACTGAATTGTATTTCCCTGTTGACATCTTATGGAGCGCTTTACTGGCTTGCAGTCATTGTGGAAATGTTTCACCTGTTCAGCTTATAGAGCATCTTTGACATTGTGGCTCTAATGGGCTTACTGTTTATGTAGAGAGTTGTTTAATAGTAGATGCTGCTATAAAAAATGTTGGGGTTTGCTACCGATTGCTTTTAGTGGTTTTTTTGCTTTTAAGTACCCAGTGTTTTGGTTCTCAGCTGCTGGGATAGAAAAGTTCATGAAAGAGCTCGTACAAAAATGGAGGGCATTGTTTTGTTTACATTAATTTACATTTTAACAGTTAGTTTTGCACTGAAAATGTTGATTTGAAGAGGAAATTATATTTTATAAGGTTTTTTATAGAAGTCCAAAGATTAAAATATAATTACCCAGAAAATGCCAGATTACTTACCTTTTTTTCCCCTAATTTCCCATTTCTACAGATTTTTCTTGGAACTAAATGTGATTAGAGGACTTGGGGCAAATTATTACTTTCTGCATATCTTTTTGGGGAGTTTAGCCTGAGATCCAGAAAGTTAATCTCCCTCTGCCATTAAGCAATCGATTTTGTGTAAGATACTGAAACCTGAAAATAATATGTGGTAAATTCTGGGAAAAATGTTAACTTTTGAAATATTCATGGATTACTGAAAGATGTGAATTTGCAACATCTGATACCCTTAGATATTAACACTCATCAGTGTGCACAGGTTCTGTTAAATACAAAATCTGATTCAGCAGAGATTTCACTAACATTATCTACATATATTTAACCTTCAGTGCTCAAAAAAGACTGTCTCAGATATAAAACCAGATATTGAAAAACTCTGTCAACATGGATGAGCTGAAGTTACTGTTCACTAGCTTTACTGGTTACACTAGCTTTATTCTTTTCAGCCAAGTTCTGTAAGCATGCGGCAATGACTGGTAAATAGGAATGATTATTGTCTGTAGATCACTCAAAAAGAAAAAAGAAAATGATTCATAGGTGTGAAAAGAACAATAGATTCTGAATCATGGGATTTACCCAGTGCCAACTGCGTTACACGGATATTTCGTGGTGTTGATTCGCAGGTAGAGAGAAGGTCATCTTATGCCTCTGGCATCAGCAAAATGCTTGCTTTCTTCAGTGAGAGTGGGTTGAATTCACCAACTCGCTTATTTGAGGAATATCATCAGACCCAAAAATTCTGGTAGCCAAAAAGCACATTGAGACCTTTGAAATAAGAAGATTCAAGGGCTAAATCTTTTACCTGTAACTCCATTGCAATCTGTGCCAGCAAAGTTTCTCTTTTAACTTACTGGCAGCATTGTTCCTCCTCTGAGTTTCAAGAGTCGGTTCTGAGAAGATAAATATTATCCTGAGGTTGTATCTCATTTGGACTTAGAATGCTTTCTTAGTTTCTGAAGGCATGGTTGAAATCCTACAGTGTTTGTTCCCATGTAGCAGATCTGCACACTCACCTAGGTTAAATACTTTTATCTGTCACATCTGCCAGAACTTATGGTAGTGTCTGTGGCCACTTTCCCAACTGCAAGGCTAAGCGTTTAACTACTGTGAAATAAAGGCTGCAAACTGGTGTTGGAAGAGTTACAACCGCTGCGACTCTGTGGTACGTTCAGTGACTCGGTTTGCAGGTCCTACCGAGCCTTGCTAACATAAATTCAAAGGAATGGTGGAAGAAAAGCCAAGAAAGTTAGTAAGTGCCCTGGGTAACTTCATGTTACAGAGCAGTCCAGCTGTTGAAAGGAATTTTAGTAAACCTTATATAAATCATATATCCCAAAAATATCTTGGACCAGTGCAGTGCCACATGAAACTATGTTTACTGCTGGTCAGCTGATATTTGAGTCATCTTCAAAGAACTAAACTTTACAACAGTTGGAAAACTATATGCTCTGTAACTGCCTTTTGCACAATAAGATTGTGCTGCTACTGTAAGAGGGCATTTTTAGAGTCATTGAAGCCACTTTGGGAGGTAAAGCCAAACCAGATAGATAATAAAATGGTTTCTCCCTCATTTGTAAAAAAGAGCTTCTGAAATTGCTAAAACTGAATAATTGTCCTTATTGTTAAGTTTTATAAAAGACTTCATATATTTGCTACTTCTGTTTATGTTGCTAAGGAAAATCGCCGAGACAGGAGTTATTACAAAGATGTAGGGGAATTTGGGCAGTGAGGCAGTCCCCGGTGCCCCTACTCTGGCAGGTCAGCCAATGCGAGAGTCAAGCGTGACACCAGCCACTTCTCAGGGGACAGTTGTGTGTAATGGGCACTAACAACGTGCATGAATAAAACTGACTTCAATCACAGAAGAAGAAACCTTCCAACCTCTTTGCATGTGCATGACGTATACTGGCCAAGCCACCCTTTTATTCTTCTGCTGGCCACCTGAATGCAGGCTGTTTTCTAGCAGCTTCTCCTGAAATGCCACCAAGTGAAGGGCAACTTGACACAGGGCAGAAACTCACTCACTGTCTTTGTTCATGTTCTGATTCATCTGTGTATGATATAGAGAGCACCCAAAAAGCATCAGTTAGTGTTAACCCAAGATAACTGCTGCAGTGCATTAACGCACCCTCAGGGCTGAGTTTCTGAACTGTCATTGTCTCATCTCTGCCTGATTTATGTACATTCCCTAGCACTTCCACCGCACATCTGCCAGCATTCCCCAATCCACCACAAGCTGGTAATTCACTTCAGCATTTCCATGGTGGATTCTGTCTTCCTGGAGTCACAAGCTTGCCAAGATGTAGAGTCTGTAACCAGGGAAGTGACATCTTTAGAATTTTCCTGAAAGGTGAAATGTAAGACTGGAAGTGCTCTTTTAGGAACAGTCCTAGTGTTTGGTGGTTTTTTTGGTCTACTGTCCATGGAAATGCTATTCACTCAGGAAAATATTAATGACATTTTCTGAGAACACAAAGGTAGAAAGTACCACCAATTTCTATGGTATCAGGCTATCCTGTAGGAAGAATTGCATAACCATTATCATTGAATTAATGCATGATGCATGGAATTATGAAATACAAAGTATAAGGTCATGCACTCAGCTCTGTTTAAGAATTTATGTTATGATCAAGCAGCTTACCAACAGAAAATGTTTGAGAAGATAATAAAAGTATACACATCAGTCACTGTGGACATCTACATCTGAGAAAATTGCATGGAGATGCCTTTGTAGTCAGATCTGGTTAATGGAGTCTGTAAAGTCATGAAATATCTAACCCAAAAAGACATCTAGAATACATCAGTTTAAATAGACCCTAAAAGTATCTATTTCTGTTCCTGAAGTCTTGGGAGGCAAACTCAGCTATAGATATCCCCATGTACGTTATCACTCTGGCTGACTGAGCCTGTCCAATGTACCAATGTACCAATACATCACACCCACTAAAAAAGTATGTGAGATTATAATACATATCAGGAAAGGTAATTATGTGGAGAAACAAGAGTATGAATGCTGTTACACAGCAATCTGCAATACTGGATATGCAATACACCCCATTAATGACTGATGCTCAAGAAAGATGTACTACTGGGAAAAGCACAGTATGGGAGTATGAAATTGATGAGGGAAATGCAGAGCTAGGCATGGGAGGAGAACAGTTTCAGTGACAGGATGTTGCTTGTGCCAGAACAAAGGAGTATAAATCACTGTCGGTACCTTTAGGCTGGGCTTGGAAAGGAGGCTTCTGACTATCAGCACAGTGAGGTTCAGCAGGATTTTTTGGCAAGACTTCCTAGCCCCAAACCAGCAGCGTGTGAGATGCAACTTGATTAGTTTGTGAAGGCAGCAACCCATGTCAGCAGGGGGCTTGACTTGGTGAGCCAAGAGGGCCTTCCAGTCTTGTCTTCTTATGGTAATTTGAGTGCTTGGCAGGAGAGCAGCTCAGCACGGTTTGGTTGAGATTTGAAGTGGCCTGCTTTGGTTAAACCAAATGGAAATGGAAAAAGTCAGATTTGCCTGGAGCGTGTACTTTCATTCTGCTTCCACATTTCAGGAAACCTTAATGGATATTTTTTCTGTTTTAACACGGCCCATGACTGTGACACACAGAAATCTGAAAATGACACATTCTTGGACAAAAGAGCTTTGTCCCACCCTAAATGTCAGTGTAGGACAGTTCCTTGAAGAGTTGTTCTGCGAAAGTGCTGATAAACCTCCATCAGGTTAAAATCTGTGAATTCTCAAGCTGGTCAGACACTAAAAAAACCTCATTAGGCCTCATTCACCACCATTTTGATCTTTGACAGTCACAATCTGTTGATAAAATGGCATATTACCAGAGCTGTTCTGACAGACACATGTCTCTTCAGCAGGGCAAGAGAGAAAGAAATCAAGTTACGGGGAAAGTGAACAACGCACAGCTTCTTAGTAATTCCACTTCTGCCTGTCCTTCCGCAAGAGTCTCCCTTCCTACCACTAAAAGGTTGTCCTGAGCACCACCAATGCAACCTGGATGGGAATAAATGCCCTAGAAGGAGGAGAAGGGCATGAGGGAAGAAGGGCCTTTTAGCACAGAATTTGGCCTGATAGAAGTGCAAGAGAGAGATTTGGGATGGGGAGAATTGTTTGGATGGGAAAGAGATGTGGCTACAGGCACATGGAGTCACCATCCATGGAGGAATTTAAAAGACATGTAGATGTGATGCTCAGGGGCATGGTTTAGTGGTGGATTTGGCAGTGTTAGCTTAAAGGTGATGACCTTAAAGGTCCTTTCCAACCTAAATGATTCTATGACTCTATGATTCTGTATGTGAAGCTTAGTCTACAAGAAGAAATTCATAGAAATTTCCTGTCCTGAATCACTTTCCTAAGTGACGGACCCTAAGTAACATAAGGAATCATTGGGTCCCATGTGGCTATCTAACACTTACTAGCTGTGGCTGTAATCCTACAGTTAGGCAAAATCACTTTCTACGTGTGCCTGCAAATTTGTGTCTATCCAGACCAATTGTTTTCTTTCCTGCCTATTCCTTTAACACTAAGAACAAAGTAAAGGCACGTGATAAAGGTTTAATTCTGATTAGCTTTGTTTGCTCTTTTTTTCTTTGCTTGTTTAGGTTGCCTTTAGTTTGGTGCATGTGGTCAAGAAAACAGAACAAAAAACTCCAAAAGAGGTAGCTGTGATGTATAGCGTATAAACATGTAAGACAGGATTTCTATTTGGATTGGATTGTCTTCAGCATGGGGGCTTTGTTTCTGTATGAAACCATTTCTTAGAGTTAGTGAGTGTTACCACATGAGCACCATGATCTCTAATCCAGGAACATAAGAGGGAGTGTATGTGGCCACCTGTGTAGGAGAACGGGTAGCCCACTCTGTGGGAATCCATCAGCTGGCTGACACTATGGGAGTTTCACAGGGAAGGGACTATCCCAGCTGGAAGTTTGTGGTCAGTGCAGCATATGAAGAAGTTTCACAATGTGGAGCAAGATGATATTTTGCATTTGTTCTCAGTAGCAGAAAATGTTCCTGGGCACATTTAATTTATTGATGTAGAAGTAGCCATAAAGTCCTGTCTCACCCAATACTGATACATCTCCATCACTACAAATTTCTCAGCAGATCACAGCTGGGCTTGAAAGAGTGTCAGATTTTCTCTTTGTTCAAGCGAAATGGATACAGAGAACTATCACTGTCCCTTGTGGTAAAATCACAAGTAATAGCAAAATAGCCAGGCATCTAACAGGCCTGGGTAAAAGTGGATTCCAATTTTACATTTAAAGAGCTCAGACAACAAAAGCATATTATGATGGTCAAAGAAGGTCTTCAGGTGAGACTTGTATTTCTGCCTCACAAGAAGGGACTGTCGCTGAGGGAAGCTACGTTCAAACTCTGACACTTTTGAAAGACTAGAAGCATTACACCAGGGGGTTTCAAGACCATGAAACTTGTTACAGCGTGGTTAAGGGGTCCTTTACACCAAGGAAATGACGATTGGTTCATTAAGATTTCTTGTGCCAATAAACAAATAAAAATGGAACATTGATGACATGTGATAGCACTTTTCCAGCTATCTCCTTATTTTCTTTTCAAATTATGTACAAATCTTGAACTACCAAAGCCCCATTTTCATGGTTTTTACTGTCTATCTCTAGAGAAATGTACAACTCAAGAGCTGCAGCGAGAATTGCTGCCCTGAATCAAATAATTAGTTTTGCATTTAATGACAAACATGCTCTTATTCATGGGGGCCACTAAAGACATCCACTCTGTTAATAAAGGTTAATCTCCTTGGAGGGAAATGGAGTATTTGTATTGCATCTCAGAATCACAGAATCACAGAATAGTAGGGGTTGGAAGGGACCTCTGTGGGTCATCTAGTCCAACCCTCCTGCCGAAGCAGGGTCACCTACAGCAGGCTGCACAGGACCTTGTCCAGGCGGGCCTTGAATA
>Ga0065711_1005916_pt1 | contig 18833 bp, 12 predicted proteins | sample Hoacrofraction12_FD_59098 | JGI IMG/M metagenome (GOLD analysis project Ga0065711, IMG submission 59098) | Hoatzin crop microbial communities from Cojedes, Venezuela - Epithelial fraction 12 v2 (version 2) | ecosystem: Host-associated > Birds > Digestive system > Esophagus > Crop | place... | reverse complement strand
CTAAGGTCCCCTCTCAGCCTTCTCTTCTCCAGGCTGAACAAGCCCAGCTCCCTCAGCCTCTCCTCGCAGGAGAGATGCTCCAGTCCCCTCCTCATCCTCATAGCCCTGCGCTGGGCTCTCTCCAGTAGCTCCTCATCTTTCTTGAACTGGGGAGCCCAGCACTGGACACAACACTGCAGATGGGGCCTCCCCAGGGCAGAGCAGAGGGGAAGGAGAACCTCCCTCGACCTGCTGGCCACATTCCTCTTGATGCACCCCAGGATCCCATTGGCCTTCTTGGCAGCCAGGGCACGCTGCTGGCTCATGGTCACCTTGTCACCCACCAGCACACCCAGGTCCCTCTCTGCAGAGCTGCTCTCCAGCAGCTCCGCTCCAGCCTGTAGTGGTGCCTGGGGTTGTTCCTCCCCAGGTGCAGGACCCTGCCCTTGCCCTTGTTGAACTCCATCAGGTTCCTCTCTGCCCAACTCTCCAGCATGTCCAGGTCTCATTGAATGGCAGCACAGCCTGCCGTGGTATCCACCACTCCTCCCAGTTTTGTGTCATCAGCAAACTTGCTGAGGGTACACTCTAACTCTTCATCCAGGTCATTGATGAGTAAGTTGAACAAGGCTGGGCCCAGTACTGACCGCTGAGGGACACCACTAGTTACTGGCCTCCAACTAGACTCAGCGCCGCTGATGACAACCCTCTGAGTTCTGCCATTCAGCCAGTTCTCAGTCCATCTCACCGGCCACTCATCCAGCCCACACTTCCTCAGCTTCCCTAGGAGGATGTTATGGGAGACAGTGTTGAAAGCCTTGCTGAAGTCAAGGTAGATAACATCCACTGCTCTCCCCTCATCTACCCAGCCAGTCATGCCATCGTAGAAAGCTATCGGATTGCTCAGGCATGATTTCCCCTTGGTGAATCCATGCTGACTACTCCTGATAATCTTCTTTTCTTCCACTTGCTTGATGATGACCTCCAGAATGAGCTGCTCCATTCACCTTTCCCGGGATGGAGGTGAGGCTGACCGGCCTGTAGTTCCCTGGGTCTTCCTTCTTGCCCTTTTTGAAGACTGGAGTGACACTGGCTTTTCTCCAGTCCTCGGGCACCTCTCCTGTCCTCCAGGACCTTTCGAAGATGATGGAGAGTGGCTCAGCAATGACATCTGCCAGCTCCCTCAGCACTCGTGGGTGCAGTCTTATTTTAAGACTGACTTCTCCCTTACCATCTCCATGGTGAATATGCAATGGAAGATAAATGTTTCTTTTGATGTAGTCAAAGGTGACTGGGAGAAACAGAGACGATAGGGATGTCATTTTTAGCATCGGGTATGTTAGCTTGTTAAATTTGCAGTGAGGCAGAATTTCCTGCAGGTTTCTGGTCACTAGTTTCAGGAATGATCCTCAGGAGAGCAAAATACGTTGAAGTTGGAGGTGCAGCTGCAAAAACAATCCAGCTTGTTTGTAGTTCAAGAATTTTAAGTGGTTCTGCCACGTCTGGTGTTCTTCACTGCGTGAAAGATGATGCTCGGTATGTAAAGCATCACTCCTGCACATGCAGAATGCTGAGTAAACTGCCTTGCACTACATTTTTTTTCTTTTTTCCTAAGGTGAAAGGTAAGGATGGAGTCGGGGCTGTCATGGATTCAATGGAGCTGGAGCGGCAGCGTGGGATCACAATTCAGTCTGCAGCAACGTACATCATGTGGAAGGACACCAACATCAACATCATCGACACACCAGGTAACAGCGGTTCTGAACGCGTGAAGGTTGCGGTTTCTTCCTGCACACAGGGAGCGTGGTGCCGTCTTTGTGTTCGTTGGTGACTCGGACTGAGCTAACGTGACTCTTTCTGCGTAGCTGGAGACCGATTCTGTTGGCCGTTGCTCTTTTCTGCAGCTATGAGCAAGCAATTTCTCATCACCTTTTATCATCTATGAATAACGGCGGCTTTTTTGTTACTCAGGACATGTGGACTTCACAATTGAAGTGGAGAGGTCTCTGAGAGTTCTTGATGGAGCCGTTCTGGTTCTCTGTGCTGTTGGAGGCGTGCAGTGCCAGACAATAACTGTGAACAGGCAAATGAAACGTTACGGTGTGCCGTTTCTAACATTCATCAATAAACTGGACAGACTGGGCTCTAGTCCAGCCAGAGCAGTACAGCAGTTGAGGTATTTATCGCTTAAAATTACTTGTGAAATAATTCTGAATGGTTCCTATAGCATTGCATTCGTGTATTCATATATATAATACTAAGAATATCGAAAAGCATTCTCGTGTGGGGTCTGTAGTCACAGCTTTGGAGGATAGTACCTGAGTTGAGGTTAAATCTTAACCTGACCTGTAACAAGTCTCCATATTCTCAAGAAAAATAAGAGTTAGTGTCAGCCCAGGCTTGCAGTGGTTTTATTATTTATTTTGTTGGCGGAACTGTATTTGGAGCCACTTTGAAAACAGCCTTTACATTTTTCCTAGATCCTGGTAGCAAACGTGCTGTAGCTCACAGCAGGGAGATGACACAGGGCTGGGCGGTTTCTAGTGCGGGTACCAGAAGTCCTGCTTGCTCCCTGCCTGCAGTCATTCTGTGCCTGATTTCGTCTGTGAGATCCGTGCATTAATATGCATCAGGGGAGAAGCAGCTCCCCTAATCAAGCCGTTAACTGGAACTGCTTTGCTCTGCTGCCTCTCCCATGGAAGCTGCTCGCTGTATCTGTTGGGACACGAGAGGGCTGGCAGTCACTCAGGGTAAAGTGCAACTGGGCATTTCCTATCAGCATTGGTAGATTTTTGGTGCTATCCAAGGAACAGAGACAGTGTTTTTGTAGGAGTGGGATGATGTTCGAAGACCATCTGGAGCACATATATAGAAACGACTTTTTCCTTGACCTAATTTACATTTGCTTACTTTTTCAGATCCAAGTTAAAACACAATGCAGCTTTTGTTCAGATTCCAATTGGGCTGGAGGGAAACTTTAAAGGAGTTATAGATCTTATTGAAGAAAGAGCTATATATTTTGATGGCGAACTTGGGTAAGTTTTGAAACTTGCATGTTTGTTAGCTGGAGCTACTCTTTGTGTGAGTGACGCTACCAACAGTTCCTCTTCAGAGATGAAAAAGCCTGCTCTTCGAAAAGTTACGGATGTGGCTTGTGCTCGGGCTGAGGTATCGCCCTTCAGCTCTCGCAGTGACAGCAGAACGCTTCTGCGGGGTCAGGTTCGGTGATGGGTGGCTGCAGCAGGAACTGTTTGCTGACTGCAGGAGTGTGGAGGGGTGGTGGCCACGCTTACCACCCTGGGAAATGGGAGACCTGCTCCGTAATGGGAACTGATACCGTGTGTTTGGCACCAGCTTACTGGGGTGCAGATCAGGTGTGCGTGAGGTTGTTGAACAGGTCGTGCTGTATCCTTGCAAATTCCTACCGTGAGTGGGCAGAAGCCCTCTCCTGCCAAAGCATCAAAGATAACATGTTGATATTCTCACGTGATTTCTGTTCCATATCCGTGTCAACGGTGAATTCTTCCTGGTCAGGCGGGGCGTCACAGCGATGAGCGACGGAACGGCTGATTGATGTGGTATTCCTGTAGAGTGGTTATGGTATTTATGTCTCTGTAGCCAGACTCTTCGGTATGATGAAATCCCAGCGGAGTTCAGAGCTGAGGCTGCAGAGAGACGTCGGGAGTTGATCGAATGCATTGCTAACTCGGATGATCAACTTGGGGAGCAGTTTTTGGAAGAAAAGATTCCTACAGCCGCTGAGTTAAAGGTAACCTTATTGTGGTGGTTCTTCCCGTAGCACTGTTACCTCGCTCTTTTGTGTCCCCGTCTTCCTCCTCTCCCCCCCCAATTAAAAAATTCCTGAAGTCTTGAAGAAATTTTGTTTGCTTGAGTTCTCCAGTATGAGTGTCACCTCCTGCCAGGGCACTCCCACTCCGCGCCCTGCTGAGGGCCCGTTTCACGTTTGGTTTTTGGTTTGCATTGGAAGGTTTGAGCTTGTGTGTGGCCTTTGGGGAGCAGCCAGTGGCACAAAGGTACATCTAGTCATCTTTGTCATGCTGTTGCCTTGCCTGTGTCACAGCGTGGCGGCTGTGACTTGCTTCGTGTCCCGCAGCAAGGCCGTTGTTGGTGCGCTGTGAGTCGTCTTTGTGCCTAGGAAACCCTGCCTCATTTTGTATTTGCACTGGTTAAATCTGAACTGAAAAGAGTGGCACGCTAGAAGGGATCTGGAATGACTTCACTTGGAGACTCCAGAGGAGAATCCAGGTCAAAATGCAGTTTTTAAAAAAAAGAAGAGAATTGCATTTCTTGAAAGAGGGAAAAAAATGAGACATTATCTATTTTATGAAAAATACTTCAGGTATCAAATGGCAGACGTGCCAGCATAAAGGGATGCTCACGGAAGTAATCAGATGGCTGTAGGCTGAAAATTATTCGTTCTCGTGACAGTTTGGTATCGCTGTTCCTTCAAGCGCATGTCCATGCAATAAAAAGGCGTTAGGGAGGCCTAGGAAGATCAGCTGTGTTGTACAGTCTTTGTGCAAGTCCTGCCACTGCTGGCTCCGGGGTGGGATCGGCTTGTGCCGCTCCGTGGAGGCTGGACAGCAGACTAACGACGTGTATTCCTTCTTTTAGACTGCTTTATGTCAGGCTTGGCAAGCTACATGTGCCAGAGCGGATTGTTACGTGGCCTGGCCATAACTTCTTTAAGGATCGCAGCTGCCTAACGGTGCCTCTTGAGTTCCTGTGGGATTAGCTTCAGCCAGGACGGGTGCGAAAGCTTGGCTATCCTGGCATGAGCAGGAGAGAGCGCGCGTGGACCTGCTTCTGCTGTGCCGTGAGTGTAAAGATAAGCTGAGGACACGTACCCGTAGAGAAGAAGCGCTACGCTGGTTTGTGTTCACCGCACGGCCCCGTGGAGTAGGTGTGTAAGTCAAGATGGCGACGTGTAGCTGTTGACACGAGGCCTGCTAGGCTTTGTGTCGTGGCAGGCAGTAGTTGCTGAACGTGTTTAAATAAAAAAGTGAGGTCTGAAGAGCCCGTTGCAGTGGGAGAAGCCTTGCAGGCAGACTGCTTTTTCGAAGAGAGCTGCTGTTGGAGCCGGAACAGCCTGTCTTTGAGTGGTTGCACTGGAGCCTGCCTGACGTGGCATTTGCTGTCTCCTTGTGCTTTCCTCTGCCTGCAGCCGGGTGCTGCAGTTGGTAGCTGAAGAAGACAAGCCGAACTGAGACATGAAGGTTACAAGCAGGAGCTGCTTCTCTGAGTGCAGCCTGCTAGGCTGGCCGAGCTCGAGTCAGACGCGATCACTGAGGTTGCCGCTTTCAACATAGCTTTGATATTTAAGTCCTCTTCTCAGTATTTGGTTGTCTCTGTGCAGTAGCCCTTCCCCTGGTAGGGCTTGCAGTGCTCGCGTTCCTCTGAGTTGCCCGCTCTATCTGTTGGGATGTGGAGGACCCTCAAAGCTGATGGGTGTTGCCAGTCCCCTTCAGGTTTATTTACTTGACTCTTCCTAACCCCTAAATTTTGATTGCTTTTAACTTTGCGACAAACCTTGCATTTGGAGGTGTTGTGTTCTTTTTTTAAATCGGTTTGGCTGTCTGGGTGAGTTATGGGTGATTAATGTCTCTAGGAAGAGCATGCAGGAATCTGTGTATCCCAACTCGGCTTGAGACAAAAGCACAAGGGTTTTTCTGAAAGTACCAAGCCAATGCTTCTCTTCTTGATAAGCAGGCATTTAGTCATCCCAGTAATTAGATATTATTTTATGAAGTCTGAGTTATTCCTGTTACAAAGCAGCCCTTCTCGCTTTGATAAAGACACAACTGTCAGCGATTTGGGAGGCCTGGTAAGGATCTGTCCTTCACCTGGCAGAGGGAATGGTACCGGTGCGAATACCCTGCATTGCTGCAAGGTGAGAGAGTTTTAGCAGGAAGCTACTTTTGACAGCTCCTGCTGGGAGGGAAATCTGCTACCAAGAGAAATTTGTCTATTCAGCATGCCTCTGCTTCCCACTTCTGAAAGCCAATTAATTACAGCTCTAATGGCTATAGTATTGCAGATGTGGGTTAATTTGTACTAATATGTCCCTGAAGATGGATTTTCTTTCAGTGGCCAGCAGCCAGGTTTCCACTGAAAATACCTTTTTGTGGAAATGATGCGAAGGATCACTCCTGGATGCCACAGTTGCAGCGCATGATGCTTGCTGAAGATCAGCTGCTTAAACGTCACCTAATTTGCTGCTATCCGTAATGCTACACGCAAGGAGCTGGTGGGCCCCGGGCATGCCGTGGGGCACTCAGTGGCAATAATCTTCCTGTGAAAATAAAATTGTTTTTTCCCAAGGTAATTGTTGATGAGGATGAATTGCAGTCGTGTTGCTTCAAGTGAAAACATGTGGCCAAATAAAAACACCAGGCATCAGCACAGCTGTATTTCCAGCGCTCTGGCAGATGACAGCAGGCGCGGGCTAGATGAGCAGAATTGCTGATGTAGGGTTTTTTCCTTGTGTTATTTTTGTGAAGTCATTACATCAACAAATTTAAGGAGCCACTGTTCTCTCTGTTAATTGTGAAGGTAGCTTAACCGTCTGTCTTTGGGTACTCTAGCTGGCTCCCGGATTAGATGATGGGGTTAGCTGTCTTGGTCTGGCAAGGAGAAGTCATTTCTTTTAGCTTCTCAGAGAAGGTGGAGCTGCTCTTGGTTGGAGTGAGGGCCTCAGTAGGCGTGGGGAGGTGGCATCCTCTAGTGGCAGGGAGAAGAGAGGCCGAGGTGGCAATCTTGGCTTCAGTAATTAATTGCAGGGCCAGGAGGGTGGCAAACAGCATCTGTCCACCAATATGAAAGCTGTTGGTGCTCAGTTACGCTTTGCAACGTCGTGTGCTGCGCGGGTGAAAGGCACTGAATAAGCGTGAGGTTACCGTGCGGTTTGTGTTGCTCCGTTTGCTGGGACGTCCTGGAAAGATTGCTGAGATGGTGCAAGTTCAGCAGGTCTGTAGATGCATGTGAATAGGTTCTTCTGCTGTGCTTTTCAAACTTTCTTCATCAAAAAATGATGATTCATTGAGCGTGGCACTTACCCAAACATCCCTTCCCTGCCCAACTTCCTCTTTCAGAAGAGTTTTCTGTGGCTTAAAGATACTGAGTTGTCTCACCTTACTTTACAAATTTAGATGTGTCTTGTTTCCCAACATAATTAAATAGGGGGAATGAGACATCTAAAACAGAAATTAAGAATCCTGCCTTTACCAGCAGAGAATCAGGAAACTTTCTCTTGAGCATTTTGGGGTTATCATTGTATTTGTCTTAGCCATTTTAATTTTTAAGTGAATTTAAGAGGAGAAGAAAGAAAATCTCACACTCTCTAGAATTCTGGTGAGCAAGTTTTACGGGAAGCTCTTGTGTAGGGCGTTGTACCGAAGACTATGTGGGAGCACCTAGGTTAATCCAGGAGCAGAGATAACCAGCAAAAAGAGGGAGAGAGAATCCAGACTGCTGCTTGGTTAGTGCTGCGTCAGACTCCTGCAGCTGTTGCAGCAGGAGAGTAATGCACTGATATTTTTCAGCTGGCAATCAGAAGAGCAACACTGCAGAAGTCCTTTACCCCCGTGCTGGTGGGAAGTGCTTTGAAGAACAAAGGAGTACAGCCACTGCTGGATGCTGTCCTGGAATACCTCCCCAACCCTTCCGAGGTTGAGAACTATGCTATTCTTAACCAGGGGTAAGTGTACTCCTGAGCATACAAAGTGCTCTTGGAATCAGCTTTCAAAATAGTGTAATAGGTAGCAGGAAACACTGCTTACAAAAATACACGATCACTTACCATTTGCATTAAATAATGGCATCCTCATTTTGCACATGAAGAGAGCTCACCTCTCATTTGAGGGTTACTGTTTATGCTGCTATTTTTAACACACGTTAAATGTTAAATTTGAAAAATTATTATCTGATGAGATGGTTCTTTAGAAATTAATGACAATTTTAAAACCATGCCTACAGTAGACCAGAGAGCACGTCTGAAATGTGTAAACTGTTTTATTCTTTGGACATGTTTGTTGAAGCAGATGTGCCTTCACAACTAAGAAGCATGAAACCCAATGTTGGAGCCAGTAAATAGCCCTTAACATTCCAGTCTTGGCTCAAGGGTGGCCGTCAGGTCTTTTTGATCTGTTTGAGTGGTTCAGACAATATAATTGATAGCTAAAGAGAAATTATACTAATAAATACAGTTTATGGCTTTTTCTCCCAGCGGTTAGCTGACTCTCTGAGTCCTCACTGCTGCTGTGCTTCTCGCTGCCCCTAATGCCTGCCTACTAGGATAGGTGAAAACTTCTTGTGTGGCTCACGAGCATTGGCAGAGGAGTCACTGCAATGTCTCTGCCTTCACTCTAAACTGGACTTGCTCCTGAGTTGTGTCTGAGTGGATGATTAATTGCTTTGATGGCAAAAGAGTTGGATGATACGAAGGGCTAGTGATATTTGTCATAGTTTCGACCTCCTTTTTGGGATCTGCTGCAGTTTCTCTGAGATACTTTCTGAGCCTCTTAAAAATGTGTGCATCTTTAAGTCTCTGTTATAAACCTGGGAAACTGAAAGGCCCTTGGGACTTCACAGGGTTGGGCTCGTGTTTAGAGGAGCCTGCCGTGTTTGCTTCCTGACATAAACTCCCTCTCCATCCCTGTTTTTAAGAGATTCTGAGGACAAATCCAAGTTCCTGCTGAACTCTGCTCGAGACGATTCCCAGCCTTTTATAGGCCTTGCTTTTAAGCTGGAGGTAAGCTGTTAATGTTAGCCTTTCTGATGCAGCAAAACCAGTCGAGAAGCAGGGCATTTCCTGCAAGGGTTGTTGGTGTACGCAAGTCCTACTGGCACGGAGCTGTCGGTGGCTTGTCACTGATGCCTGGGGAGTGCCTTTCGTGTCTGGGGGAAAAGCACACATCTAGAGCTTTGTGTTTTCAGTGTATCTATCTGTGCGTGGGATTGCTTTTTTACTTGGTCACTCTGTATATGGTAAAGCTAAACTGAAAATTTCTAGAGGACGGATGCCAGGAACGTTACCCAGCTGACTTTATTCAATTGCTTGCAAGCTTCCCATGCTAACCAGTGTCTGACCTCTGCAGAGGGACTTCAAAAATTGTACTCACATTGTGGTAGTAACCCTGAAGGAGGAAAGGAGGTATCCAGGTTCATTATTAGTGATTTGAGTAGAGAACAGAGCGAGTCCAAAGAGATGGTGCTGCCAAAACTTGTGTGGAACAAATTTTAAAATTGGTTTGTCTACATTCAATTTAAATTTAACTTCTTTAAAAAAAAAAAAAGTTCCAACCACAAAATCCACAAATGTATCAAACGTTGCCAAATGTGGAAGTTTGAGGATAGGTTATTATGACTCAAATTCTTCATGATTTTCTTAGTTAAAACATGGGGGGTTTGTTTTGTTATTTGAAATACTTTCAGAGAAAAATCCCCGTTTTGTTTGAAGTTGAAAACAATGGAACACGAGAGAGTTGGAGAGGAAAAAGTACACAGACAAGTTGTTTGCTACCTTGAGCGTAGCAGTTCAGATTTTCGTATGGAAAGTGGCTGGCCACATTGCTAGTTAACGTATGCCTCTGTTGGGAAGGCTGCGGACTGGTAACGTTGGAGAAGTAAAGAAAATGGCCAGGAGATGCCAAGTTCCATTCCAGAGCCAAGTGAAAGCTGAGACTATGTCAAAAAAAGCTTCATTGACATGTCTAATGCATAAATTCAAAACAGAAAGATTTCGTCAGTCTGTGCAGATCATACTTTGAATAGCAGTGGCCTTGACTCCCAGAACAATTATATCTGATTTTCAATGAATTTTGATTCCAGGCTGGCCGTTTTGGGCAGTTAACTTACATTCGAGTGTATCAGGGAATGCTGAAGAAATCTGATTATATCTATAACACCCGGACTGGGAAGAGGGTTCGTGTACAAAGACTCGTCCGTATGCATTCAGACAAGATGGAGGTGGGTGTGAGAGGACAGTCCCCATGGGCTGCCGTTTGAGCCACTCTGGCTAGACAACCTTCTCCCTTTTCAGCTATCTCTGAACGATGAGATACATCAAACTTCTGCTTTTGTTGTTAATTCCTACCTGCCTGTGCCGCTAAATAGAGCTCTACAAGAAAGTGGAATGGTCTCTACTGTATTACTTCCTCTGAAGTGGAAGAGTCTTTTGCCCAAGAAGCATTATAAAATGGCTTTGAGGTGATAGCTAAAGAAAGCCAGCTGTGGTATGAGCCCCACAGTCCATACTTCTGGGAGAGGGGAAATAGGATTGGCAAAATACACAGAAAAGTCTTCTTCCATGTAATTATTGAATACAGTTCTTAAACTAAAAATTGATTCCCAAACTGCTGCGAATACTGCCCTTTCCTGTCTAAGATTCCTGAACGCTATAGCTGGGTCAGGACAGCCTGAAACATAGTATGTTGCTTGCTTCACATCCTTACTCTAGAAGAAGTTAGCATCCAAGCTGAGGTCTCCTTTTTGTGCTTTGAATAAAGAGAGAAGATTTATCAAAGCTGGCATTTTCAAAAGAGCTTAACTTCAGGCTTTTCAACACAGTATTTATATATCTTCTTAAAACCAGGTTTAGTTTGTAATGTATCTTTCAGTTTTATCTAAATAGTAAACTTTTCTTTCTTAAGGATGTAAATGAAGTTTATGCAGGAGACATATGTGCGCTGTTTGGAATTGATTGTGCCAGTGGGGATACGTTCACTGATAAAACGAGTACGGACATTTCCATGGTGAGTACCCCTTTTCATCTCTATGCCCATGCGTTGGAATTTACCAGGATTTTGTACAAGTTTGTAGTAGTTTGTTCAGTTTAAATACTTTCTGATGTATATGCAGCCGCAAATATTTTTTGTGATTATTTGTTATACCTGAAGGAGTCTGAGTATACAGAAGTATGGGTATGTGCAAGAGAGATACACACCTGTTCACTGTGCTTGACATCAAATAAACGACTTCAGTGTTAGCAAACTGTTCTGGGCTGTTAGAAGTGGATGCTGTTACCCAAAAATATTAAGCTATGTATTTGTATACGTATTTAAATACGCGTACAAAATCTGATCGGAAGCAGAGTCTTCTAACTATGTGAAATCCAAACAGAGATGAACTTGTATGTAGGAAACAGTGCTGGGAATCCTGTGGTTGGCAGTATGGCAGGCGTTACAGTAGAGCCTTGTAGTAATCCTCAGGAGAGCAACATTAATTTTGTTATGCTATGATATTAGATACAAGCTAGGTAAGTAAAACGGTGATCCCTGTTTGTAACCCTGAGTTCTTGTGAGCAAACTTTTCTGGAGAAATTACATCACCCGGGGCCATGGAACTTGGTTGTATGATCTCTTCCTTTATGGCCGTTGCAGGAGTCAATTCACATCCCTGATCCTGTCATTTCAGTAGCCATGAAGCCTTCCAACAAGGTAGGAGCCTACAAATCAACTTCTTGCTGACTGAGGTACCCTTCCTCTGCTGCTTTTATTATTTTATGTGGGTTAGCAGTTACATATGGAACCACAGACTAAAATGAGCAGTGTTTTAAAATGTTCTGTCAAGGTGCTTAAGAATACATCGTTCAGATCACTCAGCATGTGACTGTGTTAGACGGTATCGCTTAGCCGTAAAGAAGATGCGTGTCTTTGACCTGGGTAAATGTGGACTTGAAGCAACTGGAGGGATAAATACAGCTCCAAATGTGTGGTTGTGCTTTTACGAAAATAACCTCATGAGAGTAGAAGCACAAAGCAGTTGATAGGAAAATATGAGGCCTTTTTGTTGTGTGGCTTCTGGCTGTTAATGTGTTCTGGTGTGTGTACTTGTTTTTCAGAACGACTTTGATAAATTTTCAAAAGGCCTGAACCGCTTTACAAGGGAAGATCCCACCTTCAGAATCCATTTTGATGATGAGAGCAAAGAGACCATTGTTTCGGGAATGGGGGAACTGCACTTGGAAATCTACGCCCAGGTAATTTGGGAAGCAGATGCCATGGACTCTGCTTCTGACTGTTTCCCCAACCACATTCTGCTTCCTTTCTGGCTGAGACATCGCATCGCTGTACCAAAATCTATCTGCAGATGGGCTAGTTGATGGCAGCTTGGTTTGGGAACTGGGTGCCTAAGCGGATGTCAAGGTTACAGGCTGCTGGGAGGTGCAGAACTCCACGTGCTTCAGGGTAGATCAGGGTTATCGTGCGACAGCTGTTTTGAGATCTCCCTAGCAGAAAGCCCCGTGGCGTCAGTGTGAGCAATGCTAGCTGCTTAGGGAAGGGCTTCACTTCTTGGTCAGCTTTTGAATCTTTCTCTCCAGTGGTTCTGTTCTGAAGGCTCATAATCTATTTAAATGAAACTACTGCCTGGAATATTTTTACTTTTTGGTTCAAATCCACGAACAATGTATTAAGCACTACGCTTTCCTTTAGCAGCCTTTGCTTATGATGAGTTTTACCATTAGACATTTCCTACAGCAGAGAGAAATACTCTGTGTTTTAAAATGTATCACTCCATAATAAGAGACGATGCAGGCAGGAGGGAATAGTTAGTTACAGCGATTTATTTGTTTCTTTCAAGTTGATTCTATACTTTATTTTAGTCTAACACAATAGATGTATCTGAAATGTTGACAGACTCAAGATGGCTTTTGTCTTGATAAACTTAAACTGGAGTGAAATAATAAATGCTGTTCCCTTTTCCCATATCTAAAGCTATATGCTTTAAACAAGGTTGGCTGCAGTGAACCATTTCTAACTTAAAAAAAAAAAAAATAACCCAAACCACCAAGACCCCAAAAATCAATCCAACACCAAACCAAAAAAACTGCTTAACCCTGATTAAGTTTCTCATTTCAGAAAGATCTGTAAATAAAATAATTTCCAAAGTGTTGTTCCAGTGGAACAGCTCTGTATTTAATTCCGTGTTTGTCTTTTTTCCCTGCAGCGAATGGAAAGGGAATACGGTTGCCCTTGCATCATGGGAAAGCCAAAAGTTGCCTTTAGGGAGAACATCACCGCACCTGTGCCGTAAGTATTCCTTCTGGTAACAGAGGGTTTTTTAAATTTATTTTGATGCAGAATTTGATTATGTGGCAGAAAAAGTGCCTTTCGGATTATCAGATCAAAACACAATGTACTGAGGAAGGACTTTCTCCTTTGTACCTTGATTGCATATCCGCCCTCATTATCTGCCCTTCCTTCAAATGCTTCCGGTAGCGTCTGAGCTTCTTCCCTTGCAGAGCCAGGCAGTCCGTTATTCCGCTGCGTGTTTGGGCTGACGGCTGTCCTGTGTTACTTGAACGCCACGCTGTGGGTGCCAGAGAACTGTCATTTGCCAGGGAATGATCTCCTGCGGGTAGAAAATAAAGCTGTAGGAAGTGAGAAGGTAGTTTCTGTGAACGATACGGAGCGGGATTTGACTGCTGTAATACAGCCATGCCTGGGCTGATTGCAAGCAGGCTGAAGCAGTAGCAGTGCAGGGGAAGCACCATAACACGCAGTCCAGCTCGGCTCTTCTAGTATCTGAAGCTCTCCTGCAAGCCCTTTTCAGCCTGTGTTGTGCTCCATGCTGCTGCAACTACATTTTTCTTTCATCTCGGCAAGTTTTGCAGCTCAGGCATGTCTGTGTTGGCTTACCCCTCTTACTGTGAGTGCTGTTGGTATTTTGGGACACAAGCCCTTTACCAGGCAGAGCACAGGGAAGAATCTGTGCTCTGTTCTGCAGTTAGTTGGCTACAACTTCTCAGGAATTTTTCTTCATAGAAAACTGAGGAACTAAAACCACTGTAGATGCCTTAACTGAGAGTGCAGTGGGTAGGGAGCAGTGGAGCTGGAAGTGGGAGTGAGCTCTCAGCTTGTTGTTACCAGTGGATGACTTATTACAGGAGGTCACACAATCAAACTCTTTGAAATTTTCTGCATTTTTCTTATGAAAACACTTGCTCAGATCGCAAAATTATGATGGAGAATAGCACACCATGTAAATACTGTTCTGGGAACCAAGGTTGCTGCTGCTTGTTTGTGCGAGCTACTGCGGTAGACGATGCCTTTTGCGTACTGGTCCACCAGTGCTGTCCTGTAGCGTAGAAGCACTCTGCTGCTCCAGCTGGAATGCCGTTAACGGTCCAGGATGCTGGCAGCCGCTTCTTCCCTTCATCCCTGGCCAGTTTGGCAACAGTATCTCCCAAGAGGAAAGAGCTGTGAATGACCAGTATGCTGAACCTCTGCCGTTCCCAAGGAGGGCCCAGAAATAGCTGAAAATTGCTTTCTGCTGACACAAGTTAGAGATCTGTTGTCTCCTGCCTGCGTATGGGCAGAAGCCATAATGCTGAGACAGGTGACTGTAGCCCTCGCCTCACCCTGTTTGCTAACTGACCTGGAGGCATCCAATCTGTGACTGCCCCACCATCTGCGTGTCTGCGTTGGAGGTTACGCAGCTGGCAGTCTTAATACTAAAAAGAAAATAAGGGTTTTTTAAATCAGAAGACTTTACCTGGGACACTATTTCGTGAAGGAGAATCATGTAGTCAAATTCAAGATACTCATCACTTCTTTTCTGGAAAGACAAGACGGAAAGACAAGACGAAAAGTAGTGAATCAGATCTCTTTAGTTAGCATAAAAACTCTCTGATGTATTTCAGATGAAACTGGCAGCTCATGTTAACAAGCAGGTGAAGCTTAGTCATGATAACAAAACAAAAAGATACTGTTTTGTATTTCTGTGAACTCCCAAAATTACACTTGAGAGACTGCGAAACTTAAAACCGTTCTAATTCCTCGCTTAAAGAAGCTAGATATATCTCAACTTCAGGAACTCGTTGGGAGGGGAACACCTGGTTCTATAAAGTGTCAATTTAGCCCAAATCATCCTAAATAAAATTGTCAGTAGGATGAGGCTGGGAGGGAACTCCAGAGGCCTTATAGCGGATAGCAAGTTAGCAGTGACTGTGTGAGCAACTGAACACCCGCTGGCCTTTGGAATGTCACTCTTTACTTACCTGCTCTTCAGTGAAAAGAAAAAGTGCAAAATTACTAGAGAGCGATGACAGCTGGTTTAGTTTAACAGCCTTCTGTCTGCCTTATCCTTAAATTCACCTGTTTTGTCAAAGAGGGGTTTAAAATCTAGCTCGTGCACAGCCCAGCAGCATCAGTGAATTGCTCCAAGGCTGCCGTGAGAGGGAGCAAAATGCTAACAAACGGTGCTCCCAGCATGAGCTGCTGCCTCTCCTTCGTACCCCAAAATTCACTGGCGGTGCGGAGTGGCAAAGCGTGTGGGCTCTGAAAGTCTGCTCTGAAGCATCCTGATGCATTGGGCTTTCTAAATACGAAGCCCTGCTTCTCTGGTCTAGCTTATTGAATTAAAGGCGAGCATCCCTTCAGGAGTTATTCTTAACCCAGAGTATAGTTTCTCTAAATAGAACAGAGAAGAACTGGGAGAATCTATAGAATTCGATTAATTAAAAACAAAACAAAACCCCAAAAAGCAACTAAAAAACTTTGCTCTGGTAACAACTTTTCTGAAAACAAGTTGCTTTATCAGTTAAGCCTGTTCTGGGTAGTAAGTCTGCAAGGCCTGTTGCTAATGGCGGCTAATGACTCGATTTGAATAGCTGCAGCGAGATGTGACAGTCATGTTTACTTCTTGGCTTAGGGCAGATCCAGATCTGCTCAGGATAAACACAGCACTTGTGATCACTCAGAAATAGAAAATATTTTGTCCTGAGGTATTCTGTTCCCTTTCTGCCTTGTGACAAATTTTCCTGAATTCAGTTTTCTTATCATAACCTTAATTGATGCTCATCGTGCTGATACAAGTCTAGGACCACTGCTCCAGTTGATAGAATTTTTCAGATCAGATGGAAAGCTTTCCCTAAAGGAAGTGTTATAGGAACTGTTAACTTGGCAATTTAAAAAAAAAAAGAGCACTTGTGCAATATGAATGCCTCAACTAAAAATTAATCTTAGGTTTAAGATATTCTCTCTCGCCCTCCAAAAAACCACTACAAATAAGTTTGGGAAGAACAAAGCAAAAAAATTAATACTGAGAGTGGAATTAAATCAGTATTTTCTTTCCTGATTAGCATTTTGAGGTGATCTAGCAGATGGATGGAGACTGGAATACTGCAAACAAAAGCAGAGCGGGTTGTGTTTTATTGAATTTGAGGTGCAGCCCATTGCTGTTTCTCTAGACATGGCTATCGCAGAGATGTCAAGCAGCATTACTGTGACTGATTGCAAGATAATGGTGTAGATCAAGAGATAAAAGACAGTATTACAATGCGTGTTATGCAGATGCAAGAATACTGTCAGCTGGGCTTACACTACAGATGAGAGGCAGGAAAGTTAGATAAAACTGCAATCAACACGGTGACCTCCAAGTGGAAGAGTCAGTTTTCTTAACTAAGTGTATAATAGTGCTCTTGCCAAGAAGACACAGCTTCTATAAGCAAAATTTATGAAGAGAAGGAGTGATCTAAATAAACACTCCAGCATTCATGATTTGCTAGAGGTAATAGGTAGGTGGAGCAAAAGCAAACACTGGCTTATAAATGAAGCGAACCAAGATGTTCAGACACAGTTGAGGTTTCTCGCTTAAGAATTTAGCTTCAGCTGTAATCCAGGACATGCACAGCTGCGTAGCTCCCATATACTATTTTTCTCGCAGGGCGTTGATGGTAACTTACCACTTGCTTCACATGTTTAATTTGGGCAAGTTGGAACTTGGTGTTTTCAGTTGAGTTCTGCCACATCACATAGCCAGAGGCGACCCATGCTAGCAGGTGGATGGGCTCCATTTCTGGGGACACGTTGCCGTGGCTGTCTGGCAAACAAAATGAATAATACACATTAAGCAACATTCATGGAGCTGCAGCCATTAACACAACCTGTCACCTCATAGCAGGGTTTGGTGCTAAAAGTTACTCGATTACGTTCCTTGCTGTGCCAGAGACCTTCCAAGTAATCTTGGAATAGCAGCTACATCACCACTGCGTCTGTGTTCCTCCCGCTTCTTTCTCTTAACATATTTTCTATATGGTCTTCCAAGGCAGGGGTTGCTCTAAAAAGTAGGAGTGGACCTAGTAGTACAGTCTGACGTACAGTACTGAGAACAGCCATGCAGCGAGCAGGACGCTGGTAAAGGCAGAGGTAACAGCAGCAAGGGGTTTTCAAGAACAGTCGCACGCAGATCGCGTATCGGTTCTGGATTTCAGAAGAGAGGAATAAATTTAGTAGTGTTGCGATTGTCACACCACCCTGAACGAGAGAAGGTGAAGTAGCGTGCGTACAGAGTAGGGCTGATGGCCTCATCCCCCTCGGTCCTGGTGTCTGTGGTAGGGGCTCCCATATGGATCGTGGACCACCACCGCTCGAGCTCAGGTTTGCGTCTGGCCACGCAGGGCATTGTCTCCAAACCTGCCTTCTCGCCCAAACCCCTTCTTCGTACCTGGTATGTTTTCTGCCACAAGCTCTTTTTCCAGGCTCTTGATTTGATTGTAGAATGCGTTATCTGCTTCATCTGTGTTCTTAAGTTCTCCTTCAATTGTGAATTCCACATCTGGAGCAATGGTTTTTTTGCCCAGATGATAAAGAACCTCAGCAGTGCAGTTAACAGTACTGTCCTGTTACAGAGTTAATTATGCATATTAATATATGATTAAATACTTGTATAATTTCGGTAATTTGCACTTCCAAATATATTTTTTTTCTTTATGTAGTTGCCATTTTCTCCGAGTCTGGCCCATAGAGGTTTGTGATTATTTAAGAGAAGGCTGAATTCATGGTATTTCTGTGAACATAGTGTAAGGGCAGTTTTCCTTCGGCAGGGATAGAAAGGGCAGCGTGTGTGATGCAGAAAGTCGCTTGTGCCTTTCAGAGCAATGGGTGACAGTGACTTCGATTTGAAACGGAGGGGTACTGAAATGTCCTTGTCACCCCTCGAGCATTTTCTTGTGTCACAGTGGCAGGTGCCAGGCGTTCGGGGCTTTGATGGTGTCAGAAAGGGGGGTTCCCTTTTGCTAAAATTGAGCCTTTTTCTTTGCCCGATTTGCAGTATAGAAAAAAATCTGAGCCCCGATACCAAGCACTGTGACCTGGTGTGTCCGCTGGCCTCAGCCAGGGTCTGCACCGTAAAGCACTGGCTGTTTATCGCAGATTGGGAGTGCCGGCTTCTGCCCACAGAACGCGTTCATTAAATAGATCTGAACTCACTTTGTCAAGGACGTCTTCTAACACCAGCTCCAGATGGTACTTATGCCCCACACCATCCACGTCCTACAGAAGGAAAACATTAAGAACGTTATTCGGTAAAATGTTGAATTACTTTGCCTTGTGGAGAGTGCTCTGGTTGTTGTGAGAGACACTGCAGCAGGGCCACTGCAGGGCTGGGGTGTTCTTTTACTTCTTCCTGCCGTGTTCGGAGCGCTCATTTAACGCGGTGTGGTGTCGGATTCGTGTTTCTGCTACTGTGCTGCTGCACTGGGGTTGGATTTGGGCTCCCCGGAGCCGGTCCCTCAGCCGGGGATGGCACATGGCGGGGGAGAGCCGGTCCCTCAGCCGGGGATGGGGCAGGTCCCCAGCCGGTGTCTCATGGCGGGGGTGACCCGGTCCCTCAGCCGGGGACTGCGCACGGCCCCAGGGGGTCCCTCAGCTGGGGGACTGCGCACGGCCCCAGGCGGCCCCTCATGGCGGCGGGGAGCCGGTCCCTCAGCCGGGGATGCAGGTGGGCAGGCCGCTGCCTCGGCCGCGCTCCGCCCGGGGTTCTGTCCCGCCCGGGAGACGGGCGCAGCTGCTGCCCGCCGCGCAGCCCGCTCCGAGCCCCAGGAGGCGGCGGCC
>Ga0065711_1038375_pt1 | contig 18836 bp, 6 predicted proteins | sample Hoacrofraction12_FD_59098 | JGI IMG/M metagenome (GOLD analysis project Ga0065711, IMG submission 59098) | Hoatzin crop microbial communities from Cojedes, Venezuela - Epithelial fraction 12 v2 (version 2) | ecosystem: Host-associated > Birds > Digestive system > Esophagus > Crop | place... | reverse complement strand
ACCAAGGGAAAGTCATCCTCTCTGTAGGCTTCTTCTCTTACCTCCGGGGCCTGGGATTCCTGAGGGCCTGCCTTGGCACTGAAGACTGAAGCAAAGAAGGCATTCAGTAGCTCTGCCTTCTCTGCATCCTGCATCACCAGGACACCCACCTCATTCAGCAGTGGCCCCAAATTGTCCCTAGTCTTCCGTTTGCTGGTGATGTACTTGAAGAAGCCCTTCTTGTTGTTTTTGACATCCCTTGCCAGCTTCAATTCCAGGTGGGTCTTGGCCTTCCTCGTCGCATCCCTGCATGCTCTGACAACATTCCTGTATTCTTCCCAAGTGGCCTGTCCCTCTTTCCGCATTCCGTGGACTTTTCTCTTCCACCTGATCTCTGTTAGAAGCTCCTTGTTAAACCATGCGGGTCTCCTGCCTCCTTTGCTTGATTTCTTTCTCAGGGGGATGCACTGCTCCTGAGCATGGAGGAAGTGATGTTCAAACAGCAACCAGCACTCTTGGACCCCCCTGCCTTTGAGAGTCCTGGCTGACGGGATTCCTCCCAGTAGCTCCTTGAAGAGGGCAAAGTCAGCCCTCCTGAAGTCCAAGGTTTTGATCCTGCTTATCGCCCTGCTTCCTCCACACAGGATCCTGAACTCCACCATTTCATGGTCACTGCAACTGAGTCTACCTCCGACCTTCACATCCTCAACCAGTCCCTCCTTGTTAGCACAAGGTCCAGCAGAGCGCCTTTCCTTGTTGGTTCCTCCACCACTTGCATCAGAAAGTTATCAACGATGCTCTGTAGGAACCTACTGGATTGCGCCTGCTTAACTGTGTGGTCTTCCCAACTGATGTCAGGGTGGCTGAAGTCCCCCATGAGAACCAGGGCTTGTGACTGTGAGGCTGCTTTCAGCTGCTTGTGGAAGGCCTCATCAACTTCCTTCTCCTGGTCAGGTGGCCTGTAGTACACACCCGAAATAGCATCACTCATATGAGTCTGTCCCTTAATTCTAACCCATAAGCTCTCAACCCCTTCTTCATCTGCCCCCAGGCCAAGCTCAATGCATTCTACTTGCTCCCTCACATACAGAGCAACTCCCCCACCTCTCCTTGTTGGCCTGTCTTTCCTAAAGAGTCTGTAGCCTTCCATGACAGCATGCCAGTCATGTGAGTTGTCCCACCAAGTTTCTGTGATGACGAACAAATCGTAGCTGTCCTGCTGTATAACGGCTTCCAGCTCCTCCTGTTTATTGCCCATGCTACGTGCATTGGTATAGACGCACCTGAGCTGGGCTGTCAATCTCACCCCCAACCCTGGCATGCCAAGCCTGGGCTCATCCCTAGTGAGGTGGTCTATGACCCCTTCCCCCTTCGAACCTAGTTTAAAGCTTCCTGTAGTTTCATTACCATGACAGTATGTTCTAGAGTAAAATTTTGAAAAAAACTAAAATATAAACAGATCAGCATTATATAAAATATTTCGATCTGATCATATTGCTTCTGTAGCTTTACTAGTTTAATTATACTCAGTGCGGTAAATTAATAAATTTAGTTAGAACTCCTAATGATTCAGTGTAAATATAACTATAAAATCAGTTGAGAAGTTAACTTTAAAAGTTCCAGAAGAAATGTATGGTACATATCTAAATAAAATTTTGGATTGTGTGATCATAGATATAATTCTTTATACAGCAGAACATTTTAACCATTTTAATTAGTAACAAGGTGGACAGAAACATCTCTGTTTCCAATAATATGTTTCTGAATTTGCCTTTTACCTCAGGTCTACATCTTCATAACTGAGTAAATATTGTCTGACTATGAATTAATCTGTTTTTGAAGAAAAATTATTCATTTCTACCTGCATTGGCTTACAGTTAAAATTTATGAAACAAACCTCTTGCAACTTAGTGTCATAAGACCTCCAGGCTACAGAGCCATACCTTTATCCCCCTGAACAAAATGTTTTTAATTTATTACTGTTTAGTATGCATGACATTTTCCTGCTAGTACATGTTCTATTAATTCCCTTGGCCATCTAAAAACTGCAGTGACTCCTTAGAAAGCAAAAGAGCAAATATTATCATACATGTTGTAAATCATTTTTCGTCTACTTTTAAAACAAGCTAGCCACACATCAGAGTACCTGTCCATAATATAGGTCTTGTCTACTTCAACTTCCTTCTTAGGAATTCTTTTACAGTCTTTTTTTTTTAGAATGTGCCTCAATGACCGATGATCACAGGCACTAATGTTAAAAAGCATTAAAGTGCAAAAAAGATACAAAGAAGATCATTAAATTTTTCTGTGTTATAGAATCCATTCCACTTAAACATTCCTAAAATTCCTCTTTCAGGAAGCCAGTTTTTCAGCATTTGTAGTTCTACCACCTATCTTTGACAACGAGCAATTTAAGACCTAGTATTTAATCCATTAAATCCATTATGGAAACTTTTTTACATCTTGTGCTAATATGTATTATCAAGGTAAGTTAGAAATGCCACAAAGCACTTTTTTTTTTCTTTAAACTGTGATGATATAACTTTCATGGTTCATAAAATAGTCAACAGCAAAAAGATTTCATGAGGAAGGAACATCTGAAATAAATTATCTTATATTCTTTTTAGTCTGTCTTCAACAATTATTTCCATTGTTGTTTTGACTCCATGCAACTATGTTGAAATGGGTGTCTGTATATCTGCGTATATTACTGGACGTTGTTTCTAGCTATATGTTACATTTTCGCTCCAGACACATTCTTTGCTCTCTGCATGAAAAGAACATGTAGAACCTTTTTATTAATGAATTATTTATCTGATCATGTTCCAAAGTGCTTTCATATTGCTGCAGTTTTGTCTTTTACTCTGAAATTCATAACCTTCATAAATCTAAGTATTGTATTCACATATCTGAAATATCTTATAATTTCTGAGCAGCTCCCAAACATTCACCAACAGATACGCAAGTAACAATAAGCAGACTGTAGCAGTTTTGTAATTAGGTTTTAGTAAAAACATCTTACATTTTGTTCAGCAATTCAGGAAAGGACATGTTAACATGTTTTGATGACAAAATGCTTCACACCTCCGTTTGTATCAATACCAGTAAGTCTTCTTAACTTAGCAACTTGAACAGATCCCTCATTTCCAGGTATGGATGGCACATGCAGCACTGTGTGAAAATGAATCAGAATATCAAATTATTTCCAAAATTTTATCCCATGCAAAAAAAGATAAATTGATTTTATATCACAGAAAATGAAATGCCTCAAAAGATTGTGTTTGTTTTACTGACAACTACTAAGAGACAGCAAAACCCAGTAGAAGATGAAGGTCTAGATAGAGATAGGAGAACTGTTTTTCAAAACGGTGAATAAAATAAGTAAATTATATGAGGGAAAAAAACTATTTTTTCCTGTACTTTTAGTCTAAATCTGAAAAAATAGAAGAAAATAAAACACAAGAAAACAAAATAAAAACTCACGGGGGAGGAGAGGAACACAACAGAAAAGCAGCTTTCTTTGAAGTTCAAATCATTTGACATAAGAAGCTTCTTCCAGGAATCCTTTCTCCCATCCTTTCAGGTGGTCTCTCCTCAGTGTCTACTTCAGCAGAATAGGTAGGATTCTCCTCCTCTCTCCCAGTGGTAGAAACCACAGATTTTTGAATGTGATAACTGTTACGCATTTAGCCGTGCTGGAAAGGAATGAAGAAAGTTGTCACCAAAGTATGTATTTAGCTGGAATAATGAGATTTCTTTGCAATATTTTATGTAATTTTTGGCTGCATGAACAGATGCAATCACACCGGCATACCTTGTTATTTAGGAAGAGTAGTATCGACATGAATACAGGAGTGAGCGACCGTGCTCTGGTTAAAATAGGTACATTTGGAAAACGTAAGTGTGTTTAAGCTGATAAGCAGCTGAAATATGTAAGCAATAGGAAAAATGTTATAACAAACAAAATTATATACATTATATTGGCTCCAAAAAGCAAATAAACAGAAAATTAAAAACTGATATGAACTCTTTTCATTGTTAGCTGCAAAAATATTTATGAGAAAAACCTGCCTAGCTTTTCATTTGCACTCAAAAAATCAAAACAATCAAAATAAACAATAAAAAGATGAATACTAAATAGAATGAGCAGCTTTTTCTACACTGCGAGTGACAGCATCAGGGTGCAATCATCTGTGCAGATTCTACATTGTTCATGAGTAGCTCCAAATTTTGTGATACTTACTGCACACAGAAGTAATTCCTGGATTTAAAAGTGCTGATGAAAATAATGTTGGAATAAAGAGGTAAGGATAGGGGAATCTTTGAAAATTTATGTTTGTGAAAAAATTGACAGCTTGAAAATTCACCCCTAAAGTCCCATCTAAATAAACAATGAACAAAAAAATAAATAAATGAAAATTCATACAAACTTACTAACAAACTGCCAAAAATAGGAATGTCACCACTCCTCAAAGAAACCCACAGAACAGGAGGAAAATAAAAAAAGGAAACTCAAAAAAAGAACTTTCCCAAAACCAACCACCCATGCATACCTCCAAAATGCAAGGGAAAGTATATAAGAAGCTACAAAAAAAAAACCCCTAATTTCCAAGTCAGAAAGATAAAACCTGTAAAAAACAGCTGTCAAAAATATCTGTAAGTCTCAAAAATATCTGTTACCTGCCTGCTTGCTGCATTCTGCATGGCAGAGAACTGACTAAAGGTGCTAGCAGAGAATGAAATCCCAGTAATGAATCATGTTTCTTAAGTAAGTGTACTTGCAGGTTTCTTATAACACTAAAAGGATTCATAAGAAAGGCGATTTCAAATCTCTTCAGAATGTCTTCCCTTGGTCCACAGTAAGCGAATAAAGCCTGACAGAGTGCTTTTAACATGTGTCTGCTAGGAACTTGCTATGCTTCTGTAATAATTCCAACAACATCAAAAACTCTTTTAAATAAATCATGAGAGGGATTTATCTCACCTAATTTAATGGGAGAAATTCCCTTGTCTAAACTTTTGCTACCCATGGCATTTTAGACATGCGGGGTCTGCGTAGCTTCTAGGTGTTCCTCAACAAGAAAACTCCTATGTACTGTGCAATATCTGCCCTTCCAAAATACAGACGTCACAGGGCAGGGGACAGAGTTTGAAGGTCAACAACAGGGAATGTTGTATAAATTGATTTTACAAAAATGACCTCAGTTTCTTATATTTTTTGGCAACTCAAGTCTACAGTAAGTCTACATCTACTTCTCTGAAAGTTATCTTAGTATTTCATTTGAGGGAATGGAGAGAAACTGGGCATTTTAGCACATGACTTGGGAACTATTTTGGATATCTGCTTTATGAGATTCCACAGAGGTGCTTATTTCTCCACTGACTGTAAAGCGGTGACAAATTAAGTTGTAGAAATCAGCTGTAGACGTCTGAACATAAGTAAGATTACAGTTTAAAGGAACTTTGTGATCTCTGTCTGGTAGTACCTACATGTATTGTGTACCCCATTTGTTACACCTAATAAACACAGATAAGCCCTGCTTCAATAAGTGTAAAGGCAACCCCTACATGGAAACTTTGTAGGTTGTGTTCATGACTACATGGTAACTACTTTTTCCAGCAGATGAGCAGACATAAGGAGACTTAATAGAAATTTCTGATAATTTTTTCCACTGTCTTTTCTGGAGAGTTCTGAAAATTACAGAAGCCTCTGTGACTTCTGTGTTATTCCGACTGTGTACCACTCTGACTACCTTATCAAATGGGAGATTTTGTCATAGTGTACAGGGGCTATGATGAACCCATAATTGAACCAACAGATAATTCTCAAAATAAAAACCATATAAAGCAATTTTTGAAGTGAATGGGTTGGCTGCAACACTCTGATCTGCCTGCACTTTGTCAGACAAAAATAATGATGTGAAAATCTGTCGTGAAGCTTATTTAAGAAACACCATTTATTCACAGATCACACAGACAGGAACTAATTTTTAATGTATCTGTGAATAAAAAAAGAGTACTCTGTAAGCAATATATCATAATTTGCTGTAAACTTGGAAGAGGCAATGAAGAGCCTGCCCTATATTCATGCCTTGTTTATTTGAAAACCTCCATTTAAAGCAACTGAAAATTACAGGAACAGAGAACCGGGCCAACATTTCTTCTTTCCTTGCTTATGTCTGCAAAGTTGCTGACATTTATGCTGGCTGGCCAGTCAAATTTTAATAATCAGTGAATTGCATCTATTTCAGAAAACTTCAATAACTTTCCACTAGTTGTTTCCACTGGTATAAGTGTGAGTAAGGTATTAAGATCCCACAAATTCACTATCAGGACATCTGTGGCAGAGTAAAAAAGTATTGTTTCAAAACAGTAGGCTTCTGAACCTAAATTTACAGTATGTCCTAGATTTTTCAACTACTATATTGCTATTTATGTTTGAGCAACACTGGGAGTTTATTCTTCCCTCCATGAAATGTGAAATTGTAGGCCATATTAATTTCTGCCCAAAATTTTGACCTCTTCCTCATACATTTCTAGAATAATTTTTTGCTAATAATAGAGTCTATTTCAGAAAGAGTTTTAACAACAAAAAAACTCCACAAAATACAAACTAACAAACCAAATAAAAATCTAAGTATGTATATATTTTAAACTAGTTTTCTTAAGGGTTTGCATTTTGCCTGTCATTCAGTTGTTCTCTAGAAATTTTTTCCCTGAGAGAATTTATCAAATATCTGGCACATTTTGGGGACAAATTTCAACCGCATCCCCATCTCCCCACCCTCCCAGCCCCCCACTCGCCCCGTCCCAGTTAGGTATGTCTTCCCATTAGAGGACAGAAACCCGAAGTGTTATCTTCACTGACTCATAATACATGTCTTCACAGAGTCAACACCATACAACTCCCTTTCTAGCCTAAGAAAGAAAAGCATATGAATAATGATCAGCTACTGATTTGATTCTGCCTCATCCAAAGATAGTATCTTAGTGAAAGAGGCATTGAGGTTTTCTCAGAGGGAACAAGGGGAGAGAAGTTAGGGGGCAAATTATAGATCATGTCAAAAAGCAAGTTTTCGAGATGTGCAGCCCCAGGCCAGGGTGGGTGGTTGTCACAAACATCCCCAGGCCAGAGCGAGCAATTTTCTCAAACATCTGTCCTGGGAGAAACTGATAAAAAAAAAACAAAAAACCTAAACTGGGCTTTGTGCATTGGGAACTTCCTCATCTAGATTGTGTGGAAGAATGTGGAAGACAAGTGAAACCTTGCAGAGACATGGTGTTGGTTTGCAAAACCCGTCTATGTCACGTAGGCAAGGAAGTTAAGCATTTGCCTTTGCGGGGGGGGAACTGTGAGACCACCAAGACCCCCCCATACACCCACTGACACCTTTCTGAGAACTTTCGTGAAGCTGTAAGACAGGCACCCAAAGGATATAAAAGGAGAGGGGGCCAACACCTTGCTGTGCACACCCACCACAGGACCTCGATCACCAGCAGAGACTGACACGGGATCCAAGGGTGGTGATATCTTTTCTATTATTTCTTCTCTTGCTTTCCTCTCTTTCTCTATCTCTGACGTTTTTGACACATTAAGGTAATGTTGGTATAAGTTTGTCAGCCTGTTATATTGTGTGGTTTTGTGAAATCAGACACTCCGTTGTTGAAACCTTTTGCCAAGTCTTTATCTGCTTCCAACCCCACTGTGCTAAAAGTAATGTTATGAAGTTACAAAGTTAGCATCTTTTGTATTTCCACTGCCATTCCAAGTAAAGCTTTGTTTTTAGTCAAGCCTCTTGGTCATTGTTCTGACTGTAAGTACCACGCAGAGAATTAAAAAGTTCACCTTCCCCTATTCCCACTGAGCAGAACAGGACACATGTTCGTAGAGCAACTTAGTATTTTTCATATATCAGCAATAACTATTTCTAATGTAAAGAAAATGTTCTTCATATTATTTACAGTGTTAAACAGTCCACATGAATCAAAAAGTACTACTCAAAAAGAAGCAAAAGACAGCTAAAGCCGCTAGCTAAAAGGCATGTGTACAATAAGTGGGACCTAAGAAAAGAAATGCTATCTTTAGAAGTTAAGAGTAAGCCTCAAAAACCTTGCCTAGGTGTTGCATAAAAAACTCCTTAGTTTTAAAGAAAAGTTTTTAAGATGCATCTGGGTTCTAACAAGTACTTTGTTCCTACAGCCTTTGCCAGAATTATTCGGCTTATCTTCCTTGATAAAGATGACCTAACTGGTTTCAACCAATCTGGCAGATCAATTTCTAATAAAAGCCAATGACAACTGTGAATACTGCTGCACTCATTTAGTACTGTACTTTGTTTACCCAGATCCCAGCTCAGTTTTTTTCTCTGAATTAAGATAATTAAATTCACACTTCTGATCCTGGGTGAATGACATCTGGCTGGGGGAGGAAGAAGGGAAGGCAGAGTCATCATAAAATACAAACAAAGAGACGAAGTCTGAAAAAGACCATATGTTAGCCTTCGGAAAGACCTGTGCCAGATACATGAAGTATATTCTGCAACTCAGTAACACACACCTGCAGTCGCACTCTCTTAACTCTCTGCACAGACACCAGCAGTCTCTCACCGTACGTATTTTGAGATCAAGGTTAGTACCGCATGCCCAAATGGAAATACAGATAGGACATATCTGAGTTTGCAAAACACTCCAACCTTCTAACATTGTACAAAGATGCATTCATAACTTCCTTCTGGGGCTGTTTTACTTTACACCATGTCGCAAAACAGCAAGCATTTCTCTGTGGTACATGCTGGGTGCAACAACTAGGGGTTGAAGAAATCTTAATTTCATTTATTTTGTGTCCAAAGACAGTTCTGTATTTCAGTCCTTTGTAACTGCATAAAAGAATGTTTTCTGTAGGGAAACCACCCCAAAAATATAAATGGGAATCCTAGTTTACTTCATAGAGGAGTTTTTTAAGAACAAGGGTGGAGTATTCAAGATTGTTTTTTTCTTGAGAACCTAAGATTTTCAAGCTGTATGACAATTTAGTAGCAAAAAGTGGAGGATATCTTGTTCCACAAGAGATTATACCATACCTACAGTCAATTCCTTCCAATGGTTTAGCAAACTCTAGTTACAGACAAAATAATTCTAATATGTTTATGAAAGGTGATTAAGAAAAGGGAGTTCAAATAGGTAACATGTCATTGTGCATGCATAATTTGTATCAGGAGTTCATAAACCAGTAAAGATTGTGAACCAATGTGGAATTATTAGTAAAATTAAGATTTACATCTGAAAATTAAGGTTTATATGGAAAACATAGCATTGTTCCCCCATTGAGGAAAAGCATAATATCAAAAAGAGCTCTGAGAATGGGACAGAGCTGCAGCAGACATGCGAGGAATCCACTAACACAGCAACTCCCTGCAACACACCATAGAGGGTGGAGCGGAGTGGAGACTCCGTGGCACTGCTCCGTGATGATAAAGCAGGAAGAGATGGTCCTCTAGAACTGATAAGAAACCCATCTGGTCCACTAAGCCAACAGGTTTTCGAGACCTTGCCAAAGTACTATCCTTCCATGAATCTTGCTCGTTTTAGTGTCATTTTAATACCAAAACACACCTCCATCCCGAAGGTTACCCGCCTCCGAAGTGCGACCACTCCTCTATGAGTCTGCACCCTCGATTTTTTGTAAACTATACCTTTAAACGTGAAGCGAGAGAATTTTACACCAGTCATGATAAAAGGTATGTATGACTACAGTCACTCAAACTCCACCTTAGATATAAAAGGATATAAGAATAGCCAGGGAAATGGGGGATTTTTGGAGAAGATAACACTGTGGATTTTTGGACGAAAGGAAGATAACATCGTGAGCAAGTCAAGGGAAACTCCATCTCAGACTGCCTCTGACTACTGGGATCGGCCAACGGGCTGAGCCTTGCTTCTCCCCGTCTTGGGACGCCTTGGGTGAGACTTAGACTAAGCGCTTTTCTCAGGAATCTTAGAAATCTCTCTAGAGAGTTACTCCCTAACGTTTATAGACAGGCTGTATTATTTATAACCTTTTCACGTGTTTTATGCTTAATAACATCATACTGGCATATTGCTTTCTTGCAAACAGTCACTATCACCGGCAATTCAAAAAACCTATATACCTGTTGCACAAATAAAACTGCACTGTGTAAGTAGCCAGTCTAATTATAAATTGTAATCCAGGCAGGCCAGTCAAATCTCACTGGAAGTCCAACTAAAATAAGACAGGAAAGCTCTAAGGAGGGTGTTTTTTCTTGAACTTCACACTTGGATCAATTTGGAATAGCTGAAAAAGATTATGGAAAACTCTTTCATGTCTTCTGGAGAAATAAATTGGAACAACAAGAAAGAATACAATTGTTATCTCAGAGTCAGAATAAAGTGAGTAATTTTCAAAGCTCGAAGTCTAAGATATTTATAGCTTTTGCAAAAAAAAACAAAGAAAAATTTTAGTAAAATAACTGACTAATCTTGATAAAATGCTCAATAATATTCAAAGCACTGTGTAAATACTAGTTCTTATCCCATCAAATGATGAATATGCACATTGTACTTTTCTTTTATTTCCTGTAATAAACTACAATACTGATTTTCAAAATCCAGATTTTTAAGCTTTGAAGAAGGAGTAGAGATTTGGTTTTGCTGGGAGACTGAGTTTTCTGACCAAAATGACATATTGCTTTAATTTTCTAGAGCTAAATAATCATTTGTCATGCATACGGTGTAGCTATTTGACACATGTCCAGGCAGATCAAAGCTTGTGTTTCCTTCACTTAATGTACTGAAAAAGATTCCAGTTACATTACATGTAGCCTACAGTAGGGTAAATACATTAAAGATGTTAAACCATGCATTGCAAAATTGGTTCTGCAATTTTTGTTATGAAGCTGGTCACAAAACGGTTATGTTTAGGAGAAAATTATTTCTTTTAAAGATTCTCATGAACATGGAGAAAACTTCCAGGTCTTTGCCACAACTTGACAAAAACCAGCACAGTTCCATTGGCTAAAGTGGTCCACAACAATTCATGGCAGGAAAAGGTCCTACTGATTTTTTATTAATCAAAATTCTGTAAGAACATACAATACTTGGCAGAGGGAGGTTAAGGGGATCCAGTGAGTTTTATTTTCAAAACAGCTACCAATGGTTTTCTAAAACAGAATAGAAAATGAGATATGGTCTATATATGTTAGAATACATTCAGTAAACGAGCAACTATCTGCAAAGATAAGTCCTAAATAATTTTCATGCATATATTATGAAATAACTAACAAATGAAGGCTTCCCAGCGCATCATTAGTAAAATTGTTCAAGAAAGAGTTCCAAATTTGCCACATGTTTGAAGGTAGTGGAGGGATAAAGACTCTGCACCACAATTCTAACAGTGGTATAGATGTTCAGGTAAGCTCAGTATTTACTTTCAGATATGTTACTATTGCTGTTATAATATGACCTGTATCTCAGAGTTCTATAATCAGTTCACACCGAGAAAATCAATCTGATCTATCAACACACACATGTTTTCTATAAAACCAGACAGGAATATCTTAAGCCTCCTGTCAATATTCAATCTCTATCCTAAATTTACTACTAGAAAAGATTTAATTTCTGCCAAAGCTGTAAATCACTCATAGCACCTAATGTGGGTGCAACTCTAATATGTGTTGAGATATCTCTCTTTTGTTGCTTGAGGTAACATAATCTAATTACTGTCAACACAAAGCCTGTGAGAGTTAAATCATTATCCTTAACCTCTCATCTTCTCTGAAATGATAATTTTTACTCAATATTTTAGGTTTTCATTAGCAGTTGGAAATTTCTTTTACTTTTCATTGAGATAATGCTGTCCTTTTTTTCCTGCCCCCTTCATTTTTGTTCTCTCACTCTTCCTCATTGTTTTTCGCCTCTTCTTGTGTCTCATTAGATTTACAGCATCTTCTATACGGGCAGAGACATTAAACCTGAAGCAAGGAACTGCGTGCATTCAAAGTTATTTTAAATGTGTTTTTACAGAGAGAAGCTGCAAAGATAAACTGTTTTTCTCCCCATAGAAACAAAGCTCTTCAGCCATGCTAGATGACATTGAAAAAAAATTCCGAAGAGAGGAATGCTATTTGCAGAAAAACTCCTGGCAGGAAGACAAGTCTGCTCTTGTGATTCTTATCTTCAAGGAAACCAAATTCAGCAACTCACAGGACACACTAGGATATTAGTAATGCTATAGTCATATGTAGCACATGCAATTTAACATAAATTTATACTTATTAAAGTCTTTTGAAAAAGTAGATATTTGGATCTTACAGTAAAGATTATTCTGAAGTTAATTTTACACTTAAAAGAATGTCAAAGGAAAGATATTTCACTTTTTGTGTGTGCTGAAGATGTACACCTAAGATAACAATCAGGTTCAAATCATGTTCAAAGCAATCTCTTTTGCACGGATATTGTACACAAGACAAAATGCCATAACTTATCCTCTCAGTTAAATTATCACTTCCTTATAACAAAAGTACATGAAATCTTCAGGTATCATAAGACAGAATTTTCATCGGTGCCTAAGAATTACTGATGAGCATCTTGCTGACTCATCTTCTTCCCAGTATTTTTCAGACAGTCCATAGGATTGATAAGGGGAAGTACACCTGCAAGAGTGGTGAAAAAAACCCAAATCAACTTTTTGAATGTAATGTGAAAAGATGACCTGTAGGTTCTTCCAGAGATATAATGGGACACCTGACCCCAGGCTCTGTTTATTAGGTGAGGGGTATTTCTCTAGTAAGGAGGAGCAATTTGTTTTTACTGCTGTGCACATACTTTGTAGCACCTCTCCAGCTGCTACGTTTATTGTCCACAGCCAAGACATCTTTTATAGCCAATACAAATCCTTTTATTTTTTTGCCCATGTTCCAAGATGATCAATTGCCTTTCAGCATTCATCTCACACAGCAGGAGACTATTAGTTCAGAAACAGTCTTACACATCCTGTAAGTACTAAGGACTGCAAGTTCTGAAAACATGTCTAAGACAGTAAACGCAAGAGATATGGCAAGAGATTCTTGTCATGTTTCTTGTTAGTATGTCTGAACTGTAGTGTAAATTCTCCACTATGAAGCCAGCACGAACACTTAAAGATAAAATTAATTAAATATTCTAGAGGAAGTCCTAATGGACAGATGTTCGTAATGGACATCTAACTTATACTGTATAATAGAAAATTTTATTTTTCCTACACAAGTCTATTGTAACACAAATGCTGTGAAAAATACTCAATAAGTGACATTTATTATCTTATTTCATGTAGTATCATAGGATAATTCAGTTTGGAAGGGATCTCAGAAGGTCTCTAGTCCACTCAAAGCAGGTCCAGCTCTAGGGTCAGAACAAGTTGCTCAGAGCTTTGTCCAGCTGAGTTTTGAAAACCTCCAAGGATGAAGAACGCACAGCCTTTTGAGGGCTGGGATGTTCCAGTGCTCCATTATCTTCAGAGTGAAGTTTTTTCCCCCTTCTATACAGGCAAATAAATTCAATTTCAATGCATGACTTGTCTCTCATTCTTTCACCATAAATCTCAGTAAAGAGCCAAATCCATCTTAATAACCCCTCTATAGATGCCAAGGAGCTGCTGTTTGGTGGTCCCAAAGCCGCATCTTCTCCAGGTTGAAGAAGCCCATCTCCTTCAGTGTCTCCTGACAGGGGAAGTGGTGGAGCTGCTTGATGGCTCCCAGCTGAGCTAACTAAAATTTATCAGCATCCATCTTGCATTGGTGGGCTTGGAACTGGATACTTCATTTCAGATGCAGTCTAACATATGATGTATAAAGGGGTTTGTCGCAAATGAGTGGTTAGGTCATTGAAATGATCACTCAAAGGATTTCCAAGAAAAGATTGTTCTGTAAATTTAGAAAATGTGATCTTACAATTTTGTTGGCAAGGTTCACTCTATTACTTCTTAAATGAATGGAATACTAAATCAAAAGGGTTTTTGAATAGAAAACGATTTATACAGAGTGGGAGAAAAGTGTAAGGGGACAGGGAGACCCTCCTGTTGAGTCAACAGGTTTGGTCTGGACCCCTGTTATGGTTTGGCTGCGGCCGGCAACAAAAGCCCACGCGGCCGCCCCTCCCTCCGCTGGGGTGCGGAGGAGAATGGAAAGCAACAGGCAGAAACTGGTGGATCGGGATAAGGGCAGTTTAACAGAACTGCAAATAAAGGGAACAGTAACAACAACGATACATATAAGGAGAATACACAACACAAACCACACAACACAGAGAGCCGCTCTCACCGACCGCCACCATGCGCTTCCCAGCTGCGACTGAGTTCCTGCCGCCCAGCTACCCCCCAGCCAGAACCCAGCATGATGGCACATGGTATGGAATACCCTGTTCTATTTGCCCAGGTGGGGTCAGCCCGACCAGCTGTGTCCCTTCCTGGATTCCAGTGAAAATTAACCCTGTCCTGGCCGAACCCAGGACAAGACCCTTTTTTCTACACTCCTTCTCAGAGAGGAACCTGGGCGCAGCTGAATCCAGAACCAGCCTGAGACCACAGCAATTTATGTCTAGGGAATCTGCTTAGCAGTAATTCATAGCATGTTCACAGTTTAGAGAGAGAAAGAGAATCACAGGAATTTAGCAGCTATCAATCACTGGCTATCTTAAAATTTACTGATTAAAAAGAAATTACTATTTCAATCACGGTAATAGTATATTCTGTTTTGAATCAATTCACACACACGCAATCATAAAAATTCCCCTCGAGTTGCATGAAATACTCACTTCAAATCAAATGATTTCTCAACAGGCAAAGGAAGAGTCTCAAGAAGATCAGCCCAGGTAGGTCGCAAGTTACTCGGAGAAGCATCCCACTCAGAGGGACTTACTGGGTGCAGCCTGCTGCGGACCAGAAGAGTTCAAAGGGCCTTCCTTGGTACTGCCATTTATAGGGTCTCAAGATGATTGACTTTAGGCATCAGTAATTTTCCATCCTGCTCACAATCCACATGATGCAATCCTGATATTTTGACAGCAACTATACAATTCCAGTACTACCCAGAATGTACAGTTCTGACATTTACCAGGCAGGTGTGACTCCAGGCATGAGGAGATTCAGGTGTGGTCAGGGAGTGCCTGACTGGCCCAACTCACTGCTCTTGTACAAAGAGAAGAAAAGTGCCAAGTTGTCCCGATTCAATGCATACCATCTAGCTATTCCTGTAGTACAAACAAGAATACAATGTTGACTGGTTCTGGGATTGCCAGGTGTGAGGGGTAAGCTGCACCACCGCAGGGAATAATCACTTCCATTGTTGTACCGTATACCTGTTGCTAACACCTAGGATGCTGTTGGCTTTGCTTACTGCCAGGCCATGCTCTAGACACCTTGACCCCAAGGCCCTTTTCATCAAAGCTGCTCCCCAATCACTCCTCAGCCTGTTTCACTGCAAGGTGTTAGTCCATCCCCATTTCAGAACTTCACATATGTTCTCTTTGAATTTTTTCAGGTTTCTGTTCACTCATTCCTCTAATCTCACTGGGTGTGTCTGAAAAACAACACTGCCCTTTAGTGTATAAGCAGTTTCTCCCAATTTGGTGTTATCCACAGATTTAATAAACATGCACTGCATTTCTTCCTCCAGACCATTGATAAAGGTAACATAAGTCACAGGATAGACTTCTGAGGAGCTCCACTTGTAACTAGAGACTTTCAAGTGTTGATAAAGTCAAGGTAAGTGCCATCCATGACACTCTCTTTATCCGTAGATCCAGTAATTTCATCTTGGAAGGCAATCAGACTGGTTAGGTGTGATTCAGCCTTGGTACATCGACGCTAGCTCTTCCCAATCACTTTCTTCATGTGCTCAGAAAGCTGCTTTAAGAAGATTCTGTGCATAATTTTCTCAGGGACTGAAGTGGAACTCTGCAGTTCCCCAGGCTGACTTTCGTTTCCTTTTCTGAAGATGAATACAACTTTTGTCTACCTCCGGTCACAAGGAATCTATCCTGGCAGCTGTGACCTTTCAAAGACAGAAAAAATAAAACAAACATTCTTCCCAATGATAGCAGCCAGCTCGCTCTGCACATTAAGGTTCATCCTATTCAATATACACATATGTATATGCTATTACTAAGGAGTTTTATTCAGCTGCTTGCTGTAATTGTTCACCACTATGTTTTCTTGACATTTCTGTCAAGAAATGAAGATCATCTTACTAGAGGTCTTGCTGAAGTTTCTAACCAACAATTACTTTTCTAATCACTTTATTTAGCTGTGGCCCTTTGAACTACATCTAGGGATTATTTACTGAGGAAAATTTATGAGAAAGTGAGGGTATTAAATGGCACAAAATAGCAACCACCAAAATTGTGCATCTTCTTTGATATCCACAACTCACGGTAAAAGGCACACTCCCACAGCACTGAAATCATTGAAGTTCTGCAGATGATTTCAAAGGGACTTGAATCTTGTATAGCCAGATACATCTGTGCTTTTAGACAGCTTTATGAAGTCATTTTAATTCATTTTCATTTCTATTTTAATAGAATGGAATTTACTCCTTATATACATTAAAGTAAATGTTATTATTTAAAAAGGGAATGGAAGAGAGGTATGGATGAAAAGCTATTGAAAGAATGCTTTGTGAATAAAAGGGGCACAACCACTTCACTGGTATAATACATGCCAAATATTCATGAACCTTTCTAAGAAAACTACACAAATTATATCTTGAATTATTTTTTTTTTAACCAACATATCTTAGGTCTCCTATGCTTATATATTTCCTGTCCACATATAGTGGTGATCATAGCCTGAACAACAAAGGAGAATAGTTAAGTCATATAAAAATGTAACAGTTATTATGCATAAGTATTCTAAAATAAAATTACATAAATTTAAGCTTTGGCAGTGCTGAAAATATATGAACCAGTCTTTCCAATTCACAAGATTATTCACCTATTTTTCAAAAATCAGAAAAAATATTCATATTTAAAAGAAACCCAGATGTCTGTTATTTCTATTGGAAACCATGTTTTCTGTCCATTGTAAAGAAATTTATCAGTGCCTTTTTAAACCTAATTATCCTAACATATGTCTGCATATATCTATATATATATACGTCAATCTGAATTTTGTCTGAATCTGACTGTAGGTGACATTTCCCTCGAATATACAAAACTCAGTGAGAAGAGACAGGAGATGATATCTCCTGGCAGTTTGTTTGTTGTTTTTTTTTCACTGGTCCAGTCTTCTCATCTATTCCAAACCACACTTTAGGAAGTCAACTGTTCCTAAGAGCCCATGCGAACAAAAAGTCTATGATTGGTTTATGAGGTTAATGAGAAAACTGTAAGACTCAGCCACACTTTTCTCCCACCTTTCTGTTTTCTTCCAGTGGGAGTTTATCACGTACTCTGATGGAACAAAATAAAGAAAAAAATTCCAGCCTGCAATTCCATGAGTACAGAACTGATTTTTACATAAGTTAACTAAGTAAAACAGTGATGTTGAAGGAAAATGACAGTAAATGTCTATTATTTCATGATAGTTGTATTCATTACATTAGGCATCAAGCAAAGATTCTGTTTTCCAACACATTTTTAAATAGAGGCACAGTCCTGTCCTGAAGAGGGAAACAGCGTATTTAACAAGGCAGTTGTCTACAGGACATGAGAAAATAGTTGATAACATGCCTTTATATCAATAACTTATAGAGTTCATAAACCTGTACCAGATGTCTTAAACATCTGTGATGAAACATAAAAATGTGAAGAAAATCATGCTTTCACCATTCTCTGTGTCTCAATATAAAGAGCTTTCTATTGGTCTGTATTGAAGATTTGGTACAGACGCACAGGTGCTGGGTCCATTTACTTTAAGCCTTAGATAAGAAATTCTATAATGATAAAAGACCTGGTGGTGCAAATGCCATCTTGGATTAGAAAAAAATAAAGTTTTATTTCCAGTGTTTTCAGGATCAGCGGTTCACAAACACAGCTATTCCAAAGACTTTTGTAAGCTTGACTGTGTGAACAGCTCATGTCTCTTCTGCTTCTGACACTTCTTTTTTCTCTGTATAAACATGACTTGTATTCTAATGGATTGAACGAGTCTCTGATTGTTGAAAACTCCTGAAAAGTAATGTTATCATATGTTTTGGAGTTTCCCTATGAAAGATATACTCTGCTATGGTTAGAATACATGTGTATACATAGAAGATATATATTTTCTACTTTATATTACTATATTTCAAAACAGGAATGGGAAAAATCTATGAGGAATTCCATCCCATATGTTCCTAGCTTCAGGTATAAATTGACACAGAAATAAATTCTCCATCTTGTAAGTACCTGAGAGCCAAATTTTAGGACAAATATATTACACTGGCACCTTTATACAACCACACATACATGTGAGAGTGTATAAAGTACATATAATGTACATATTTCTCTGCTCTGGTGAGACCTCACCTAGAGTACTGCGTTCAGCTCTGGAGCCCTCAGCACAAGAAGGACATGGAACTGTTGGAGTGGTTCCAAAGGAGGGCTACAAAAATGATGCTAGGGCTGGAGCACCTCTCCTATGAGGACAGGCTGAGAGAGTCGGGCTTGTTCAGGCTGGAGAAGAGAGGGCTGTGGGGAGACCTGATTGCAGCCTTTCAGTACTTAAAGGGAGCCTATAGGAAAGATGGGGACAATCTTTTTAGTAGAGACAGCAGTGACAACACGAGGGGTAATGGTTTTAAATTAAAACAGGGTAGGTTTAGGCTAGATATAAGGAAGAAATTCTTTACAATGAGGGTGGTGAAACACTGGAACGGGTTTCCCAGAGA
>Ga0065711_1008482_pt1 | contig 18836 bp, 14 predicted proteins | sample Hoacrofraction12_FD_59098 | JGI IMG/M metagenome (GOLD analysis project Ga0065711, IMG submission 59098) | Hoatzin crop microbial communities from Cojedes, Venezuela - Epithelial fraction 12 v2 (version 2) | ecosystem: Host-associated > Birds > Digestive system > Esophagus > Crop | place... | reverse complement strand
CGTGCCACTCCCAGTGTTTCTGGAGCTGTAAGGACACCCTTCTCCCCAAAAACCCCTCGGACTGCTATTACACAAACATTGGAAGTTAAACTCCTTTTTGTTGCTGCTTGATGATTTTCTTAAAGATCGGGTGCCTCTTCATTTGCAAGTCAGTCAGAAATTATATTAAAAAACCTTTTTAGCGATAGCGGCACAATGTGTCCTAGGCAAATAGATGGCGTCCATTAATCTTGCACTCCCGCGAATCCTTATTTTAGAACAAGAGGTGGCACGTACGCCTGGTGTGTGTTCAGTACGAGCTAGGTTGTCACAGGCAATGAGGAGACTGGGTTTGTGATCACGTGCCCGTCCGCAGACCGCGGAGCCGGGTACTCCGGCTCCTGCCTCCCGCCTGCTCCCGGGTGAGAAAAGCCGAGGGGATTCGCCCTGCGTGGAGGCTGGCACGCACAGCCCTGCACCGCTTCCGTTCCGAGAGACCGGGCTGAACGTCTGCCAAGTCCCGGCGTCTGCTCACGGGAAGCTGTGTGAAAATGCAGAAGAGATAGGTTCCTTCCCTCTCCTGTCATCACATGCAAGAAGGTGTTTAACACAAAGCAGTGAAGAAATATGGATCTGGCCTTTTTTTGCTGGCAGTTTCAGAGCGTGAGCCAGAACCACCCCTGATACAACTCCATTGGCTTCAGCAGGCTTTGCCAGAGGTCATGCTGTGCCATGAAGAGTTGAAAAAAGACAAGATATGCAGTCCTGTTTCTCTCCAGCCCATAAAACCAGACTGAAAGGTTTTCTTTCCTGCCTTCATTTTATCTAAGATCTATCAAGAATATTGAGTCGTATCTTTGTTTTTGCTGAAGGATTGGTGAAGTGGAAAAAGCACTTTAATTGCAGGGATAACGAGGCTTAATCTATAAGAGAAAGCTAGTACTTCCCAGTTGGTTCCCACGTATTTTAGTTCAGTGGGTGCTAACCAAAGAAGGCCCAGATATTTCAAAAAAAAACAAAAAAACCTCTTCCCTTCACATTTGCTAATATTTACTCTTCATGGTACAATTTATTCAAGCGCTGATGCCGTACCCGCCACCACCATATCTGAGCTCCTTCCAGAAGTGCACCAAACACCATGATTAACATTGCCACATGCCCTTTGGTTTTTTTGTCCTTTTCAGGGCAGGTGTGTGTGGAAGAATGTCTTATTTGCTCCTTTATTTGTTTTAAAAATATATCTCTGCCTGAGAGAAGGGGAGGTAAAAGAGGAACACCTTGCAGTAGGCAAATGAGTGCAGACTCAGATGTGGTAGAGTTGACGAGCAGAGCCCTGGAGCCATTCCTTCAGAACTGTCTCGCAGGGGACTGCCTGCTTGACGCTTCTCACTCCTTGGACAGACGGTCAGAGAGCGGGAGGGTGGTGCAGTCTCCCTCCTTCTCCCAGAACATCATTACCCAACAAAAATCTGTTACACTCCATACATCAAACCCAGAGATGTACTGATCGTTACAGCATGACGTCGCCATGGCTGACATTTTCTGGCCCTTCTAAGCATGGAGTAAGAAGTCATTTAGAAATCCTTTTCCAAATACATTTTATAGAAGTCATATATTAATGAGTTTTTTGAGTGTTTTCAGTCCCTTCAGCTTCCTGCACCTACAGCCCGAAGTACCATGTCAACTATTTCCTTGTAGAAGCAAACAACCAGATAACGAATGACAAAACGTAACGCGACTCCACTGACGATCAAGCTGAAACCTGAATTGGGTGGCATGGCGTGTGCCTACTGGCATCTACATCAGAGTGGTGATGGCGAGGGGAGGAAAGACCGTCTGTGGCTGAAGCTCCCGAGGCTGAATGCAATACAAATGTACCCTGAAGTCAACAGACCTTCACGTGTTCTACATCTGCGCTGAGTTTGCTTCCCGTCGTCCCGTTTCCTAGATTTCACAGGGGCAGACGGTGGAAGAGAGCCCCCCGGCAGCAGCATGCTCTCCCCCTGAGAGCGATGCCCTTACCTCTCTCAGCCATGAGCTGTCTGGTTGATTAATCAGCAGCGTGGCTGGGCTCGGGAGAGAGCTCAGGTTTGCTTCTCTCGCCTGCAGAGCGGGGCTTGACTAGGGCAGGGGTGTTAAATCGGGACTGTCAGAGGAGTTTAGCACAGCTGGTAAAACAGAATGGAGGAGTGGGGAAGAAAAGGATGCTGTGTCCCCCGAGGTGACAACCTGCTGCACGCGCTGTGCTGGCCCGGCGCGGATGCCGGCACCCGGGGCTCCGGAGAGGGGCTCTGTCCCCTCAGCCCGTGCCACCGACAAGGCTTACTGACATGACATGGCCTCTCCAGCTCATCCAAAACACCCCACGATGCCTGGTGGAGAACCTGGCACAGAGGCTTGTTCTCTGAAAAGGCTCCTTTCTTTCCCCGGATAAGGAAAATCCTTCTGCTTCTCACGGAGACAAAAGCAGCCATTCAGTGCAGAGCTGGGGCTGTTTTCGTGGCTTCCAGCACACACACTGCACTTCAGTGCTGCAGGTAAATGTATTAAATGAGAGTGCGTTGCTTTTAGAAGGCAAGTGGCTATTTTACCTAAATGCTACTTACTCAGGGGTGTTACTCTAGTAAGGTGTTTTAAACCAATTCCACCATAACACCATTTTTCCTTCCTTTCCCCAACCCAGCATTTGTTTATGCAAAGTGCATGAACGACAGTGCTGTGATTCGAGTTATACTGATACCTGTTTTCATTACTGACTGTGCATTTGCTTTAACTTTACATAAACATCAATGTTTGGGAAGCTTTCAGTTACAGATTTTTAACAGGAAAGTGGAGATTCACTGGCCGTTTTACCTGACTCTAATATAGTGGAGAACCAGAGAAATACCCCGAAGCCATGTGCCCACCTGAAAGTGAGATTTTCACGAGTGATAAGCGGGGTAGTTCTGCAGCAGGATCCACCCCTGCTCTGCCTGCTGTGGAGGGGGAAGCCAGCTCTGAGGGTGGGGGTGAAGCCGAGCCGTCCTCCCCCCCCACCACGCCGCTTGGGGATGGGACCGACAGGCGTTTGTGGGAAAATCTCAGCCGTGACAAGAGCTGGGGAGAGGGGATTAAGAGGCCTCTAGGATAAAACCCAGGAGGTCCTTGTCAGTAAGATGTAGAACTGGGCTTTATGGGGTGTGTGTTAATAGTAGCAGGTTAAGGAAAAAATACACTGAATTAAATCCATTTCTGCTGAGGCTGCTTGAAGCCTGAGGATGAAGATGCAAAGCCCTGCAAACCGAGCCCAGTGGGACCACTCTAGAAAGCGTGTGTGAAACCAGCACAGGATTTCACAGGCCCATGACTGCAAACTCTTCCACAAAGTCCTCACTCAGACCTATCGGTATTTACAGGGATATTTCTAGTAAACTGCCTGCAGACCTCAGCGTATGACAAATGCTACAGAATGAGAAAAATTAATTTCTTTTTTCTTTTTCAGAATGCTGGAAAGGTATTTGAAAAAATTTAATAGTCACATTAACTTGATATGCTTCAGAACATTAATGCAAGAGACTTCTTTTTCAAAAAGATTCATAATATTTATAATAACCCTTATGTTATGCTGCTTGTTGCCACCCACATGAAGGAGATGCCATGCAATGTTGTCTGATATTATTTGCTTAGCTGTAGAAATTTTGGCATGGTGTTGTGTAGAAAATGAGAGGAATCAGCTGTATGCTGCTGATATATTACCTCCTCCTGCAGCCTCAAATGGTTAAAGCTCTCATGTTCCACCTCAGAGGTGGCTTCATTACAGCAAGTGAATATTTTCCTTCGTATTAGGATGTGTTTGTAATAGATTCCTTGAAATTAAAGATACTGGATAGATTTCTAAAGGCACATTTTGTATAGCTGCTTGACACATTGGAGACAACTTCTTTCAATGTGTGCCCCTTGACTGGGTGACACTTTTGCCAAGCCCCAACTGGCAGCAGCAAGGACCATGTTCTGTGTCTAGATGTCTGCTTTTAACATCATCATGAGACACCATCCTAAACCAGAGAGAAACCAAATCAAGCTGTCAGAATGGTTAGTGAACAATATATTCCCTACCCACAAGCAGTGAATCCAACAGGCTTCTTCGAACAGCATATTGTTTGGGAAAGAACAAAAAAAGAGAAAATGACATAGATGATCAACCTCCAGTAGGTCCCTTTCCTCTCTGCTCCACTCCCTCCTACCCAAGTTAGTTGAAGAATAATTCAGATAGTCTTTTTTTGAGCATGTTGCTGCTTATTGCCTTCCCCAGCCAGATCTATCACTTGCTGATCTCTATAGATGTTGAGCAGTCCAAAATTTAGCTGCCGGGTTAGCCCTTTTGAGGAAAATCCTGGCTGACTGTGAAGGGTACAACTCCTCTCCCGATGTCCTGCTGTGGTTTCCACTTCTCACCAGGAAAAAGGAAACAGAGAGCACATGAACACCCCACCTAAAGAAAGGGGCTTCCATAAGAGTGAGGTCCTTTCTTGTTTCCCAGGTTTCTTTAGCCCAGTCCGTTGATCTGCAGCATTAGATCTGGGTGGCTGGACACCCTCTGTAACACTTCATTGGTTTCAATGAAAATGTCACAAGAAACATCTTGGGGCTCAGGGTTAACCGTATCTCTCAAAGATATACTGAACTGTATGGTTTCAAGACCCCAAACTAGTTCTAATCTTCAAAAGCTGTCCTTGCTGTCTGGAAACCTTTGCTTTTAGTGCAAGGAGTAAGTTCTGATATTTCTTGTGTCTGATTCTTCTCATACTCCGGCTCCAGTGTTCACTGCTGAGGCAACAATCTTGCTGTTATGCAGAGGATTTTCAGCATCACAGTCCTCTCTTAAGCCTATTCATTGATTCCAGTCCACAGACGGATATTTGTTGCAGAATATGATCTTTTTATTGGTATTAGAGTTGGGGGGTGGGATGTTATAGGTAGGAACGTGGTAGAAATGTTAATCCGATTAACTAAATTAATCTAACTAAACTGTAATATTACATACAAAATTTGATAATCTCTTTCCTGTGATATGTTGACTCCTCACGCTCGTTCATACTTTTACAAAAATTAATTTTCTACAGTCTGTGTGCCTAGGATGAAAAACATAGTTATGGAGCTCACCACATATTCTCTCAACATAAAACCGGCAGTAAAAGACTGAGATGGACTATATACAACAGGCAGACACAAAAACCATATCCCGCTGAAAACAAAGCTAGGTTTATCATTGATTTAATCTGAGGCAGGATATCAGTCAAGATGTGTACATGCCTCAGGCCTTGCTCACAGGAACATGTCTGTATGTGTGAACCCCATCTTCACCTACTTCCCTTTCTTTTCATGGTTTTCCCATCAGCAAAATCCAATATTTTGAGTACTGCTGAGAGACCTGGGACTCCATCCGTTCCAGAAAGCAGGCTCCAGGTCAAGGACAGTCTGATAGCTGTTAGATTTGGCCTTTCCACTGGCAGAAGTCGCAGTTTCCAGCAGAAAACTCCAGTATCCAAATGCACTTGGAAGTCAAATCCCCAGCAGGATCTATATAGCTTTGTTAAAGGTGAATATGGCTGCACTGATACCAGCAGATGGGTGAGTAGATTCTCACCTTGCAAGACTGCAAGAGTGGGAGTGGAAGAAAGGGAAGTGTTTTCCAGCACTCCCTTAAGAACACAGAGAAAATTTCAATGTTAAAGGGACCATGGACGTCAACGTGAGATGCTGACTGTGGATGAAGGTTGCAGAACTGGTAGCCACCTTTGCTGAGCACCCAGAGCAGTGGTAGGCTTTGAGGCCCACTCATTTGGACTGTGATCTAGACCTGAATGAAAACTCTTTTTTTGACAGCCGAAGATCTCAAAACTGGAGACCTGCCATATTTTAATTGAGCTCGTTGTACAATCAGCTGGGCTACACCTGAGCTGGGCAAGGAGACTTCAAATGGGAACAAACTGTTTCCCAAAGAGGACAGCTATGGCAGTAATGATTCTGGAGCAGGCAGGGCTGGCTTTCTGATGCTTGGGTTTCCTTTCCCTGTCAATGGGAATGTTCCAAATAAAATTCCTTTCCTTGTGAAATTCCCAGATACCTTTGTTTAGACATGCAGGTGCCAAATACAGCAGAAGATACTGAGTCCTTTAGGATTCACTGTCTTCAGAAGTTTTGAGAGTGTTTACGTGGGTCAGAGCTGTTGGTGAGAAGATTTCCTCTGGGAAGGAAATTTATACCACACAAAACAAGGAGGAAAGATCTTGTTCTTGAAATGCTTTTTCTTTTCCTCTCTAAACCAGAAGAAAACTTATCTAAAGACCAAGACATTTAGAGGTTTTAAAATTTATTAAGCATAAGGAAATAACCTTGGCAAAAACTTGCTTTTCTGTGTCAATACCTTGAGCAAGAGCAGATGCAGACAAATGTAGCAGGAAGTGCTGAAGGAGAGGGAAAGATTTAAGCAGGCTGGGATGCTGCTGTCTCGTAATGCTGAGCTAATTCGATAGCCCATCAAACATCCTGACACAAGCATACAGCTCTCTGTCGCGTAATCCAGGCGGAAATCAGAAGCAAACCAAAACATTTCAATGAAAGTCCCACTGATCGTAACATCGAGCCTTTGCCCTGTCTGGATTTACCCTTTAGCAAATTATATGCATAAATAAATAATGGCTTACATTCATAGTCTTAACAAAACTAGGTGTACTTTGTATGAAGAGGTCTTTCCTTTCAGAGTATTTTCCTGCGCCACCTTTATCAGCTTACTAACTTCATCGCGTTTTCTCCATGACCCCCAAATTTAGTGCTCTGTTGTTTTGGTGCTGGTGTAGATAATGAATCTCACCCAAAACCACCTCTGGCACCTCGGCTTAGTTCTCACCTTCTCAGGGCTGTTTCAGGTATCGTAGCCATCTCCCACAGATGGCATCTACCAGTCTTGATCAGTCTTTCGTCCTCTCCAGGCTGTCCATAAACTAGCCATGGGTTCTGGTAGGAGGGACAGCTCTTTGTCAGACACAAGCCCCATTGAGCTGTTCCCCAGGTCTTACCCCATGTATCTGTCTTCCTTGCTCCTGTAAGGCTTGCGGCCGATCCAAGCTTTTAAAGGGAGTGAGAGGTTCTGCAGATCGCAGAGCACTTTGGTGCACCCTGCGTGCTTCAGGACGTGTTCAAAATGCCAACACCAGCAATGTGCACAGCCAAGTGCTCCCTAGAGAGTCAACCGATATTATCTATCAGACAGAGAGACATAACCGTTATCTTCTAAAGAAGCGTTCCAAAAGGTAGAACCCTAAACTCAAAGCACTCCCATGAGATCTGTGTGAGCAAAATTTGCTGATGCTCTTTTGTTATGTCCGAAGCTTGAAATGCTGATGGCCTGGCCTATCATTTCTCTTCCACTCACCAGGGAACTCGTCTTGTTCATCTTGACAAAGCCAACACTGAGCCTTACTTGGACTGGGAGCCAGCACAAAGCAAAGCCACTATCAGCTGTGTGATTTTTCAAAGATTCTCGCATTTTCTATTTTTTTTTTTCCATTGCTAAGGAAGAAAAATGCCCTTGCAGCCTATTCCCTTCGCTTTATCAAAGGAGGGGCAAAATCACACCCCTCTCTTGGCTATTCAAGGAAAAGTCTTCTAAACTCAGAAACTAGACTGGTGCCCATATGGTCTTTATATTTAGGTGTTTTCCCAGCTGGGATGCATATGTCTCTGCCATTTCAAGGCTTCAGCAAAATCACGCGAAATATTGCCTTTCTGAGAACTGAGGAAAAGAAAAGGCTTCTTAATAGCTGAAGCCAACCAGTGAAAACATTTTTGCTTTGCCCTGGGGCTAGTACTTTAAGTCTAATCTGCAAGCACCCGTTTCAGAGTGGTACAAGCACAGCCCATGTCCACTAGCAGGATTTTCGGGGGGAAGATCAAGGGTCTAAAAGGCATTTGTCCCAAGGAGGAGGATCTCTCTCCCTCTTTCTCTTCTGGTGGGTTCCCATCAGTGGTGAGATTACAAAAAACCCAACAGCCTCTCTTTACATTTCTGTGGCCTTCTCCCTTCTGGCAACTTACTCTCGGTTCCTGACGCGAGAGCCAGAATATCAGCCAGACATTTAACAGCCTCCTGCCCACCTCCCCACTCCCAGTGTTATTTCAGTGTCTAACAGCAGAAGAGAACATAACTAATGACACTCCTGATGCGGAAGAACAGAGGGAGGTAGAAAATATAATGAGCTGCTGTGGAATAATGCACTTATCCCTGTTATCGAGGAAATGAGCCATAAGCCTGGGGTTTTGTACAACTATGCGTTACTCCACTCTGTGTTCACTTTAATTTCATTGAGTCCTTTCTTTAAAATATTACTTTCAATTTCAAGCCTTTAGGAAAGTTTATTAAAATAGGCTACTTTTTACCTTTGTCAATAGACTGCACACATCCAAATGCTTCATCATTCTCTAGATCTTCATTTCTGAACAGCAGTCAGAACTCCTGAGCCTTCATGGGAGAAAGTGTGCTTGAAATCAGTGTTTCATACACAAAGCTTATAACAAAATTTTCTGTGTTTCCTACCACCCGCTAGTGATGATGCAATTCAATATCGGCAAAATAGCGAATAGATGCTCTCGCATGGCCTGAAAAACAGAACAATTTGAAAGTAGATGCAGTATTTCTGTTTTTTTTTTCTTGTTTCTCTACACTGGCTTTGATTTGATTCACAGCTTAAGAGTGTATAGTCTTCAAAACTGCTTTATTGTTGCAGTTTGATGTGATAAATCACCCTCCAACTCCCACTTGGGGGATCTCTCCAGTCTTCAAACAATTCCCAGTTTGCAGGTAGTAGTGCCCCCAATATCTGGAATTAGTAGTCCTGGGCAGTGGATTTTCTGATGAGTAGTGTGTCTGCCTAAGTTCTTTTCCAGTCGTCCATCGCAGTCGCTCAGTTCTGATAGCCATTTCTCACTCCAGGGAGGAGACAGGGAGTTATCTGGCTACTGGCCAGCAGACCATTGCTGCCGGACTGATTTGTGCAGGGGCTGCTCTGCAGCTGAGCGTGGCTTGAATAGTCTCGTGAGCTGTTACAGCCTGTGCCTTCTTCTCTCCTGCTCCTGCTTGCTTCTCCCTCTTGTCCCTCCAGTCTCCAGCCTTCTTGATCTTACTCTGTGATGACTCTGCCAGCTCCACCTGGCAGCTCCTTGCACTTTGCTAACACCACGTCACAGCCTTTGCTCTTCGGGAAGTGTCCCCTGCAAGGTCTCCTCCGAGATTCTTCCTCCTGCCCAGACTTTGCCTCTCAGCCCTTCCCATCCCTTAGACAACTCCTCAAAAGCACAGCCACACATTGAGCAGTATCTCCTAAAGGTACATCACCCGCGTTGCCCGTGTGAGGTTTATAACTTCATCCCAATAGAATGAGATTCAGCAATAGCTATTTAGTGTTTGCTTACTGCCATTGCCAGGTGCTCCACAAGAAATGTGGGGAGAAGATTATCTGCAGATGGGGTTTCCAAAGAAGCGATTTTTCTGCCTTGATTTGGCACCTCTCAAAATTCACAGTAATATTCATCCTGAGTCTCAGAGGTAGAGAGTTCATTATGGATAGATAAGGAATGAGTTTTAAAATGTCAAAAACAAAGTTTTTATACATTTAAAAGAACAAATGTAAACTATAATTTTTTTTTAATCTTTTTGAAAGGAATTCTGAAATTAGTCTTGTGATTTCACCAGACATTTTGTGTTTCATTATCCACTGTGGGATTATTTGAATACAGCCATTTCTTTGGGCAATTATTTTTAGTATTTTTACATACAGAACCTTGAAAGCCTCTGTAAGAATGTAATTGTTAAGGCTGCATTTCTTCAGGAATGATTAAGCATAATCATGTAACTATAAGCATGCATTGCACAGAAAAGTAGAATACAGAATTGATAGTCTCCGTTGTCGTTGCTATGTAATTTTTCTTTTCATACTAATATTGAATTTTACATATAAAAGAGAAACTGATTTCTAAAGGTTGAGAGAAAACCTTAATTCAGAATTTGCTGTAGATGCAGACTCTGTTTAATTTGGTAAACTGCATTACATATTTTAACTAGCGTGGTATTAAATACAATTTTGCCCTGGATGTAATTGAAGTTAACTTTGACCCTAACCAGATAATACATTCTTAATGGCTACTGTCCTTTTTTCTTTATTGTATACATACATCCATATATCTGTATTTCATATCTGATGTGTAATAGCCTGGTAGAAAACACGATGGTGATGTTTTATATACTAAATTAAAAATTTATAGGAGGGCATTGTCACACAGAGCTGTCTTGCCTGTGTGAGGACTACAGACTGATATTCTTGTAGGAAATTGTGTGAGAATTAAGAGTAAGAACTGTCATCTTCCTCACCACTGCCTCCAACATGCACCGAGTCTTCTGGTTCTAACTGCAACAGCTTTACTGAAACCAGTGGAGTTGCATCAGTGTCCCTTAGCAGGGAACCTACCTCTTGAAGTCTTTTTCTCGAGAGGGCTCTTGGCACCAGATGTAATAGAGATGTGGTCTGTTTCCAGAGAAGGTGGGGTAGCTCATCAACATCACTCAGCATAAAGTCTAACAGAAATTGGTGGATGGTTTACTTGAAAAGGAGCTGAAGAATCAGCCGCTGGATCTGCAAGGGTAAAAATTCACAATAAGTACTAAATCAGTGTGTAGCTGATACAGTGCTACCATCAAACTCTCTGCAAGCTGTCTGTAGAAGGATGCTTTTCACTCCTGACCCCACGAAGCATCATTGCCCTGAGGCTACCAGGAGACACAGATGCATTGCAGCTGACAGTCTACCGAGAGCATGGGTAAATGCAAGGTAACTCTCATAGGTTTTAGCATCTTAAAAAAACTCTCTATGGAAACTTCTTACAGTGAGTAATAAATAACAATTAACAACATGTTATGCTGCTACTGCATGGCACTATTAGAGCAGACCGGTAAAACAAGACTTTAGAGATTTTTACAAATTTCTGATGGGGATAGACCTGTTATTCCCAAGGTAGGAGCCATTCCTGCACACACCACGGATTTTTACCTTTCCATCAAGTACTGAATGTTCCTGGAGTCCCTGCAAAAGTGAATGCAAAATAGAATTGCCATGCCACTTTTTTCATGGTGTAGATAAGTATTTGTTGTCACCTTGTTTGTCAGCTTTTGTGTGCAAAAAGAAGAGCATTCGGTTTACAAAAATACAAATGTAGGTCTCGTCATTACAACCCAGCAAGGTCCCTAAACATTTTTGCAACCTAATTCTCAATCTCACTGATGCAGGAGTGATATTGACATTGCATCTTTCCGTGTACTCTGTATCCCTACGGATAAACCAGTTGCCAGCCAAGCAAGAGAAGTTGATGAGTCCATAGACTACCTGAAACTTTACAAAAAACAACTCATCAGTTTGTGGGAGGACCCATCACAACGGCAGACAGGACAAAGGCTTCCTCTTTTCCTCTTTACACTGCCCCTCACCCACTGCCCAAGGTATCTGTGGAAACTGTCTTTTGTCACTGGATTTGGAGGACCTGTGGCTGTTTGCCTCTTCACAACCAGCAGCAGGAAAGTTTTTGCTCTGTATTTCCACCATCCTGGCCATGGGAGAAGAAAGAAATGCCCATGTTACCCTCTCAGGTCTTGCCAACACAGAGGAACAGAGCGGTGCCCGGGGACCATGCTTTGGGTGTGACTGGCTCTAATTCACTCAACCCTGAGTCTGACTGGGGCTTTAGACAGCCCTCTACATGGTCTCAGAATATCAAAAACAGAAGATGTATTCTTGTGTTTCTGCTTCCTTCTCAGCCTTGTTGTAAGCCAAGAAGAGCAATAACTGAGACCAGCCTCACTGATGCCAGACGTCCCTGTTCTCTCTACAAACATTAGTGAAGACTGACACAAAGGGGGACTTTTTAATTTAATGCTGCAGACTACAAATTGAATTCTCAAACTTGAGAACTGCCAACCTGACCTGAGGCTTGACAGTTCTTAATAGCCCAGTTACAAATTCATAATTTTTATCTAGCTGGGTGCATAACATTTTGATATATTGTCCATTTGCCTGTCTGCTCTATACAGCTATGCCCTGTTTCCTTTCTAAATCTAAGGTAACTCTGTCCATAAGTTGACTGTGATGGAAAAAGCTATTTAAAATCCCAGATACACCAATGATTTTCCTATATTCTCTTAGAATAGGTGTTGCTGAGCCTCTGAACAAAAATAACATTGTGCATATAGATATTTTCCTCCTTCCTTCTTGTCTTTTTTCTTTGCTCCTTTATCTCATGTCATTGCAGACTTGTAGTTTCGCATACAGTTCAATATCTTTAACTTACAAGTATTTTTAACTGTCTTTCCTCAGCTCTTGTGAGGTACTTCAGTCCATCTCAGACGTCCTAGAATCCCATCTTCATCAATAAAACAGATAAAATAAGCTTGCAGTGACACATGCCAGACTTTTCAAAATAAAACTTTATCTTCTGGACAAAAGGTCTGGAATCATTAGTAGCTCCAGGTTAGAAAGGCAAAACAAAGCCTGACAAAGCATCTCCCTCTAAATCTGATAGCTTGTTTGTGTTAAGATAGCTGGGCTGCTCCTTCCCTGGCCCGGAAGGCAGCTTGCGTTCTTGCCTCCTCTGTCTCTGCATCTCTCAGGCCACCCCAGCCCACCACCTCTTCGCAGGCACCTCTGAAAACCCTGCTCCTACTAATTCTACTTCTCGTTTGTTCCTAGTGCCCAGGCCTTTAACGGCTTATCATTCCCTTTGATATCTCTGCTGCTAATTATGGCGATAAATCTAGTTGCTCTGTTGGTGGGCATCCACCTCATCTGCTCCTTTGTTTTCCCTGCATCTAGTACAGGTGACAACACAAAGTGGATTAAAACAGTCGGTTACCAGAGAGCTTTAGAAAGCCTTTCTGCATTAAAGCCACAGCTTATGACCTATCTTAACAAATAACAAGTGGAGATTGTATTCATGAAAATAATGTGCATGTTCTGCCTTTGATCACACATGGAAAAAGGGTTATTGGAGATGTTCAAGAATAGAAACAGATTCCTTTATTAGAAAACAAGTGTCATCTAAAGCATAGATTTTTACACTTGAAAGCACTTCTTGAATTTGGGACTCTTTCTCGTTTCAAAATAGGCTTGAAGCAAGAGAAATGTTTAGAGGAGGGATAGTGACTCTCACATGTGCTGGCTGCAGTCAGCCTTGCCTGTGAAAAGCAGGTTTTCCTGATTCCTTGTCCCAAAGCGGTCACATGAAGGTTGACATCAGCTCTCTGTTTTTTGTATAATCCACTTCCTTTCGTAGCCTGTACTAGATGCAATGAAGCAAGAGATGTCACGATGGCTGCTATTCCCTTCCTCTGACCCATCGCAAGGTTAACTAGGCCTAAAGCATTGCTGATAGATACTATGCCCCTTAGCCTTATTTTCTAGTCTCTCCAGGAAACCTATTCCAGTGTTAAACCATCTTTCCAGATCAAAAGTTTGTTTGATGCCTGGCCTAAAATTTGTTTCACTTGAGAGTAAACTCGTTGCTCCTTGTTTTATTATCGGTGAAGACAGAAATAATCTGTTCTACCCCTTTCAGTAAACTTCTCCTGGAGATGACTACAATCTGTCTTTTCAAGTCTTTTCAGAATTATGCCGCTCGGGTTGTTTTTCCTTTTTTCTTTCCCAGGTATTCCCTCAAAAGCCCTAATTTCCAGATCACTGATCTTTTTAGTTCACCTTTGGACTCTCACTAGTCAAAGTGTGGTAATGAAGATGGAAAGATTACCTAAGATAAAATTTTACCAGAACTGACTGAAGTGACAGATCCACTTCATGCACTTTTCTTGCAGTGCTTGGGTTTTTCCTTCTCTGTACGATGCTTTCTTCTTTTATTTTCATGGTTATGTTGCCTCATATTCAGTTTGTAGTCTGCTATAAGGCTCAGATCCTCTTCTGTGGAATGACTGCAGAGAAATTAATTCCCTACCTTGTATTTGTGTGGTTCATTATTTCTGTACAACACTGTAAATGTAGCACTCTATACTTACTTTTACTGAATTAATTGATTTTTCTTTTTCTTCCCTAGACCATTTCTCCAAGTTGTCATGATAATCTTGAGCTTTCATCCTGCACTCCAATGTGTTGCAGCCTCTCCCGGGCTGGTATCAACTCCATGTTTAATAAATTCAACCCATTCCATTATCCATCACATTAATGAGATTGCTGAATAGGAAACACCTTGGTCGCACCAGCACAGGGAGCTTCAGTTCAGTTTGACAGTAATTGCTTCCTTTCAGCACCATCTTTTGCGAAATATGGGGCACCTGGAGCGATGTGGAGCCTGGAAAAACATCTGCCCTCCACGAGCTGCAGAGCTTCCTGCCTTCCAGGGCTGGGAAACCACATACTGTGTGATGGGCAGGGTATTTTGTGCCAGTAATTTAACCCCCTTGTCCTCACGGTAAAACCGGCTTTGCCTGGGAACGTGTACGCACTCATCTACGTGCGTGTGTACGCTTCCCTGTACAGAACTCCCACGTTTCAGCCCCAAAGCTGCAGGTGTCCCCTGAGCTGAACAAGGATGGTGGGTGCTCCTATAGACACCCAGCTAGCACTGGCTTTGCAGCCGAGCTGGTGGGCTTGAGCTAGTATCTTTCCTCTTGCTGATGTGCTGCTTTACAGCGTCTCTCAAGCGTGGCTCACAATGGCACAGGAAGCAGTCACGAGTGGGATGACTCACACTCATGAGCTATTTTCATCCGGCTTATATTGCTCTGATAATAATGTTTTCCCTTTGTATTCAGAAGTCTCTTTCAGAGAAAATGAGGTGTGCTGGTGTGAATCCACGGGTGCCGTCCCCAGCTGGCAGCATGTCTTCCTGGCTGAATCATTCACCTTCTCTTTTCCTCAGTTTCTCCACAGTGAATATGAAATTCACCTGAAAATGTGAAACATGCTTCAGTCATTTGGAAATGCAAATGACTCCCATGAATTCCCACATGTATTTTTACAGTGATTTTATTCCTGACCTCTTGTAGAAGAAAATCTGCTTCTTTCCACCCTCAGAGCAGTATGGCATCGAACGACCCAGAGAGATCACCCAGCACCTATGGGTGAAGCTGGAGTGAGCTCATTTCCGAACAACTTTCCATCTGCTCTGACACATTTTCCTTGCCTTTCATCTATTTAGCAATGGAAATGAGTTTAGCAAGTGCAAGACAATGGGTAGTCCATCCCTTTTTGGAGACGTTGGGGCTGACAGCTTGGCGAAAGGATTCAGCTGCAGTAGCAGTGCCAGCAGCGAGAGAGGATTTTTCTTCCCCACTTCCTAAACATTTCTGAAATGACACCCTGTGTAGGTGTGTGTCCATGCAGGTCTCCACAAACCTGCCCAAGTCAGACATTTGTCTCCATTAAGTCATGCGCGAAGATAAGGGCATTCCTGTAGTCAACAAGACGGCACGTTGTATTTTAAAATGAAGGATTTGCAGGGGTGGCAGCTCATTTGCATGCAGGCAATGTGGATGTAGCAGAGGAGGTGTTGTAAATCACCAAAGAGCTACTTGACAGTGCCACTCTGTGAGGCTGGCTTAGAATTATTAATTAGAGCAGGCGGAGGGTAGTTTGTTTGCATATCAGTTGAGCTAAGCCATGTTGGAATCCCTGTAAATAATAAAACAGGCTGATTAGGCCCAGTCATTAATTAAGTGTCTTCACTGTGAATAAACAGTGAAATCTTTCGGTTTGCCAGAGGCCCTATGACACTGTGATAAATATGCAGTCGCAAAAGCTCCTGTAACGTGGTTTGACATCTTCATCTATTAAATTGCAGCTTTCTCCCGGTGACAGCGGGTTCAAGTCCCACAGCGGATGATACATCTGCCCAACTTTGTTCGAAAAGTATGTTGCTTTGGAGGTCTCAGATAACCAGGGTTGAGAACCTGCTAGGAAAAAAAGCAGGGGGAAAAAGCTTAGTACTGTGAACTGCAGTGTTCAGTCGTCTGTATGGGTGGCTTTTTATGGGCATAACAATGCAAAAGATGATAAAGAAAATCTGGTTTTATTATTATATGGATGTAAAAGTCAGCCTTTATTTATTTGACTAAAACGGCATACGTTTAAAACCTAATTAACTCGTCTCAGAGGCTGGTGCTTGAACAGTTGCTTCTGGTTCTAGCATCCACTGCCTCTCAGTGTGGATCAAGACAAAGTTAAGAGATCATTTTCACAAATGCTACTTTTTCACACTAAAAACAATGTTAAAGCCAATTAAATCTCATGCTCCGAGGCAGCAATTGACCACAGTAGGTGATCAAAAAGGAGATTTACTCCCCTTATGCACTGCTGAACAATCGGTGAGGTGAAACGTGGGGATCCTTCATCTTCTGAAGATATGAATATCGGCAGCGTTTGCCGTCAGGATATTAGGTTGCTAGACAGATCGATGTGCCAAGCAGACAGTGACAGGTTCGGTTTCCTTCTGTAACATACAAGTACTGCAAGTCACGCATGAACATTGTCTCCTAGAAAAGAAGGTGGTTTTGATCCGCTCAGCAGCAGGGCAGAGATCCACTCCTTTCCTCTAACAGCTGATGGCCGCGTCCCCAGATATTCCCCCCCTGCAGCATTCTCCCTGCACTCTGCCGCAGCGAAGAGGGCCAGAACAGCCTTATTTGGAAAAAGGGGTACAGACATCATTTTTGATATGCTGATACTCCTAATGGCCAATTTACAGGTGCTGAGATAATTATGATGCTGAGCATGAACATCTGGACAGGTGGGAGACAGATGACTCAGTGAGATCAATCTATTGATCTCAAGATTTTCTAAGTATTTAAGTGCCATGCAACAATTAAAGGTATTTCTGAGTATGCACTAGACGGCTTTTTTCTGACAAGCTCTCTTGTTTCTTTTATATGTGATAAAGACTGAGAATGCCATTGAGCTCAGAAGAGCTTTCAGGACTGCAGCGCTCAGCAGACCGACCGTTGGATGCTGACAGCCTTGCGCAGTGGCAAACAGTCAGACAGGCGGCAGGACATCGTCGAAGTTACCACTGGGGCAAATAGCAGCTTCCCGAATCCTCAGGTTTACCTGGGTGTGATCAAAGGTTATAGACTTCAATAAGAAATTGATACAGCAATATAAATAAATTTGGAACAGCTGGATTAACTCCTGCTAAGTACAGACAAAGAAACAGAACCCACGGTGGTTCCTCAAGGAGGACAGCAATGACCGTAAGGTTTGACTGCTTGTTTGCAGAGTCCACCATCAATGCCCAGAGCTGCTCTCCGAGGTTGTCACCTTCGTGCTCCAGAGAGACCCGAGCAGGCAGCCATTGGCAGCGTTCCTCTCAGCGATTCCAGCAAAGTAGGATGGGAAAGGCGCGTTGTACGAGTGCCGGGAGACCTGGCTCGCGCAGAGATTTGTGTCGATGTTCGGTACGCTGATGTCACCCGGCTGGCACAAGGGAAGGGATTACCCAACATCTAGACACACTCGAGGCTTGCAGGGGGCTGGCTCTCTGCAGATGAGTCTGGAAGAGACTACGGCCACCTCGGTGGGCTGAGCAGAGGCAGGGAGATGTCCTGCCAGAGTTTCTGTACCCGCTGCTCGCTGAGGGAGCAGAACTGCCGCTGGTGAGGCAGATGGAGAATTTAGGGGTATGTTGAGAGTCTGGGCTTCTCCTCCTGGACATTGCCCAAGAAAGCTGTTGTAGTGTGCATGTGAGGAGGAGATGCAGCTCTTCTCTTTCCTATTAGACCCTTCTATTGCTATCTGCACCTTTGTTGCCTGGAGATACGGCTGCCATAATTCTGCCTGACAACCCGCTGTGGAGGCTACTGTTGCTTTTATCCCTGGTTTCAACAGCCTGAGGGATCCCGTGCCCCCGGTTATGATGAACTGATCCCTTTGGGCTGGAGCTTCTTTGCTATAAAAGCCGGGAACTGCTGAAGCAGTAGGCATCCCTGAGTCTGGCATTTATTCTCCTTCGAGGCCTTTGGGACTGCAGGAGTTTTAAGTTATTAAGCCTTCGGCTATATCACAAACCATGTCCTTATTTTTTTCTAGCTTTTGCAGAACAAATAGCCTGAGAGCTGGAGAGGCTGGAGTTTATTTATTGTCTCCTTATCTTGCCAGCATGCTTGGTCGGGTGGGATGAGCAGTTCTTTTGTTTGTGGCTGGAAATGTGCATTCCACCCAGAAAAGACAATGAACCCCAAAGAACCTTCTGCAGCACTAAAGAAAAATGTAATTTAGAAAGCTTCTCCTTCCCCATATAGCTCAGCTAAGGCACGTTTCACCTCCCATTAACACTGACGGAAAGCCTCCTAGGTACTCCAGCAGTGTGGAATCAGGCCTAATAATTATTATAATTATCACATTCTGGGGATATGTACCAACACTGCACAGTCATCACAAAATATTCCACTGACGGTTGTGAGAGTTCATGATTATTTTGGTTGATGGAACAAAATGGCGTTACAGAGAAATTTCAAGGTAAGTCTCACACACTATCACAGCAATTAGCGATGGGTCAGTTCAGCTAGATCCTCCTTCATACGCAATCAGGACCTTCCATCACTGTCTCCACATTCAGCGCTGCCAGGTTACAGAATCACAGAATCCCAGAATGGTCAGGGTTGGCAGGGACCTCTGTGGGTCACCCAGCCCAACCCCCTGCCCAAACAGGGTCACCCAGAGCAGACTGCACAGGACCTTGTCCAGGCGGGTCTTGAATATCTCCAGAGAAGGAGACTCCACAACCTCCCTGGGCAGCCTGGGCCAGGGCTCCGTCACCCTCAGAGGGAAGAAGTT
>Ga0065711_1010343_pt1 | contig 18837 bp, 12 predicted proteins | sample Hoacrofraction12_FD_59098 | JGI IMG/M metagenome (GOLD analysis project Ga0065711, IMG submission 59098) | Hoatzin crop microbial communities from Cojedes, Venezuela - Epithelial fraction 12 v2 (version 2) | ecosystem: Host-associated > Birds > Digestive system > Esophagus > Crop | place... | reverse complement strand
CATGAGGAAGGACTTCTTCCCTCTGAGGGTGACGGAGCTCTGGCACAGGCTGCCCAGGGAGGTTGTGGAGTCTCCTTCTCTGGAGATATTCAAGACCCGCCTGGACAAGGTCCTGTGCAGCCTGGTCTAGGTGACCCTGCTTCAGCAGGGGGGTTGGACTGGGTGACCCACAGAGGTCCCTGCCAACCCCGAACATTCTGTGATTCTATGATTTGTGAGGGGGCTGTGGTTTCAGGGCGCATCCCGGCATGGTGGAGGCGCTTGGGGCCGTGTCGGCCGCCTCTGGCAGTTCCCCGGCCTGGTTTGGTCCAGCTGTTAAGCTTCACCAGCCCGTGCAACCCGTGAATCGTCAACCCACAGCTCAACATCCTGCTGTTTTGCACGCTCTGCATTGCCATAGCTTTCCTGTGTTTCCTTTGGGCTAAGCGTTTATGTGAGTTAAGACTATACACACTCATACATATATATAATATTTTGTAAATTATTGCAGGGTGATACCCGTAAATGTAAATTTCCCCCTTATTAGAGTGATTGCAATGAAACTAAAGTAGATCCATGCTGTTCTGAGATGAAAGCTCTAAGATAGAGGCTCCTAAATAATGCCACTTAGCCAAGCTGGACTTGCTGTTTTGGGGGGGACATTTTACGTGAAAGCAACCACTGTTCCCTGACACTTCAGTTGACACTGGAGTACACCAGGCGTAGGACTTCCTGCAAAACAGCGTTTTTAGCAAAGGAACCAGCTTATCTTTACTTTTTAGCACAGTGGAGGAGGGTGCTTGTGAAGTTGCTGATAGTCCCCACTTAACTGCGCTTGGGTTCACACTGTGGAGGGGCTCAGAAATACAGAATAAATTCCTTTCTCAGAAGAGAAATGGAAGCACGTCCAGGGGTGCATCTGATGCTGTGAAAAATTTAAGCTACTTTGTTATAGTTTCATGTTTCTTATGATCCCTTCTCTCAGATCCACCACAGCTGCTGATGGGTGTGGAGGCCGTAGCACCACAAAGCTGGTCCGAGCAAGGCCCCAAAGCACAGGCCATCGAAGCTGCTCTGCCACGCTGGTCTCTGCTGGTTTGTCGCCGTTGCACCGCACTCCGTGCTCATGCAGACACAGCGAGAATCTGCCGGGTGGTTTTCACGTTACGTCCAGGGATTTGGGTGAAGGAATCAAGCGATGGAGAAATACACCATCTCAGGCACAGGTGACTTCAAGTTTTGTCCTGAACGCAGCTAGGTTCCATCTGCCAACCACCAAAACTCATAATGATTTTATCTACTGTGCTAATTAATCCCTCGTTATCACATCTTTCTCCACAGCTGGGTTTCTAATGGCCAAAAATCACAAGTTTTGTCCCTCTCTCGGGAAAACTTCAGTGAATTGATTTTCTCTGGTTTTTTTTTCTTCTGTATTTCTGCTGATTTTCTCTGGAAAGAGGGTTGCTAAAAAGTCTCTCTATCTCGTACATACCTCTTCATGAATCCTGTCATCAACATGAAATTGCAAAAGTCCCAGCTACGCAATGTTTAAATAGGTATCTTACTAATGCCAGGTATCTCACTAATGCCACTTTTCTACTCCTGCTTGACACTCACTGAATTATACATCCAAGGACTACATTGCTCTCTGAAACTGGCTTTTTACAGCTGATTAGAAAAGAGAGGGACCCAGTCTCAACCAAATTATGTACAAAAACATATATATACAACAGGGAAGTAGGAGCTGTACATAAACAAAATCTACAATGACAAAACTGGACTGTCGTACACAAGGGAGCTAAGGAAACTGGCTCCTGTGGATCACCGTAGCCTAGGACCCTGTAACAAAAATATGTGCATTTTTTGTTATATTTGAGATGTCACCAACATTTTTTATAAGTCTATGGGGCATACAGGCTCTAAACCCATTTCACTAGAGAAATAAGCTCTCATTAAGTACATCAGATAAACCAAATAAGAAATACAGAGATCCAAAATGAGATTCTGGCTTTCTTGCTTCAAGGGAATTCCCCGTATTCCAGTCTGTGCCCGTTGCCTCTTATCCTTTTTCTGGGCACCGTTGAGAAAAGCCTGCCTCTACATTCTTTCCCCCCCAAAACAGGTATTTATACGCAGCGACAAAATCACCCCTACCCTCAAGCTTTCCCTTCTTGAGGCTGAACGATCCCAGCTTGCTCAGCCTCACCTCGTATGACAAAAGCTCTGGTCCCTTTACCATATTCATGGGCCTTCACTGGACTCCCTCCAGTATGCCCATATCCTTCTTGTACTGGGGAGCCCAGACTGGGCACAGCTCTCCAGGTGTGGCCTCACCAGTGCTGAGCAGAGGGGAAGAATTGCCTCTGCTTGACTGTCTGCACATGGGGATGGACCACTGTTGAGCTTGGAGAAGGTGATCCTTAGAAAATCAACCAGCTTTCTTGGACCCCTCTTCTCTCCAGGACCACTACATTAACAGGGCAATTATCCTGTGAATAGATTGCCCAAAACAGAGGATTTCCATTTCAGCAATGTATGGATATTGTAGAATTTTCAGCATCCGTATTTGCTTTTCCCAATAATACCGATATCAAATTACTGTTTTTAAATATGTGTATTGACTATCACTGACAGAGTAAATTAAGCATCTGCCAGAAAAAAAAAAAAAATCTCTTAGCTGTGTTCTTTTTATTTTGATTTTCAGGACGTGCTCATCACTCTGCTGAATCAGGTTATTCCAAGTGTATCGTTTGAGAACCATCCCAAGTGTATCATTTTTATACAAAACAGACTGCCTGTCCTTCTACCGTACTGTATCTGCATCTGCTACCACTTGTGTGGAATCTCAAGAGAAGAAAAACAAAGAAATGTTATGTAAATAAGCACTTCAAAATGTCTAGCATATCTTGCAATTAAAAAACATGAGCTACTGGGTCCATGGAGCAGGCAGAGTTACTTATGTCTTGCCAGCCCTCTTCCTAGTGGGAAATGGGATAATGTTAATTTTGCATTTGTAACTGTTTCATACACTTGAGAAAGGGAATGTAGGTCCTGATAGAAAGTGGCAGGGAGCAGGAGTGGGGAGTGGGGCAGCTGCAGCAGAGGCAATGCTCTCCCCCGGTAGCCATGCCAGGGCACCCGAGCAGATGACACCAAGTAGTTTCGCCAACAGCCCTGGGCAAGCTGAGGGCTGGGGGTCCATGGGGAGACCCAGTGGGGAACAGCAGGAGCCAGCACCAGGACACAAGTCTTGGGCCCATCCAGGAGACAAGGCCGGAGACAAGTGACCTGCAGTGTCCCTCCAGGCTCCATCCAGGAAAAACAAATCGGGAATCTGGGACAGGATGGGATAGGGCTGGGTACGGCATAGCCCAGGCTTAAGCTTGAGTGGAGCCCCTGGACCACAGCACAGGGGTGTGGGTGGGGGTCCCAGGCGAGGTTGCTCAGGGTCGTTAAAGTCTACAGGTGTCCCCAGGGCCCGGGCAGCGACACCAGTGTGCCCCACTCTCACAGAAATATATGGCACGTGTCTGGTTGCATGTCACCTGGGGTATTCATAGAACCATAGAATCATAGCATGGTTTGGGTTGGAAGGGACCTTTAGAGGTCATCTAGTCCAACCCCCCTGCAGTGAGCAGGAACAGCTTCAACTGGGTCAGGGTGCTCAGAGCCCCGTCCAACCTGGCCTTGAATGTTTCCAGGGGTGAGGCATCGACCACCTCTCTGGGAAACCTGTGCCAGGGTTTCACTGCTGTAATTGTAAAAAATATCTTCCTTTTATCTAGTCTATATCTCCCCTCTTTTAGTTTAAAGCCATTACCCCTTGTCCTATCACTACACACCCTTGTAAAAAGTCCCTCTCCATCTTTCTTGTAGGCAGGTACTGGAAGGCTGCTGTAAGGTCTCCCTGGAGCCTTCTCTTCTCCAGGCTGAACAACTCCAACTCTCTCAGCCTTTCCTCACAGCAGAGGTGCTCCAGCCCTCGGATCATTTCTGTGGCCTCCTCTGGCCCCGCTCCAACAGGTCCATGTCTGCCCTGTGCTGGGGGCTCCAGAGCTGGACGCAGGACTCCTGGTGGGGTCTCACCAGAACGGAGCAGAGGGGCAGAATCCCCTCCCTCGCCCTGCTGGCCACGCTGCTGGGGATGCAGCCCAGGGTACGGTTGGCCTGCTGGGCTGTGAGCACACATATTCCTGCCAAATACTGAAAGATAGTGGTGATGTGGGGACCTAAGTTTCTTTGAGGTTATTTGACAGCTATAGCTGGGGCAGAAAGCTACTGCGTAAAGAAGAGACTGGAATAAGATATTGTAGACTTAAAACGGATGAACTGGTTTGTTGAGTACAATTGAATCTGGTTATTTTTATGCCATTTTAAGTTTCCAGGTCTATGTCATTATATGGGTGCCTTTTCGTCGAAGAAACAACTCATCATATTGGGCACAATAGCAAATAGCCCAAAGGTAGGAGCCTCCCAGAAGTAAGAAAATCTGTCCTAGGTCAGAGAGAAATATATATCTGGAGGGATTCCTGAAGACCACAGTCATCTGTCTTCCTTACACACGGATGACCACAAACTCAGACATAGTGATGTCGTGAGCGAGCTGTACTGGCAGGGCTCTGGACAAAGGTCTGCACCAAGCCAGCCTAAACCATGCCTCGGTTACACTCGTTACATTACCTTAAATAGTTCTTCAACTGAGAAAGACAGAAGTAAGGAAATCATGAATGTATTGAGTTCCACGAAATACAGGTCTTCTAAGCATTGAGCTACCTAACCAGGAAAATAAAATGTTCATGAAATCCTCTGTGTAAAAGCACAGGGAAGAAAAAAATTCAGAGCTGCTATTGCATACCTGAAAGGAGACATGATATATACATACATACACAAATACACATTGAGAGATTTTTCAGGAAAAAAAAAGAAACAACACTAGAAAGCCAACTTAAATAGCAACTACATGTTTTGAAACATGCAATGACTTTGTCAGGTTTTGAGGATTTTGTGGGTTTTTTTTAAATACAGGAAAGGTTTTTCAGCTATGCCTACTATTCTTTCCACTTTCTGTTACTGTCTCTGTTTATCAACTATTTCTCCTTCCCCTGCCCCCTACTGCCTTGGAGATAAATATGTAGCTTATAGTTCGGGATCTTCTGATGGCCAGCAGCTGTATGAACTGACAAAGTCCCCACTCAGTTCACACCCAGCACACAGGAACTGCCCTTCCCACAGCACTGGGGTGTCAGTTTGAACCCCGGAAGGTATGAAGGAGATAGAGGAGTCCTATGGAAATGGTATTCTGACCAGTAAAAAGAAGATAACCTGGCCATAACTAATTCAACTTGCTTATGTCAAGCCAGCAGGAATGTGATTCCTCAGATGACAAGGTACCTATGTAACGATGCAGGACTGGAAAAGCCAGCGTAAAGCGACAGCGGATTCAATTGTGCCAAAGCCAGTTGATTTGCCAACAGTGCTTTTCTCCCGCTGGACTTTGGTTCACAGGCTGCGTTTCCCCCCCTTCCTCCTCCAGGCTATACAGGCGTGCAGATTTACTAGCAAGCTTACTACTTGCTTCATCCAAACGCTCAACGCGAAGCTTTTCAAATCTGAGAGCTGTTAAAGTAAAACCACAAACACAAGAGGGATGTCCTGCTGGTTGTTCCTGCCTGTGTCACAGGAACAAGCCAGCCGTGCCTGTTTGTTCACTTTTCCTCCTGTAACGTATTTTTCCTAATCACTGTTCCACTACATATCTATCCTTTGGAGGAAATTCAAAGGCATCACACAGAAAAGATAAAGTTTACACACTGTATTTCTAAAATCTACTTGAGAACAGAAGCTGCAGCATATAAATCTACATCGCAGAAATATATAAACTGACAATAAAGTTCCCTTTGCTTAACCGAATATTAAGTAAAATATTACACAGAGATAATCAGAGCAAGAAAGCTCAGAAGTTAAATATTTATTATGTTTAAACTCCAACTAAGAAATTAAGTGTCCATGTCAAAAAAGAAAATACCATCTCTTCAGCTGCAACATATCCTGAGCCCAGTCTTTTCTGGCTGACAAAAGGAGTGAGTTGTTTTATTTGCTACACTTTACAGTTCACCAGCACACGTTTAACACAAAACCGAACAGCAGAGCCCCAAGCAGTGCCAGAATACGGTACATTGAATGCCCGTCACCAGCAACGACCTCCAAATGCACAGCATGTTTTCACATTCTTCACATACCCACACCTCCTTGCAACTATTTCGACGAGTTTTGGTGCATAAGCACAAGTTCAGCCCTGGGAGCAGGCCAGATGTCATGGCAAGGAACATCTGCTTTTAAAGGGTATCTTAAGCTGAGCGTGCTCACCTCCCCAGTCCTGCTGGCTAACCAGCGTGCTCCACCACTGCAAGGATTCGTTTGGGCTCCTCCAACTCAATGTCAGTGCCTACAGGGACCAGAAAGGGAACACGGAAATAATTAACGAGGACCAAGCCCTTTCCAAAAGCCAAAAAGCTTGTGCATAGTGATTTTGATGCTCTGGTTTTAAATTAGTGCCTAGCATTCAACTCAGCGAACCTTGTTTCTTACGAAACACGTCTGCGTACTGGAACATGTGCATGAGTTCTGTCATTTGCATTTTCATATAACACCTGTGTCACAACGCTTCACCCGTGTGCGTAAACAGAGCTCTGCTTTTGAAAGCACGGCCCCACATCTCATCTGCATGAGCCCATCAAGTGCCCAACAAGGCGAGCCTGCAGACACCGGTCCACGATGACAGGCGAGCAGGCCCTGAAGCTTATCAGCTGCCTAGCTGCAACAGAGGGAGGAGATCCACAAGAGCCACTTCTGTAAGCCACCAAGCATAAAAACAAGCTGAAGAACAGGCTTTGGGAAAAATCTTACGCTTCCCACGCANGGCAAGCCCTGCTCCAGCGCTTGGCTCCTGTGGGAAAGGGATACTACAAGTGCAGGGAGCTCAGATCGGCAGCTGGAGTAGCTCAGGCTTTCATTAATGCTCCTTCTTGGCTACAAAACTGAGGTTGCACACTCCTTCACGCTTCGGTGCAAGGCTGTGTTTAGACAGGGTGAGAGCTAGAGCCAGCTCACAGGTTAACGCTGTGGGGAAGATGAGCCCTGGGAATATTTTTAATAAAAGGCTTATAGGACTTGGATAAGATCAGCGTGGCCAANGTACACCCCGTTCAAGTATTCCACAAGAAGGTACGTCAGTAAGCTACATCTTCGTTTGGGATAAAAGCCAATCTGGGGATTAAAAGATCAACTTGTCAAGGCCCTTCATCATAAATCACCTGCATTGTCTCTGGAAATGGGTGGAAACAATTCCACCCTCCGCACCGGGATGGTGTGATTCACCGAGTTGTGCTGCGCAGGAAAACAAATAGGTCTGGCTTGTGAATAACAAACCTCCCGTGCAATCTTGCGTTTGTAGGAAACAGGCATGCGAAACTGGCTAAATGTGCCTTCCTTGGTAAAACGGTGGAAAATAAGCATTGTTTGGCCATGTCTATGTTATCAAGAACCACCATTAATCAAATTACCCATTGAGCATCTACCCAGTTGTCCACACCAAAGAGCAACGGGGTGTTGGCACTGCGTGGACCCGAGCAAGCTTTGGAGTTGGGACACGGAGTCATTCTCGGAAATGAAGTTTCCCTATCCGGTTCCTGAACAGCACGAGCCGGTCAAGCCACCATTCCTGACCTGGTGCTTCCCCTGCCCGTCCCGCTGCCATGCTTACGACACCTATGACCCCAAGTGCCCGCCGTGGAGACCTCTCATTATCATATTCCTGATCTTCCCTGGCTCCATCCATGATCCTGCCATCAGTGCCACCCTCCAGCACCTCACACAGCACTGCAGCCAAAGAACATGTCTCGGGATATTATAATACTCTAGGTTTGTCCTCTCTATTGTTTTCTTATATTTTAAGAAGCAAACCTCCTAGAGTCAGCTACATCCAACGCTGTTTAAAGCACTAGGCAGGCATTTATCTTTGGAAAAACATATTTTATTATGCATCCTAGTAGTGCAATTCCCATTTCTTATGTAGATAGGGACCTGGAGGAGTATTTGAGTACTCCTTCATGTAAAAAACTGTTTAATGTTATTAAACAGTATTATGTGAAGTGCGTAACTTTATTTTCATGTAACATTTGTCGACATCTACATATCAGTACTTTACAAATCTGGTTTTCCAAAATCTCTGTCTAGAAATACCTAGCAGCAACAAACTTTACTAGAGACAAAGAAACCTAAATTGCCCTATCTCAGAAACCAGTACATGAAGTTCCTTCCTTATATGTTCTGCTGTGAAACAGTGGCAGATCCTATTTCAAGGTTTTTAACCTCTGTGTGATAATACAAGTTTTATATGACTACACCTCTTATGTATTTCTGAGGCTTTCATTAAGAGACTCTTGAAAAAAGAGTCTCTTCATCACTACCATAAATTCGGAATGTATAGGTACGTGGAGACGATGGCAGTTGCAGCAGGTTACAGCACGCACAGTTTTCTCCTGGCTGTAGGTGCTGTGCAGTCCACCAACAGCGCAGGGAGACCAACGCTGGCCAGCCTCTGGCTGGGGAAACATGCGAGCACCTCAAAATCCTAACCAGGCTTTCTCGATACCATTTTTTTCATTGCTTTTATGATACCTAAGTCCTTTTATTGCAAGGATCAGTAAGATGACGGTCCTTGCCTCTTTCAGATTTCAGGATGTCAGTTAAGCAAACAGAACTAGGGCCTCTAGAATGGGCTAGTGAGTCCCAGCTGCCTCCCAGCGCAATCACTGCTCCTCAGTGCCTGGGACCTGTTCTTGACAAAACCAGATAGCACATCTGAAAACAAGTGACCAGCCTGAATTTTGATATAAAGGCAAAACACCCCAGTAACTGGGTCATTAGATAAAGGGGTTTTTTTTCTGCAAGGCCAAGGCAGGAGGGCAGCACATGTATATTCTCCCTAGCCAAAGAGAGAAACAAAGTTAGGAGGTAAGAAATAAATAGATCAATATGGTGAGTTAAAAGAGCAACAATTTTAAGTTCAGATGTAAAGTTTGACGTTAAATAAAAAATACTTACTTATAAACTTGATTAAGCCAAACTTCAGTTTAGATTAGCTAGACTGAAAGCAATTATTTCACTTCAAGTTTTATAGATGTTTCAAAATTTCTTTTCTTATTTGATCCCCCACCCACGATTCGTATTTTGAAGTTAATTAGGATTATAAAGATGTTGAAAGAGAAATCATGTGTCCGATCAATTTGAAAGAGCGATTTTCATCTGCCACAGCAGCTGGCACTGCCTGGAGTATCTGGTTGTGGTAAGAGCAGCGCGGGGTGTGGACATGTGCAAGGCCAGCAGGCAGGGTCTCGTAGCAGCGGTGACAACATGTGAAGCCCAGCGTTCTGGTGCCAGTCGCAAGCGTTTTGTGTAGTGGAAACCAGGCTGCTCTGCCAGGGTGCTTCCCTGCCCTCCTGGGCTCTGTTTGCGTCTCCCCGGCGAGGCCAGCGCTNNCTCTCGCTGGCTGGCACACGCTGCTTTNGTGTGAGAAGGGCGACAGGCAGCAATGCTCGCCNCAAGGTCATGGCAGAGCCCGTGCCTCCCCGCTGCCTGGCACCTNGGCAGCCGGCGAACAAAAATTGCCTTCGCGCTCCCATCCCACCCGTGCAGCAGCCGGTACCGCTGCCGTTACACTGGCGGTTTTTCCATTATATGAGGATTTGCTGACAGAACTTCAAAAAACCAAGCATTTCAGGCAGATTTTTTTTTAAACTTCTTTACCAACTTTAATGGTTCCTCTTTGAACCAGCAACTACAAATCAAGAGCTAAATCCCTAATTAAAAAAAAAAAAAATCATTCTTCTTCACACACCCTTGCTCAGCTAAGTGTACACTTGCTCCTTCTTTCAGTAATTCCTGGCACAAACGTGTGCCAGCTTCTCAGTTAGGGAAAGTGTGGGGATTTTCCGTAAAATCTTGTATTAGGATCCTTTTTTACTTGCAAAGTGGAAAGAGGGCCAAGGCTGAGAAGATGTGGTCAGTGGGGAGAACCAGGGGGCATTTGCAGCCCTGTTAAATTCCCCTTTCTTCCCCAGGAGCCACATTTCTGTCCTACTTCCTTCCACATAGAAAAACTAATTCTTTTCCAAAGCAAGCAAACAGCTGGATTTTATTTCAGTCCTTCAGGCCAGAGAAAAGGACTTGCTTGGGACAGATCAGCCAGGATTAGTAATTCTCTTTCCTGTTTTCAAGTATTAGAAAGAAGTCTAGAAATTGTACACTGTGTTTCAGGATGGTTATGAAACATTTGTTTTCAACATAATGCTATCTTGTAGACTTTCATTTTCCTTTATCTGTTTTATTCATACGCAGTTTGTGTGCATACATTTCAAGTAGACTTATTCAGAAAACCATGTGTATTTAATAATACTGGACTTACTACAAATTTCACAAGCGACAAGAATACTTGGGTTGAGTGGAAAGAAGAAAAGAAATGTTCAACCGGTATCCAGGTTTGTCAAGGGACCGACAAAGCGGGGAATATTCTCGTCTATATGTACAACACCTGAAAGTACATAATGTGAATGAAATTCAGAAAGATTATGGCGAGATGCTTAATCAAAAGATCTCTGCACAATGGAGAAGCAAGCAATCGGTATCTTACCCTGACTGACCGGGCTTGCAAAGAAGCACAGGATGTAGTCACTACACACCTTATCCGTATTTTAACATCATAACTCAAGCACCAGGCATCTAAGGGAATATCCATCCTAAATTTCGTCAGCCTACTTGTCCTGATAATATCCAGGGTGCTTTCCAGGTCAAGTCAATAGCAACAGTAAAATCTTTGGATTGTGGATAGGAAGAAGATACTGTCAGGGTATACCCACTACCCGATGAAAATTTCTTTTAATATATTAATCGTTACGTCCTAACTTGTTTTTTGTTCTAGCGAGAGTCTGTGCATTGACAGTCTGCATGCTGTGGTCACACCACAACTGCGTTTTCCAGGAAGAGCCTTTTCCTCTGCTACACTGCTATCCCAGCACAGTTACTCTACATCTCCCACACCAGGACAACAGGCCAGTCTTGGCATCAACATTTATCCTATAGCATTAGAAATGATCAGTCTTGCACAGGTTGCATATCACATCGGTAAATTTGGGCCAAACTGAAAGATGCAGTGTTTAAAACAACATTTAAGTGAGGCTCCTGTAGGCGACTGTAGTATGTAACCAGTAACAGGGTTGAGCCGACACAGACACTGCTGGGTAACCCAAATCCCAGACTGCATAAAAACAGCAAGCCAGCAAGGCCTTCTAAGACCAACATTACCATACTTAAAACCATCCATATACTCCTCTTCTCTCTCTGCAGCAGGGCAGCAGGGTCCCCCAGAGAGCTACTCTCACATCTGGAATGGGAATCACTCCCAGTTTGGCTCTCAGGAACATGGCTGCGAGCCAGGAGAGATAAATCAGAAATGAAAACCTTCATGAGCAGCTGCTGGGTTAAGCAAGGTTATAAGGAAAGAAAACCAAGGACCTTTCCACAAGCTAGGGGAAATCATCATTCTCGTGACAAAGGCTCCGTTCTGTGCCTTGGGTGCAAAACCCCGACCCAGCAAAGCCTCCCAGAGCCCTTCCATTCAGTTCACCCAGGCCCTGCAGGCAGCTCACATGCATCCACACATGGTGCAGCAAAATAAAGGAAGCATAGGTGTAAACTGAGTAAAAACCACCCAAATGAGTAAGTGCTACAGAAACATTTCTGCACTAATGGTCTCAGTGGTACAAGATGATGAGATAGTTGTCAAGGTTATCCCAGAGGTGACATTCTACTCTAACAGACAAACGAGTCCAGATGGCTTTGAATAGCTGTTTATCCAGTGTCATTGCATAGAACCAGCATGACCTGAGAAGTACAATGAACGCCTTTCCCTCTCTGCAGTCACTAGGAGCTGGAGAGGCTCAGCCTTCCGTGGCCATTTATCTCGTTGTCGTAGCAGAACACGGCACAGCGCAGCTCTTCAGACAGTCCCTGTGCCCCAGACCGCGCTTTAGCTTTATTGCCCTCCAATACAGCAGATCCAAGACGCCACGTAGCAGTCTGTGCAGAACGAGCGTCGATCACCTGCAAGGGAGCAGCAGCAGAAGAGCTATGAGCAGACTTGCTTTTGCTTCGAGTTCCAGCACCACTGCACCAGCATAGAGGGCTGTTCATTATCATCTGTGGCCATCAGAAGATGCGAAGTTGGTTAGTGCTATTCCTACTATCTTGCAGCAAGGGAAAAGCAGAGGTGTCTCCAGCTCCAGGGATTTCTTCTAATGTTGTCTACCCTCTGCAGCAGCCCACACCTTGCAGTGCCTTCAAGCGTAGTCAAATGCCAAATACTGTATGTCAGTGCAGTTGAATGCTCCCCAGTTCCTTCAAGAACACATGCAATTTTCTCCTCAAAAAGTCTGCAAACATTTTCTGATGAGAATACAGACTAAACTTGTCTTTTAAACTCTAAGGTCTAGAATATATTAGGATCACTAATTGTTCTTTCCAGCAATCCTCTCTTCTACATCATGAGTTGAGCCCAAAGCGAAGCTCAGTCACCTGCGGCCCCCCAAGACATATGTAATCACACCGACCCTTTGCAGTAACAATTCCCTACCCAGCAACTTCATTTCTGAAACCTCATACGTGCACAAGCATGCCGTGCTGCTTGCACACAACACCTTTTGAAAGACCAAGTGTCTCAGCATTATTTTGCTGGAAACGCTGTAATATTAGCTCATCTGAATATTTATATTTTGCTGTCTTAGGTTCCTCACATCTGTTTGTGGAAGGTCACGTTCAATCAGCACATCCAAACCCATCACCATCTTCCATCATACAACGCAGGGCTCAGCAAGCCCTGGACTCACGAGGTTTGCTGCCAAGCTTCGTTACTCCTTCCCTACTTCCATACCAGTTATGCTACCGTTTTCCAGGAAATACGCTTCCATTTGCATTAGGAAGTAACTAGTGCAAAGCATCCACAGATAGGTGATTGATGACTTCCGAGTATAATATTGATATCTGTGCCTCAGACACCTAGTCTCTTGCCAGTAAACCCTCAGTGAGACAGGAGTGGGTACTATAGTGCTAGGTCAGACCTAAGGGCAGATGGCCCCAGATGCCTTCTGGCTGATAGGAAGGGCTCTTCTGACAGTGTTCTGTTTCAGCAAACCATCAATGATCTTCGCAGTTATTTAGGACCTCCCTTCTATGGTAGGTCCCAATGGGTTAAAATGTAAGCCTGGATTTTATTATGAATTTATCACTGTAAACAAAACCAGCCAAAAATCTCAAACACAAGGGATGAAAAGCACTCAGGGCTTGGGTGAAAAGAGAAAGAGAAAAAGCAATGCGATTTTGAGGCAACTGTGGCTTTTCAGCAGTGGCACTGGGTCACTGTCCCTTGGAGGAGACGGCACTACAAAACCATAAAAACCGGGATGGAATACCCACAAGGAGACAGGGGAGCAGCGTTTCAAGAGATGTGAGATAGTCCATCACACACAACCGGCCAGAGCACAACTGGAGAGGAGAGCACGAGAGTGAAGACAGTCAGAACTGCATCTCCAAGCATGCCCTTAGTCTCCATAGGTAGCAACCACAACTCTGATCTACCCTTTTAAATTGCTCTGCACACAGTAGTCTCTCTCACAGCTCCTGACTAGTCCAGCTGGCAGGAAAAACTCCTTGACTACCCAAACAAAATGTTAGCTACAGTATTTTGTTGAAAGAAGGTATTCAAGTAGCTCCTACCGGATTAGCTTTATCAGCTTATTCAGTGTGGATTGCTAATGCTTCATTTGTACGGTTACCCACTCACATCCGCACCACACAGGCGTGGTGTTTACAGACAGCAAAGTTAGGAACCAGCATGGCTTATAAAGTGACTTAAAGATGATGGGTTGGAAATTATTTTCCATTTTTAACTGTAACTGTCTGCTAATTACGTACCTCTTGCTTCCTTTCTCCTGAACACAGGTGCACACAGTGGTAGAAACTCTGTCAGATATTTAGCCCCCAACCCTAAACCCATCACATCCAAAGGCAACCCCCATGTTTCCGCACTACTGATCGCACTCATCGAAACCAGACCATCTTCTGCATAAATTCAACCAGAGTGGTAAAAGTCCATGGAACCCTTGGCGCTTGCCCTCTCATCTGGGTAAAAAATCTACTTTGGGGCCAGTTCAAGAATTTTGTGTGTTAAAAAGTTGGGAAGGAGAAAAGTGCTTAGGGTTAATCTGTTTCGAGGCAGGCTATTCCCTCCCTTTTCTGGCTGGAGAGAGGAACTTGGCGCTGAAAGGTTTGTTTATAGAGCTGACACCTCTTCAGCAAGGACAGAGCAGCTGAGTCCAGAATTCACCACCTCTCTCTGCAGTGGTGCTTCGTAGCTTTGCCACTTGTGCTGCTGGTATGCACTTCATGCCAGAGCAGTCTCATACAGCAAGGGCCTCAGCCACGCATTCATCCATGCTCTCTGTGAAAGTACGAGAAAAAGAGTGTTTGTTCAGGTTTTTGCATGCACTGGCATGTTTGTTCAAGGACCTGTCAAAGAAACAAGGAGTTCTGAGCCTGTGGCACAAAGATACACTAATACTACAGCTGGCTTTAAAGAGGAACTCCTCTTGCTTCAGAGAGCTCTTGTGGTTGTGGAGTAAGGCAGGGGTCTGAGGTCTGGCTGGATTAAGTTTCGCTAAAGCAATCCTGAGACCAAACTGCCTTGACTAGGCTTCAAGATAAACGCAGATAAACTCAGCTATTTTACAGGAGTGCGGGAGGAAGGGAGAAAGCTTTCAGTGCCGTCAGAGAAGGATGAACAGAGTAAGAAGCAAAAGACTCCTATACACTGAAGTAAGGTCAGGAAAGTTTGGACAAACCTGAAAAAGAAGTGCACAAACTCTGTATCTTAAAGTATTGATCGCAGTTCTGAAACAGGACCAGAAGTAACACCCGATGCAGAAACCAGGAATCTGGGAGATGGGGCAGTACCTGACCCTGGCACAAATCTAGGCTATAAAACTTGCCTGATTTTGAGCATGCAGTCTGGCCAGTGGTCAGCAGCAGAGAAACAGTCTGCCTTTCCCCCAGACCCGCCGTGCCTACAAGCACAAACCACCCGGCTGTTGAGCCTCACGCGTCCTTCCAAGCAGGCTCCATCTCAACAGAGAGTTTTTCACTCCCTTACTCCCAGGTGATCGCAAATAACATTTCTACACCAAGGACTCCCTGCTCCAATCTCCCTCTCTTGGCAAGTATTCCCCATTCCTTGTCATTTATTCCCCAGCAGTATCCTTCCTCTCTCCTGGCAGTAGTTTTCCTGCTTGCTCCCCCTCTAAACTCCAGTCATCTAACCTCAGCATACACCCTGACGTCCCTTCCCATGCCCAGGTCTGCTTCCAAGCACAGCATCAGCATGGTTTACACACCCCAGCTTCAAGAAGACAGCGTACAAACTAGCCATCACCCTTTTTTCACCTGCTCTAAGCAGCAGTCCGGACATACAGAGGGGAGAATAAACACCCAAGGAAAAGATCCCCAATTCCCTTCGTACTTCAGATCAGAATTTGAACAACAAACTTCTGGGAGCAAGGGTGACAGCAGTGTGATGCATTTCTTTGGTGGCAGCAGCAGCTCTGGCCTCTGCTTTGCAGGGACCGAGCACACCCTGCTCAAAGCCCTGAGGACATCGTGGGGAGAAGCCGCAGTGGGAGCACGAGTGTGATGCTCCTTCCCACCTGCACCCAGTTCTCCTCTGTGCTACAGTTTACAACACCAGAGCCCTACGCTCAGTGAGGTTACGCCTCCCCTTCCTCCCTTTTCGGAGAGATGCAAGGTCAGGCTCTGGCCCATACCGCCGTGCCTCACGGCGAGCTCTGATCAGCACAGAGGTACGACCCGGGAGTAGCTCTGGGACTAGCTCCTGGAGACAGATCTGCAGCAGCAGCTGCCCGGACAAGCCACCCACGTCCAGCGCTGCGTGGTGCAACGGATCACCAGCCTCTTACGCATGCGATGCAGTACGAGAGAGGAGGAAGTCCTGACGCCCGGCTCTGTGTCAGCATGAGTTTCTGGTACGTTAAGAAACTTCCTGGGGGCTGTGCAGCCAGCCAGCCATGGGCAATGTGAGCCTGCAAATCCCAACGGCGTAAAACTGAAAGGAGACAATTTCCAGCCATCATTTCACTCCTTGCATGCGTCAGTTCTCGGATGACCTCTCCTACCCCAAGCACCATTCGGAGAGAAACTGAGAGTATACCACCTACACCAGCCAGTGGCTACGCAGCAGAAGCTCTGGCACAGAGTCCTTGCAGGGCTTGTGTGGGGAATGGAGGACTAGAAACACGTACGTGTGAGGACACCATTCTCCTCTCACTTCGATAAATGCTCTCTGGGTTTTTACTTTTCAAGTAACATGTCACGTTAGACCAAAACCCTACAGTATGTTAAATCTCTCCTGTAGAGATTTTATCTGATCTGTTTCTGCTGCCGAGGTAGCTTAAAAAAACCATACAATCTGCATATAACGTGAACTGGAGTCATTCAGATACACTGTTCCTTTCAAAGCAGAGAGGAGCGGGAGCAATAGTACGGGAGCTTAAAGGCCACCACTCCAGCAGAAAGACAATTTCCCACAGTGCAGGTACTGCCTTGCAGGTCCAGCTCTTTCCAGCATCTCCTCCGAGTCTTAGAGGGAGGTGGTGGGGTTGTAAACAAATCACTGACAACTTTACAGGGCTGCCCCGAGGGCAAGCCGGAGTGTGACTGAGGGGAGAGAGGTTGGTGTAACTGAGCCAGCCTTTCAAGAACTGCCTTTGAAGTTGAATATATCTTATTTCCTATCGTTAAACAGAACAGTCAATTCCTGTTTTCCTGTAGAAAAGAGGGTAATCGTCTCCTAGTGCTCTGGTCAACATTTTTTTTTCTTTCACAACCACATTTCCTAATTTACTTTCAGATCTGCAGCTACCACAGAACCAACCAGAAGACACTTACATATTTGATTACATCAAACGCACTTCTTTGACAATGCAAATCTTTCCTCATATTTCATGGCAGCATCACCACTGGTAGAAAAGTCACAGTTTCAGACTTCACCTCCTGAGGTCAGTTTTTCTGCTGACACATACCCAGACCAAATCAGGACTGTTCCCAACTAAGTCACAGTGGTGCTGACTCCTTTAGGTTTCTGAAACTGCTCTGGGATTTAGCCCGCAGCGGCACTGCCCAGCCATCTCAAATCTCAGAGCGGCGTTATCTCCATTTCACGGATTGAGAAAGAAGGGCAAAGAGAAGTGCGCTGATTTGTCCACACAGCAAAACGAATACCAAGAATCTGAGCAGAACCCTGAAATGTTTCTGCCTTTATGCCTACTGCTAAGACCTCAATGAAAAGTGGCAAGATAAAAGTATGTATTTGTTCTCTGTTACTCCAGTGCCTACTCATTAAAGAATAAGCTCGAAAAACCAAGGATCTTTACGTTGATTTGTAATTAAAGACATCAGAGCTATATTGCAAAACTTCCCTGATGTAATTCAGGGAAAGGTGGCAAAAGTTACAATCCCATATCAACACAGTTTGGCATGGGTCCCCGGTGTCAACACCACCACTCAAAACAGCTGACGTGGTTTATTTCACCCAGAGAAGTACAGAGTCCTGCCCTGTCCGCACTGGTGAGTGGCCTGGCAAGACGCTCCTTCCCCAGACTTAGCTGTGCTGCTCTGCTCAGGATGGGCTGCTGCAGCTGATATTTCCATAACTCCCTTTAGTGAAAAAGCCTTTTTCATGGTGCAAAATGTATTTGATAGCTAAGATTATTGCAATAGCAGTCAATAAAAACTAGTCTTCCTGTGGCAACCATACCACTGACTTTTTTTTACTCTGTTGTTGCTCAGAGCTCAACAAACACCTGGATTTCTTTTCTTGTAGATGTCCTTAGAAGTGAGGCAAGGACACCACAACTTGAGTCACACTGTCCACTCAGCATCAAAGCTAACTGGTCCCACTTTCAAGTGCACGACAAAGTCATGAACTTAACCCTGGGGCGTTTCCTGCTTACGGATACATCAGCATTGAGACCTCTTGCTTCTCAGATGATACTCGGACCTTTGTGCCCTGTGTAACCTTTCAGGATTCCCACACTATTACTGGAGCGAGAGCACAAAACGTGCTCATTCACCTCTGTACGGTGATCACAATGAAAGGAAGCAAAAAAGATTCTCTCTTCTAACTGTCAAGAAAAAGCCTACAATATCCGTGCTCAGGCAAAAACTACTGGTAGGAAAGGAATTTGTGCTCTGGGGATTTTTGGTGACTTTAAGCAGAATTCTGTGTTGAAGCTGATGTGTTACCTGATCTTTCTCCACCAAAAAACTCTCCGAAACAACAAAACATCTGAAGGCATGAAGCTCAGGCTGAATGCAGAGTGGCTCATGTCATCAACGCTGAGCTAATATGTGACTAAGCTTTGACTTACAGCAGACTGTCACACAAAGCTCTGCTGTGTCCTCTTCCCCTCGAAGCTCCCCAGCAGCTTTCGGCGGCACTTGCCCTTCCCAGGATTAGCCCAAATTAGGTCAGAGTTTATCTGAGGAGGGGAGGGACTCCTCTCTTTTCTGCTTTCTGTTTGCACACTGCTGAGGATGAGAAGATGAGAGCCTCCTTCAAGTTGGGAAAATGAGAACTAGTGTTAGGACCTGTCAGATCCACTGGCGTAAAGCCAGAACTCCTCTCCCAAGTTAACAATAATTGAGGGATGAGATGCAAATGTTGGAGTTCAGACCCAG
>Ga0065711_1038374_pt1 | contig 18838 bp, 17 predicted proteins | sample Hoacrofraction12_FD_59098 | JGI IMG/M metagenome (GOLD analysis project Ga0065711, IMG submission 59098) | Hoatzin crop microbial communities from Cojedes, Venezuela - Epithelial fraction 12 v2 (version 2) | ecosystem: Host-associated > Birds > Digestive system > Esophagus > Crop | place... | reverse complement strand
GACGGAGCACTGGAACAGGCTGCCCAGGGAGGTTGTGGAGTCTCCTTCTCTGGAGATATTCAAGACCCGCCTGGACAAGGTCCTGTGCAGCCTGCTGTAGGTGACCCTGCTTTGGCAGGAGGGTTGGAGTAGATGACCCACAGTGGTCCCTTCCAACCCCTACCATTCTGTGATTCTGTGATTCTGTGGCTTGCAATGGGTGGTAGCACCAGGGAGTGTAGGGAAAGGTGCACCTTAAAACAAACACAAAGTTCCCCAGCTACTGCCTGCTCATGTCCCCATTCCCTCTCTTAAACACCAGCACCAGTGCTGACCCTGATGAGACATACATGGTGGACTGAAACAGATTCTGCCCAGAGGAATCCTTCCCTACCACGGATTGCTCTCCCAGTGTTCAATACACATTTGCAAGGCCTGTGCAATGCTTTGTGTGTCTGCTGTCGTGGCTTTTCGGTTTCATACTTAAATTAAGGTAGCTGATGAATACTTTGATCTGTTCGATTTTTCTGCTTCCTCGCTATGACACTGTGTTCTCCTTTTTGCAAAGCTCTCGTAATTTCTGTATCACCTAGTCCTGTGAGCAACTGCTCATTTCATCTTGGGAAGCAAATTCATTTAGAAGTGTTTTTTTTAATTCTCATTCTGTGCCCAAGAATGAGAATAAAATATGTTCTACCAAAGCCAGATGTAATTAGCCCATTGTGCTACTAAAAATCTTAGCACCCAGGTTTTTGACAATGTCAGGTAGGAAGGATTTTGCTGCTGATTTTTTTCTATGCTTCCTTTTTTGGTCATATATGCTTTTTACTCTGGTATTGTTTGACTGGTTGATAGCTTTAATTTCTAACCAGGAAAATCACCCTGTGAATCTATGATAACCAAAGTTAAGTGAATTTCACTGGTCACTAAATCATGGTAGCACAAACAAAATAAAACAAAGAAATCCAAATACCCTCACCGTCGTTCAGATGAGGTAGCAGCTGGGTGGCTGAATATCTGAGCCTCCAAGAGTGCCTTCACTTTGCTAAGGAGTCCTTGAGTTCTGGCTGATTATTTTAAATATTCTGGGTTTTTTCCCTGAAGTTCATATAAGTGTGCCAGTGATCTTAAATATATTTACTGGTTAATTTCTGTGTTTGTTCTTTTTCATTGATCTGGTTTCTGACATCAAGAAACTTTTGCACCGGCCTTCTAAGGCCTCCTTCTGCAGCCAGCTCCTGCAATTATCCTGGCAAGGGAAACAGTTCCAAGAAGTCTTTCCTGATATATCCAAAGCCATTTACACTTCCTCAATGGCCTTTTGGGTTCCAAGAGAAAGCAAGAACTATTTTAGCTACATGCTCCATTAGCCTAGTTATGGTTATGAACCACACTAAGGGTAACAGCTTCAGCTAATAAAATGCACAGTTTGAGCCTCAGGAACATTTCTAGTAGTGAAGAAAACATGAATATTTATAGAAGGCCAGACTTAGTTCTTTTAAAAAGGGGGAAAAAAAAAAAGGGCTAACCATGTACCTGAGATAAAATACTGACCTAAATGGCCAGCTGTATACCCTGACTTTTTTGCCTCATGTGTCTTTTTAATTCCCAAACCACAATAGATAAGGAGGATGCTAAATGCAGGGTTGCACGCACGGTTTTCAAAGCGCTCTGTGGTATCACATGCCATGATCCAGCCGCCCCTCTAGTCTCCTGCAATGGGGGGCTCAGCTTTGCCTGGTGAACAGCACAGCACCACCAGCCACTTCTGAGGGCAGAAAAGAGGTGTTTAATTGTTAAAAATATTTGTCCTGCTGCACAAGCAGCCTGCATCTCACTCTGCCCTTTGGGACAGCACATGTTAAATTAGTTGTGAAAGGCTGAGCAGGGACAAGGAAGGGTTTTAGAAAGTTGTGGGCGAGCTGGGTACATTTTCTCTTTCTCCCCTTTGACATCTGGTAGCATTTCCTTTCCATCCCCAGATCAGACATGCTGGCCAGTTAATCAACTCAGGTGCAAGGCAGCAGCTTGCCTGATGAAAATGAGTAATTACATTTCACTTTCCCTGACCAGTATTTTGATTGCAATTGACATGATTAATAAGATTTTTCCTACCATTGCTTAAAGAAAGCTGTAACCCCTAGGAAATTATTTAGTGTATATGAAATGTAAGCATGTTTTAAACCGTCAGCAAAGATGAGCGATAGCGAGTGACTGAGGGAGAGGCATCATGAGAGTTCTGTCATTTTATAAACATCTTGGGGAATAAGCTGATGGGAAAGGAAGCAAACAGCCAAGTGACAAACTGGACAAACAACATCACATCAGGTGGAGCTGCAAGGCATGGAGGTCATTCAGAGGAGTGGGGGAGGGACTGGGAATTAAAATCAGACTTAAGATATCTCAGAGGAAGTAATGTCACCCCTCCTCATCAGCAGAAAGCACAAGTTTGGGAAGGAGTTAACGTGAGCCAGATGTTCATGTTGATTTATCAAATAACTTTATTACACCAGTCAAACAGTTTGAACAAACCATAGCTGAGCGTTGATACACCAGGCATGAAAGGATTGCATTGGGTTCTTAGAAAGCACTTTTAAAAAATAAACATTTTCACTTCTTCTTCATGTTTGAAACTTCTAACACTCAGTTTTGAACTGGCACTGTGGAAAGAAGCGGGACTCAAGGGTAAAAATGATGGCGAGCAGGGTTTCCATTGATGTGTATGGCTGCACAGCTTTCCCATGGACAACACGCTGCATGTGGTGAAGTCTGTTAACCCAGCCAGCTCCACTGGCACAGGAGCTATTCAAGCCTGGGTTCTCGGTGGCTTGGGCCTTGTGATCACTTGGCTTTGGTGACCAGGAAAGGGTTAACTTTGGCAGGGGCTTCTCCTGCAGCGGGGACATCCACGGGTGTGCTGTGTCAGTCCAGGGTTTGAATCCGGCCTGCAGCTGAAGCCCTGAATCACTGGGGAATCCTCAGTAGGGAGCAGGCAGCATCAGGGCTGGTGGGGAGCTCTGCTTCCCTGGCTGCTAGCTCTGACCTCCCGCCGTCGTCAGGGCATTTGCCACCTTCCTGTCTCCCTCCCTCCAGTAAGTTTTCCTTGGTATGTTTGCAGTGATGCTTACAATAGTCTTTTTCTTGTTGTCTCAAAAAGCATCTTCTCCTTATCCCTTGGCGAGGCGGATGAGGAGTTGTGGGTCAGTGTAATCAGGGCCTTGCTCACTTGTGCCTGGCAGGGAAAAATTTTCGTTATCAACACAATGGAAGGCAGTGATCTTTTTTCTCTCTAGTGTGGGTCTTTTCTCAGAAACTGGTCCTTCTGGTACATGATGGAATTCTGCAGGTAAAGGGTATAGACCTATCAGCCCTACAGTCCAGAATACGTCCTGGGCGTGTGTGTCTTTGCTGTGGCCCTGAGCAGAAGGACCATCACAATTACTATCATCCAAGGAGATTCTCAAGGACACAATGTCCTTCTCCAAAGCACTGGTGAACTTTGAGTGTTGAACTTCCTGACACTTTAAAAGTTTTCTGTTGACCTCTTCTGGGTGCTAGCAGGCAGGATTGCCTCTGCCATTAGGCTGGGACATGTTCTGACACACCACCAGTCTCTCCTCATTGAAGCAGCAACTGACAGAAGCTGCCAGAGCCATACTCGTGGTTAACATGAACTGCAAAATGTGGTAGTTTCATCTGGGTGCAAAGTAGGAGGAGTCATATTTCAGGAGCTTTTGTTCCTATATCTCCTTCTTTTGCACAATATATTTGGATGATTGTTTCAATTGTTTGTTGGTAGAAATGGCCTTTGATAGGATTTCTGCTTGTCCTTTGTTATTCTCAGGATTGCTTTCCTCTGCTCACACCATTTGCTCCTTTGCTCTCTGGACCTCACCCAAAGCCTGTTGAAGCCAATGGTAATTCTTCCACCAGCTTCCATGGGATCTGGAGTATGTCTCAGGCCATGTCCACTACCTCCCACCCACCTCACCCTGCTCTTGCACCCAAGCTTGCTTGCCCCATGGCAGTCCTTCCTCCTCAGTCTGCCTCTGCTCCCAACCCCTCTCTGACTCCCAGACTTCCTCGCTACCCTGCTCACCTCCTTTGCTATCCTCACCTCCAGCCACTTCCCTGCATCCCTCTGCCCAGGTGATGCACAATCTCCTTTTGCTCTCTGCTGCGAATGGGTAGCTCCCCTCTTCTACCCTGTCGTGGCTGCCCTCCCTCCACCCAGCCCTCACCCACCAGCCCTGCCGCTCGCTCCTCCTCAGCTGCAGCCAGACGAATCTCTCCTCCAGGAGCAATGGGGTCATTGGACACTCACAGCAAAGAGACCTCCCTGTTGCCAGTTAGTGGGCTTGACTCCAACTCGAGGGGTCTTGGCTGTTCCTGTTGTGCCTGATTTCCTCAGCACAGATAGAAGTGCTCCCAGAGAGGTCACCGGCATCTGTGTCTGGCTGGGACAGGAGCAGCCAGTGGCAGGAACGCACCCAGTTTGACAGGCTTCTGGAGAAGCTGGGAAACCTTGAGACCTTGCAGCTTTTCCTAAGGACATGCAAGTGTGGTTTTTCAGGCAGGACAGGTTTGCAGTTTTGCATGGGTGGGAGGCAATCCAGAGTTGATGAGGTTGGTGTTGGCATCTCCAGATGACTCACACATCCAGCCAGAAGGGCAGCAGGGGCAAGAGACTTACAGGAAGAATTACCGGAAATTCTGATGCTGAAAACCAGTTTTATCATAGTCTTGTTTTTGTCAAAACAGCCAGACCAGCTAAAGTTTATTTTCCCTCCAGATAAAAGAAACACTCAGCCTGTAACAGCTGGAATGGGAATCTGCAGCCTGAATGGGCAAGAGCTGCCATTCTCCTGTGAGAGAACACTGTGGGACCTCATAATGAGAAGTCTGGGCAGTGTTAAAAACATAAAATGTGCTTGAGCAACCTGTCAGAGAGATTGCATGTCGGCTGCAGAGCGAAATACAACTCCAGCCTAATTGTGGACTTTCAGGAGGAGCCTCATGAATATGTATAAATAGTCAAAAATATGCTGTGACACCCAGCTAGTTCTTCAAAATGTAGATAACTGCAGTCATGGTGAAGGCTGATAAAATGCATGATTATTTGGAAAAGGGAGGTTGCTTGTGAAACTCCAGGCTGAGTTAGGCAAGTGAAATGATGCAAGAGGGTTTTCTACTCAGCAACAACATTCTTCTTCCAACTTCAGTTACGATGGCTCCACAATGCCTCGAAGACATTTCTCTGAATTTCCCATGTCAGACAAAACATTGCTGATAAAATATCGGACTGTGTGTGGGAGTACTGTAAAAATGTCTGTGTAAGACCAGAAACAAAATACTTCACTAAAGAATAGTATTTTCTTTACCATTTCTCATTCGATAGGAAGGAGGTAGCTGGCAAGGTGTGTGTATGGCTGTAGCAGGGGCAATGGATGTGACTGGGGGAACTGGAACAATTACAGAGGTTTGAAAAAGATGTGATTAAAAATCAGTTGCATTTCTGCACACTGCATGCGCTCCCCATTATAGGGCAGAGGAGAACCCGTTATCACTGTCCCCTTTCCACTCAGTTGCCAGGTCTGCTTGGCTGGAATAGGTCTGGAAATGCAGAATTCTTTTGACATGTAGTGTGTATCCAGGAAGCATTCACAGCAATGTATGTACTGTCAGCACCGCGCCAAAGATATCACAGAATCACAGAATGGTAGGGGTTGGAAGGGACCTCCGTGGGTCATCTAGTCCAACCCTCCTGCCAAAGCAGGGTCACCTACAGCAGCTTGCACAGGACCGCATCCAGGCAGGTCTTGAATATCTCCAGAGAAGGAGACTCCACAACCTCCCTGGGCAGCCTGTTCCAGTGCTCCGTCACCCTCAGAGGGAAGAAGTTCTTCCTCATGTTCAGGCGGAACTTCCTATGCTTCAGTTTGTGCCCATTACCCCTTGTCCTGTCACTGGGCACTACTGAAAAGAGTCTGGCCCCATCCTTCTGACCCTTAAGATATTTAGAAGCATTTATTAGGTCCCCTCGCAGCCTTCTCTTCTTCAGGCTGAACAAGCCCAGCTCCCTCAGCCTCTCCTTGTAGGAGATACGCTCCAGTCCCCACAACTGGACACATTACTCCAGAGGGGGCCTCACTAGGGCAGAGTAGAGGGGAAGGAGAACCTCCCTCGACCTGCTGCCCACACTCCTCCTAATGCACCCAGGATCCCATTGGCCTTCTTGGCAACCAGGGCACACTGCTGGCTCATGGTCAATTTGTCGTCCACCAGCACTCCCAGGTCCCTCTCCGCAGAGCTGCTCTCCAGCAGGTCCGCCCCAAGCCTCTACTGGTGCATGGGGTTGTTCATCCCCAGGTGCAGGACCCTGCACTTGCCCTTGTTGAACTTCATCAGGTTCCTCTGTGCCCAACTCTTCAGCCTGTCCAGGACTCACTGAATGGCAGCACAGCCTGCTGGTGTATCCACCACTCCTCTCAGTTTTGTGTCATCGGCAAACTTGCTGAGGGTACATTCTAACTTTTCATCCAGGTCATTGATGAAGAAGTTGAACAAGACTGGGCCCAGTACTGACCCCTGGGGGACACCACTAGTTACCGGCCTCCAACTAGACTCAGCGCCGCTGATGGCAACCCTCTGAGCTCTGCCATTCAGCCATTTCTCAATCCACCTCACTGACCACTAATCCAGCCCACACTTCCTGAGCTTGCTTATGAGGATGCTATGGAGACAGTGTCAAAAGCCTTGCTGAAGTCGAGGTAGACAACATCCACTGCTCTCCCCTCGTCTACCCACCTGGTCATGCCATCATAGAAGGCTACCAGATTGGTCAAGCATGATATGTTGCAACAGTCCTGCAGTATTTAATTCTTCTGAAGACATTTGTGACTATTTGGTATTAACATATGTCTTGGAGACATTTCTGTGTGTTCTGTTAAGTTATCAAAATGCAGAAGGGAGGGATGAATAAATGAAGACATTGATGAACAAGGCTACGGAAAGGTCAAAGGTACTAAAATATCCTCACCTGAAATCATTAGCCAAAATTCCTATCCATTCAAGTTCTGCTGAATGACCCTCTGTAATGATTTTTTTTAATAATTTCTTGCATGTTATGCTATAAATTGATAATTTTCTAGAATGATCATGCAAACCGCGCAGTAAATGAAAGTTGTAATACATCAGGATGACAGGCAGCATCTAGGAAAAAACACTGCAGATGGCCTGGTTTTGAAAGATGATTCTTGCAACCCAGGTTTTGAGTGGCAGTTTAAGAATTTCTGCTTACTAGTGTAATTGTTTTGGATTAAATGCTACTCCGCTTTTCTGAGGAGCTTTTGTGGGAATAGCATACACTGCATTTGGCTTTTCACAAACAGGTCTGAAGTGTTTAAGTTGTTGCTCTGAACGACTTGTGCCTGCCACTCTAGACATTCAAGGTATTTCAGCTTAATGACTCTAAGAGGAGAGCATCACAGCTCTCCAGGGCCTTCCCGCCTGTCTGCGGCTAATGTGGAAACGACAACAAAAGAGGCTGGGGGCTGTGTACATCAGTACACAAATAAGCCGTTGGTCATCACTAAAGATGCTTGTGTTCCAAAACATAGAATAATAGAATAGTTTGGGTTGGAAGGGACCTTTAAAGGTCATCTAATACAACCCTTCCTGCAATGAGTGGGACATCTTCACAACTAGATCAGGTTGCTCAGAGCCTAGCCCAGCCTGGCTCTGAATGTTTCCAGGGATGGGGCATCTACCACCTCTCTGGGCAACCTGATCCAGTACCTCACCAACCTCATTGTAAAAAACTTTTTCCTTATATCCAGTCAAAATCTACCCTCTTCTCATTTAAAACCATTACCCCTTGTCCTGTCACAATAGGCCTTGCTGAAAAGCCTGTCCCCATCTTTTTTATAAACTCCCTTTAAGTATTGAAAGGCTGCTGTAAGGTCTCCCTGCAACTTTCTCTTTTCCAGGCTGAAAAGCCCCAACTCTCTCAGCCTTTCCTGCTAGGAGAGGTACTCCAGCTGTCAGTTTGGTTTTGTGGCCCTCCTCTGGCCCCGCTCCAACAGCTCCATGTCTCTCCTGTGCTGAGGGCTCCAGAGCTGGACATAGGACTCCAGGTGGGCTCTCACCAGAACAGAGCAGAGGGGCACAATCCCCTCCCTCGACCTGCTGGCCACACTTCTCTTGATGCAGCGCAGGGTACGGTTGGCCTTCTGGGCTGCAAGAGCCCATTGGTGGCTCACATCCAGCTTTTCACCCACCTATACCCCCATGTCCTTCTTGGCAGGTCCACTCTCAATCCCTTTATTCCCCTGCCTGTATTGATAGTGGGGGTTGCCCCAACCCAGATGCAGGAACTTTCACTTGGCCTTGTTGAACCTCATGAGGTTCACACAGACCCACTTCTCGAGCTTGGCCAACAGGTCGAGGGAGGGGATTGTGCCCACTGCTCTGCCCTGGTGAGAGCCCACCTGGAGTCCCGCATCCAGCTCTGGAGCCCCCAGCACAAGAAGGACATGGACCTATTCAAATAGGTCCAGAGGAGGGCCACAAAAATGATCTGACAGCTGGAACACCTCTCCTATGGGGAAAGACTGAGAGAGTTGGGGCTATTCAGCCTGGAGAAGAGAAAGCTGCAGCGAGAGCTTACAGCAGCCTTTCAGCACCTGAAGGGGGCCCATAGGAAAGGTGGGGAAAATATTTTCAGCAGGGCTTGTTGCGACAGAACAAGGAGCAATGGCTTTAAACTAAGAAAGGGTAGATTTAGGCTAGACATAAGGAAGAAATTTTTTTTTACAAGAGTGGTGAAACACTGGCACAGGTTTCCCAGAGAGGCCCCATACCTGGAAACATTCAAGGCCGGGTTGTACGGGGCTCTGAGCAGCCTGGTCTAGTTGAAGATATCCCTGCTCACTGCAGGGGGAGTTGGGCTAGATCACCTCTCAAGGTCCCTTCCAACCCAAAGCATTCTGTGATTCTATGATGAATATTGTTGAACGCTCTATAATTCTATGATTCTAATTCCTCATCCACCAAACAGTCTATCCATCAAATCCGTAGCTCTCCAGTTTAGAGAGATGGATGTTGTAGGGGACCATGTCAAACGTCGTACAGAAGTCCAGATGGATGATATCCGTAGCTGTTCCCTTGTCCACTGACATAGTCATTGAAGTGCACTTAGTCACTAAATGTGCTCAGTCACTAAATGCACTTGTGCTCTGTGGTTTTAGTACTTTTCACCTGGCTCCTTTGAAACAAAAACAGTCCTGAAACTCCATGGAAGGGAAGAACGCTTATTCATCCTCTGGGAAACCACTTGAATGTTTGTACATATGAGAGTGGATAATACAGGGCAAAGCATTAATTCTTCTGCAGGTGGTTCCTGCTACCGACTACCAGATGTGTCACTGAGCGTTTCTGTGTAAAACCAGCCTTCAGTCTAGGGCTGTATTGCTGCTTTTCCTTTGCAAACAGACTTACTTCTGTTGGGTCTAGCTGGCTGTATCTTGCACCATACAAATTTGGAAGATAGAAGGGGAGAAATTCTTACCTGTAAAGGGATTTCTGCACTGCTCTGGGCCATTTTACCCTTCTTCTAGCCCCATCCTCAAGCCCTTTCCCTGTGCAACTATCTGAATGAGGTTCATTTGTTAAATGTCCTGTGCTCCCTTGTCTGCCCTTGGAGAGAAGACCACATCTGTGTGGAGCTTACATATAGACTGAGGAGGGCAGGATGTCATCTTGCCTCGCAGGTGCTACTGGAGAACAACTAATCATTCATGGTTGGGACCAAGCCAGCCCAGTAAGTCCCAGTAAGTTGGTTATCGGTAAATCAGAGTGTTTTACCAAGGTTAGTCTCATTAGCTAGTGAGACAGTATTTGGGATTGTGGTTGGAAGGTTCCTAAAAAAGCCTCCTTTTCTTATTTGTGGTAGTTGGGAACAATTACCTTCCTGCAACCCCAAGAAACAATGCATGCACAATCTGTATCACATTTTGTAATCAAAAATTAAGCCAGAGCCTAGTCTAGAGAGAAATGCATCTGTCATCTCTATGGGAAGTGAAGAAAGTGCAGAAAGCATGTATTTTAGTATGGGCTCTGAGCATTTTGACTCTCTGATTTTGCTGTTGCTTTTTCCCCAAATCAGCATCTTCTGAGTTGGCCGTACAGTCTAATCCAACTCCCATTCCCCTTTGTTCTCTATGGAGGTGGAAAAGAGCCTTCATTTTCATGGAAAACGAACTTTCTTCCTGCTGATGGTTATGTAATCCCAAAATTTGGCTCCTTGAGCTTTTCTGTCCCCCGGTTCACAAGCTCTGTCACTGCTGTTTAGAGGAGAGGCCCTGGAAATGACAGGAAAGGTTGTGTGCTTGTTCCTGATGTGTGACTGATGTGGATTGCTGCCCTCGGCACAACGTGTTTGGGTACGCAGGGTCTGGTGCATCTGGTTGCCATCTGCCAGAGTGAGTCTGGTTTTGAAGGTGATCTCTTCCCTGTGTGGCTGGTGGAGATACAGCGACTCCAGGGACCAGCACTGAGTGACATCTCCTCTTGTGTGATGAATACAGATCTACATCTCTGCTTCAAATCTACTTACTCTAATAGTGGTATCTCTCCTCTAGCCATCAACACAAATTTGGGATGCCTAAACCAGAGATCTTGGTCCTCCCCCTAAGCTGCATCTTCTCTGGGTGTTAGGCAAACACCTTTATCCTTGTCCTTGCAGTCTGGGCATTGTCCTCAAGTTGGATGTCTTTGCAGGTCCTCATATCCAGACAATGAACATGTCTTGCAGATTCTTTTGGTGCAAGATCTCCACATATCTGTCTGTCTGTTCTCTCTCCTAAAATTGTTATGCAGATTTTCAAATGTCTTGATCATTGCAACGTTATTGCCCTATCAATATCCACCTAGATCCTGCTATGAAGTTTGTTTTCCTAGCTCATTCTTTTGAACATGCCAGCTCTGTCTATCCACCCCACCATCAGTTTCCTTCCTCTCCTACAGTGACATTCCATTCCTTCCCCCGGCATCATCTCTCTTTCACTGTCAAAACACCAATGCCTGCCCCAGCAGGATCGCCTCCCACCCTCTCTCCCACCACCGCTCACATGATTGATTTTGTTGCTAGCATTTATGTGCTGCTTGTCCTGGAAGCAGCTCCTTGCAGACATCCTTCTTTCTCATCCCTGAAACTTTTCTGAGCAACATCTTTCACTCTGACACCTGTAACCAGCTTAGGATGGGAAAGCGCTGGGATGTTGGGAGGAGAGAGCACTCCCTTTTGTGTCAAGCAACACTTTTGGGTTGCTTATTGTATCCAGCTTCTTTTTACATTTAAGGGCAAATGTTGAAACCATATGATCTGGGCTTTTGTGCCAGCAGGCTGCCCAGAACAGTGGTTAGTTCTGAGCACAGTGTTAATATCAACAAGGACAGCAAAGAGCTCTCCAAATGTACCCCTCCCCTGACATGTTTTGAGAACTGCCCGTTGCTTCCCTCCAGCCTTCAGCAGCAGCCTGGTCTCCTCCCCGCAGCCACCTGCTCTGCGAGACAGCATCCTCCAGCTCAGAAAACCTTCAGTCAGGATTTTGGCTGCTTACTGCTCCAGATGTATCAGGTCAGGGTAGATGCGGTGGGCGGTGGGAAGGAGAGGCATGCACGTGCAAGCTGCAAGGCAGCCGCCCCTGTCCTCCTCTGTTAGCACCAACCGTAGCGTGTCCTCCTGTGTCACACGGTAGGGCCATGGGACTGCAGCCCCCAGACCAGACTCTGTGATCAGCCCGCTTCCACTTCCCTCACTCATCTCTGGCTTCCCCCAGCCTTGCATAACGGGTGCCGTAACAGCTCTGGGACTTGTTACAAGCGCACGTCTTGCAGCTTTCACAATCTATTAGAGGAGCTTTGCTTTTTACGAACCAAACGCTTTCTAAAGTACTTTAGATGTGGAAATAAAAAAAAGCATAACTATATGGAGAAAATAGTCTCCTTCCTTTCCTTTTAAAAAATTTACCCTTCTAAAACTTAATGTTTGTTAATATGGATAGTATATATTAATAAATGGCCAAGTACTGGATGCTTGAATAAAGTGCCTCTAAGAACACGGTAAACTGTAAACCTTCATTTCAAAAACTTTTTTAAATACTTTGTTTGTTTATGTCTGCATAGCTCAATAGTATATTATTACATCTGGGTCATTTCCTGGTCATCACAAGCCCACTCAAAGCACCAGTCACAGTCATGCTGTGCTACCGCTCTGAAGGTCCACATGAACACCCGGACAGAGCTGTGCAGAGTGGTCTGCTCCATTGTTCACAGTAACTGTTCTAAAACACTTATTTTCCCAGGGTTTGAGCTGTCCCTGCTTTCAGTACTGCCAGGGAAGGTGACACCCTTGATCCAAAGTAGCAAGCCCGACTCCACCATCATGGTTGTGGGGCCCATGACTGAAGGGTTGTTGAAACCCCAGGCTTCCTCAGTCCCGGTCCTGAGATTCCAGTACTGGTCTGGGCACCGCAGCTCGGACATTATTTCCCCATGGCGTCCTGCAGTGGTCCATAAATGTTCCACATGGAAGAGAAGAAATCACGGTTAGCAAAAGGGATGCTAATCATGTAAATGCCTTAATAACCTTGATTAGTCCCAACCGTTGAGCACAAACCTGCTTATGCTCCAGTGCCTGGTAGTGTGGCTAGGCGGTCTGGATCAGACAGCAGGGGATGGGGTGTAAGGGCTTGGCTTCACAATAGATATGCATGGCTGATTATCTGGAATTTTCAGTCTTACCCTCAGCGTCTGCTTCTGGTTACTCTGGAGACTGGATGGTGGGTTGGAGGGACCTCTGCTCTGACCCAGTATAACTGTTCTTACACACTGACAAAGTTGATTTTGACTTAAAAGCTGATGTTAGTGAAATCTCAGTGCCTTCGGGACCAGACCCTTGATGTCCAGTTGTTTTTTTAATGTCTCCTACAACTGCTTAGAAATTCAGGAGAAAAATCAACAGATATGAACAGTTAAAAAGATGAAACTAACAAAAAGCTTTACTTTTTGAAATATTTTGTGTATTTTTGCTTTATTCAGGAAAATTTTAAAACAATTTCTTTTTACATAATGTTAAAATAACAAAATGCACCATATATCTGATAATTTAGCTACTGGGCTTGGCTTTGATTTTGCCTTAAAAGAATCATGCCTGAAGTCCCCCTCCCTTTTTCATCCTGTAGACAGGACTGATTATTTTAGGAAGGATATTTCCTTTGACTTTCTAAAAATGTAATTCAGAAATATAAGTAATGTCACTTTTAAGGGAGTATTTCTGAAGACAATGGAGCTTAACAAAACAAGACAGGATGCGTGGTTTGTGTTGGAATATCATTATATTTTTGATAGACAGAGGTTTTGTTGGTACTTAGCCCTCTTCTGGCAGAGGAGTCTCCGTTGCTGTGCTGGCCCCACACTCTTTCTTTGGCTCCAGGAAATCAGACACGGGGCATATTGTGAAGGGTTTTATCGTGTAATGGAGATATATCCTTGGAATTAATCACTCTTCCAGTCTGAAGCTGGTAGAAGTTCATCCTGAATTTTTGGGCATGCCTTGGTGCTCACAGCCACATGAACTCTGTGAACATATTGCTGTACAAATTGTGGTCTCATATTGTATTTTTTGGCAATTGATACACAAAGGAGACAAAATGTAGTCTAATACTAATGTAAAGATTGCTTTATATAGCTTAAAGCTGTCTTTTGAAGCATATTTTATTTTTAACATCTCATTTGTTATCGCCAAATATAGCCTGTGGCGAAATGTAAGAGGAGAGAGAAACGAGCCCGTGCATTTGGCTTTCCTGCCCCTGCGCTGTGTGGATGCTGCTGGGAGATGGGCGCCTGTCCGGCTGCTCTTCCAGCAGCCACCCAATCACTCCCACGCTCTCCTCTCCTTCCCAAAAACGGGGAGTAGACCCTGGCCTGCAGCAATGTTCACCCTGCATTTTGCACCCACCCTGTGCTGGGCCCAGCCCTCTCATCTGACGCCCTCTGGAGCAGATACTGGTGAGGCTGGGAGGAGGAATGTGTGACATGGTGGTGGTGATATTTTGTCACAGAAGCCAATGAATCACAGATGCAATGAGACACCATGCTCCTCCTGCCTGGCCACTGGCAGGTCCCACCCTGCTTCCTGCAGTGTCTCGGGTGGATGAGGTCACCCCGAACAACTTCACAGGCAAGGACAAGCCTGGATGTTGGCTCTGTCCATGGCAAGCTTTGCTCTTTCTTGGGACAGACTAGTCACTCGTACCTTCCCCTGCTTCTTCTCATGCCTTGCCTCCATGGCAGCTTGTCTCACCCCCTGGCCCTGCAGCCACAGCCACTTCCATGCATCACCCACACACCCACAGCCCCCTCGGTGGGACACCCGGGTGCAGCACTTGAGACAGGTGCCCTTCTGCACCCCCAACTGCTGCCCAGCAGAAGGGAGTACATCACCCCTTGGCAAGCTGGAGCAGGACCTGCTCCTCAGCAGGAAGGGATGAGAGGTGTACAGGACGCGAGGAAGAAGGTGCGTCAGCGGAGCAGTGATGAAGGAGCTCCCTTGAGGGAGGGAAACCCTGGTGTGGGTTTCTTCACCAGAGGACACAGCTTCAACAGGAACACTGGAGAGCATTTCCCTTCCCTTGACTGTCCATAAACTGGTGCTGGTCACATTTTCAGGAATCAAGCTTTCAGCTTTTCCATCCAGCTGACTTTTTTATGCCAGGGATGGAGGCTCTGACTGGAAAGGTGGCTGGCCTCTGCCTGCTTCTCTGCTGCTGGCAAGTAGAGATACCACTTTAGATGGGCAGCAAGAGCTTCACCTCAACCCTGGGCTTCAAAACTTGTGCTTGTAGGGGTGCCACAGGGACTTCAAACTGAGTTTCTTTCAGCCTCATAGCCATTTGGTCACGCAATATCATAGAATCATAGAATCATAGAATCATAGAATCATAGAATCATAGAATCATAGAATCATAGAATCATAGAATCATAGAATGGTGAGGGCTGGAAGTGACCTTGAAGATCATCTAGTTCCAACCCCCCTGCCATGAGCAGGGACATCTTCCACTAGACCAGGTTGCTCAGAGCTCCAGCCAACCTGGCGTTGAACACTTCCAGGGAGGGGACGTCCACAGCTTCTCTGAGCAACCTGTTCCAGTCTTTCACCACCCTCATGGTGAAGAATTTCTTCCTAATATCTAACTTAATCTCCCCTCTTGTAGTTTAAAGCCATCCCCCCTTGTCCTGTCACTACACACCCTTGTAAATAGTCCTTCTCCATCCTTCCTGTAGGCCCCTTCAGGTACTGGAAGGCTGCTATAAGGTCACCCCGGAGCCCTCTCTTCTCCAGGCTGAAAAGCCCCAACTCTCTCAGCCTGTCCTTGTAGGAGAGGTGATCCAGCCCTCTGATCATCTTTGTGGCCCTCCTCTGGACCCACTCCAACACATCCATGTCCTTCCTATGTCTGGGGCTCCAGAGCTGGACACAGGACTCCAGGTGGGTTCTCACGAGAGCAGAGTAAAGGGGCAGAGTCCCCTCCCTCGACCTGATGGCCACGCTGCTTTGGATGCAGCCCAGGATACAGTTGGCCTTCTGGGCTGCAAGCGTACATTGCCGGGTCATGTTGAGCTTCTCATCCACCAGTACCCCCGAGTCCTTCTGCTCAGGGCTGCTCTCGAGCCGCTCTCCACCCAGCCTGTACAGGGCTTATCATAGACTGCTTCTCTTGCTTGTTTTGTCTCCTCTTCCTGCTGGCAATGCTATGTGAACTCATGAGCCAGCTTTCCAAAGAAGCAGCAGCACGTCAGCTGCAGCCCCTGGTCGTGGCTGGGGGGAGGCAGGCAGCACTGCCTGGTGTGCTCTGTGCATGCCGAGAGGTGCTGCCGCTTCCATCAGACGTGGGTGGGGTGCATGGGAAAACCAAAAGTCGTCGGGGGAATCATAAGGGAGGAATCTTCTTATTATTAGCCGTGTCACCCGATGACAGCCGCACTTCAGGCGTCCACCCACACTGCTTCCTACTCCTTTCAACCAGCTGCTCGGCTCGGCTTGGTTGGGAAACCCTCAGCCAGAAGCTACTAGTCCGCATCTGACTCCTCAGTGTAAAATTAGACCACCCTGCTGCCAGAGAAAGGAGGAAGACACGGCAGATGTCCGGGCTTGGTGGGATGATGGGGAGAAAGGGTTCCCTGTGGCAAGGACCAAAGAGCTCCAGGGACGTCAGTGGAGTGGTGGCTTTGCTGGACACCCGTCACAGCAAAGGCACTGCTGAGCTCCTTGTCTCTTCCCCCGCTCTGATTTCAGCTCCCTTTTCTTTGGTTTTCTGCCTCTCCTATGTTTAAGCTTCTGTTCAATCATGCACTTACCTCTAGCAATTCCTCAGTGTTTGGGCTGAGATCCAGAATAGCTCTTTTTGTTTGCAAATTTATTTAGTCACCTCTCTAGTTCTTAGCATAGGTGCTGTGCATTACCTGGCAACATCAAATCACAGATGGGTTCTGCCAGGGGATTAGAAATAGATGAGGTATTGCAGGTATTTCAGGACCTTTCCACACAGAAAGCCTGGAGGATTGTCATGGCTATCGAGTCTAGTGAGGATTCCCCAGCAGCTTAGTGCACAGATTGAAAAAAAACAACGCATAATTAAGCTTTACTTGAGTTCCCCTTGTACTGGTGTTGGTGTCCCTAATGCTGCAGGCAGGCATCTCTTAGGGAACTCATGTGTCATAAAAACTCAGCCCTGCATTCCCTGTCGCGTGGCTTTGTTCTGTGACATCCCACTTGCCTTCTGGAAATCTCTGGAAAATACAGGCATTTCTAGCCATGATCTATGAAGAAATGGGTACTCATCCCACTCTGAGCAGCCAAAAAATACCCCAGGACTTGGGCTCGTGAGCTGTACCCACACTGCTATGCACCAGGAGGACATGGGGGCAGCAGAAGTCCCTTCCTCTGTTCTGCTGTCCTTCATGTTAAACCTGCTCAGCAGACTGTTTAAATGCTAATAATTAGCAGCGAGCTGCTCATTTGTCTTTACTTTCCATGTGCCATGTTCCCAGAGGATCACAGCAGTATCTCACCCATGAGCAGGGGGATCTTGAGGATCTCCCCCTACAAAGGTCTACGTGTGCTTTGCGACTGCTCTCCTTGCAGCACCTCTGCTGCTCTCCTGGCTTCTTGGGTAAATGGTGTTTTCATCCCTGGGAAGGGTTTGGCAGACCCACCTGGACTTAGTGAGTGAACTTTTATAACCTGTTAAGTATTTTATAGACTTTAAAGTATTTTGATTTTATAAGGTAAGTCTGGGCAAGAAAAAAAAGAGTTCTTTACGACCTGGTCCAGGCTGCCCTGAGGTTTTGTTTGCAGGTGGGTGGTTCAGCTCTTTGGAGCGGGCAGAAGGACACCCACTGAGCATCAGCCTCAGGTTGAGCTGCTGCTGAGGGCTAGGCAGGGGAGAGTGGTCCCTTCCCCTGGCGTCTCTACAGCCCTCTCTTTAGACTTCCCTCCAAGGTGATTTTCCCTCGGAGAGAAAGGCTTACTTAGCTGCCAGTGAGTTACAGCAAAGACTTAAGAGATTTTAAAATGATCCCCACCACTGACTGGCTGCCTCCCCTGAGCAGGAAATAAGTTTTCCTAATCACTATTAACAGTTTATCACTTGGCTTGGAAAGCCTAACTGTGGGTTCACAACTCTGCGTATAACCTGGATCTTGACCTGACCCCTACAGCTCTGTAATTTACATAATTTTTTAAAGTTTCATTACTAGGTCATTCAATTCTATTCTATTCTATTCTATTCTATTCTATTCTATTCTATTCTATTCTATTCTATTCTATTCTATTCTATTCCATTCCATTCCATTCCATTCCATTCTATTCTACTCTACTCTACTCTACTCTATTCTATTCTATTATGTTTTATGACTGGTTATGACTTTGCACCCCGGGCAGTGCTGCCGGCCCTGGGTGGAGGGCAGGATGCGCATCCCGTGCTGTGAGACCCCTATGCAGGGTGGGGGACTGAGGGGCCCTGCTGCCTGTGCTGCCTGCACTGCCTGTGCTGCCTGTGCCTGACACCTCTCCTGGGGCATCTCCAGGCACCAGAGGTATTTTCTTCTTAATAGGTGGGGCTGTGCCAAGCTGGAGGGTGGTCCTTTTATTTTAACCATGTGAATTCCAGGTTGCAGAAGCTGTTCAGTGCAAGGTGTGGCTTTGAGCAAGAAGGTGAAGGCGTCAGTAGGTGGATGGCAGTGGGCAGCACGCTGGCAGCTGGGGCCAAGGGCCGGGTGCCCCAGTGCATGCTGAAGGTGCCCATCAGCTGGTGGAGGAAAAAGCAAAGTACCTGGTGTGCCCCACCACAAGCTTAGCTTGACCCGGATTGAAGGTTTGGATAAATCCTCTGCCAGGGATTGTCTTCACTAGTAACTTTAAATAGAAACATCTTCATTAACCTAAGCCTTCTCCTGAGCCTCATGGCTGCTCTCTCTGCTAACCCCGCTCTGTTATCCCTATCTCAGACCGACAGTCCAGTCCTTCCTACCCCTGTGCTGGCAGTGCTGTGCAGGCTCAGAGAGATGGTTTAAAGCCATGTGGTCCACGGGCTGTGGAGATTCAATCTAGGAATATTTCTACAGTGCTTCCCACAGAGGAGTATCACACATCCCTCCACAAACCAGATGCTTCTTTCTTTTCTTTCTTTCTTTCTTTCTTTCTTTCTTTCTTTCTTTCTTTCTTTCTTTCTTTCTTTCTTTCTTTCTTTCTTTCTTTCTTTCTTTCTTTCTTTCTTTCTTTCTTTCTTTCTTTCTT
>Ga0065711_1038373_pt1 | contig 18838 bp, 9 predicted proteins | sample Hoacrofraction12_FD_59098 | JGI IMG/M metagenome (GOLD analysis project Ga0065711, IMG submission 59098) | Hoatzin crop microbial communities from Cojedes, Venezuela - Epithelial fraction 12 v2 (version 2) | ecosystem: Host-associated > Birds > Digestive system > Esophagus > Crop | place... | reverse complement strand
ATGTCATTGTTGAGCCACTCTCCATCATCTTTGAGAGGTCCTGGAGGACAGGAGAGGTGCCCGAGGACTGGAGAAAGGCCAGTGTCACTCCAATCTTCAAAAAGGGCAAGAAGGAGGACCCAGGGAACTACAGGCCAGTCTACCTAGGCTTCAGCAAGGCTTTCGACACTTTTTCCCATAAACTCCTCACTGGGAAGCTCAGGAAGTGTGGGCTGGATGAGTGGACAGTGAGGTGGATTGAGAACTGGCTGAATGGCCGAACTCAGAGGGTTGTCATCAGCGGCGCTGAGTCTAGTTGGAGGCCTGTAACTAGTGGAGCTCCTCAGGGGTCAGTACTCAGCCCAGTCTTGTTCACCTTCTTCATCAATGACCTGGATGAAGAGTTAAGTGCACCCTCAGCAAGTTTGCTGATGACACCAAACTGGGAGGAGTGGTGGATACACCAGTAGGCTGTGCTGCCATTTAGCAGGACCTGGACTGGCTGGAGAGTTGTGCGCAGAGGAACCTGATGAGGTTCAACACGGGCAAAAGCAGGGTCCTGCACCTGGGGAGGAACAACCCCATGCATCAGTACAGGCTTGGGGCGGACTTGCTGGAGAACAGCTCTGCGGAGAGGGACCTGGGTGTCCTGGTGGTTGACAAGTTAGCCCTGAGTCAGCAGTGTGCCCTGGTTGCCAAGAAGGCCAATGGGATCCTGGGAAGCATTAAGAGAAGTGTGGCCAGCAGGTCGAGGGAGGTTCTCCTTCCCCTCTACTCTGCTTTAGTGAGGCCCCATTTGGACTACTGCACCTGGTTCTGGGCTCTCCACTTCAAGAAAGACGAGAAACTACTGGAGAGAGTCCAGTGGAGGGCTACGAGGATGATGAGGGGACTGGAGCATCTCTCCTACGAGAAAAGGCTGAGGGAGCTGGGTTCGTCTAGCCTGAAGAAGGGAAGACTGAGAGGGGATCTTGAAAATACTTACAAATATCTTAATGGTAGGTGTCAAGAGGATGTGGCCAGATGCTTCTCATTGGTGCCAGAAAGAGCACAAGGGACAAGGGGCACAAACTGAAGCACAGGAAATTCCTTCTGAACATGAGGGGGATTGGTGGGGGACACAAGACGTGGTACCGCAAGTTCGACTTCCAGTGGCTGCTCTATGAGGAGGGGGCCCTGTCACAGCCCTTCACTGAGAAGGCCATCAATGTCCGATACAGCCCTTGCGGGTTGGCTGACATTGCACTGGTGGCCAGAGACAACCGTGAGTGCTGGATCATTGCCATGGAGAACATGCAACTGGGGGACATCATCAAGACCTCCACTCACATGGGCACGATGGCAGTGTCAGCCAACGAAGGGGACACCTACCCGCTCGGGGGTCTGCTTGTTAGCAAGATGATCCACAACCTGGAGAGCCACCCTGGGAAGGCAGCGCTGTACATCCAGGTGGCTGGGACTTGTGGGGTGCTGCTGAGGAAAGTGAACAGGATGGCCATAGTGCAGCTGCCTTCCAAGTGGCATATGCAGGTGCTGGAGACCTGCATGGCCACGGTGGGCCACGTGTCCAATGTTGACCACAACAAGAGGTTGATCAGGAAGACAGGCTGGAATCGCTGGCTGGGCAAACATCCTCACACAGGGTTGTGGTACTGCAAGGGTGTCTGGGCCAGGCACAAGATCAAGCCTTTCCTGCCCATGAAGAACTCGGTCAACCTGATGAAGGTTGCAGCGCAGGAATGATGCCAGAGGCCAATAAAGCGTTCTTCAAAAATTTTCAGTTTTGGGCCCCTCACTACAAGAAGGACCTTGAGGTGCTGGACATGTTCAGAAAAGGGCAACAAAGCTGGTGAAGGGTCCAGAGAACAACTCTTACAAGAGGTGGCTGAGAGAGCTGTGGCTGTTTAGTCTGGAGAAGAGGAGGCTGAGGGGGACCTTATCACTCTCTACAATTACCTGAAAGGAGGCTGTAGTGAGGCAGGTGCTGGTCTCTTCTCCCAGGTAACCAGTGATAGGACGAGAGGCAACGGCCTCAAGCGGCATTAGGGGAGGTTCAGATTAGATATTAGGCAAAATTTCTTCACTGCAGCAGTGGTCAGGCATTGGAACAGGCTGCCCAGGGAGGTGGTGGAGTCAGCACCTCTGGAGGTGTTCAAGAAATGTGTGGATATTGCACTTCGGGACATGGTTTAATATGCATGGTGGTGTTGGGTTGACAGGTGGACCTGATGATCTTAGAGGTCTTTTCCAACCTTAACAATTCTATGATTGTATCATTCTATGATACTGTCCTTCCGAAATATTTGTTCCATGATGCTGTCATTAGGAACTGTTATGGTTTGGCTGTGGCCGGCAACAAAAGCGCTACGTGGCCACCCCTCCCCCCGCCGGGGTTCGGAGGAGAATGGAAAGAAACAGGCAGAAACTAGTGGGTCGGGATAAGGGCAGTTTAACAGAACAGCAAACAAAGGGAACAGTAACAACAAAGATACAGAAAAGGGGAACACACAAAACAAAACAGATCGCACAACAGAGCCGCTCTCTCCTGGACCAGACCAGCACCACGCGCTCCCAAGCCACGAGTGAGTTCCCGCTGCCCAGCTCCCCCCCACCGGAACCCAGCATGACAGCACATGGTATGGAATACCCTGCTCTGTTTGGCCAGGTTGGGTCAGCCCCCCCCGCTGTGCATCTTCCTGGAGTCCAGTGAAAATTAACCCTGTCCTGGCCAAACCCAAGACAAGAACACAAGGCAGATGGACTTGCAGTCTTAGTTTGTACAACCATTCACACCTTTAGGTTCTTGAGAGAACAGCCTGAAAAAAACTACTGGCATTTTCTAGTTATCTGCTTGAAGTCAGAGAGACTGACTATGAGTGGGTTCTACCAAAAAAGAAAAAACCCAAACTGATGAAAAGCTATTTAATTTTGCATTTACTTGGCATTCAGCCTTTAAAATCTTGTCATATCTCTGTACATTACCAAGAAAATATTGGTTAAATGTTTTAACTTTCTGCAGTCTGAGCGGGAGAGGGTAACATGCGTGACATTTTTGAGCTAATACCATGCTAAATATGGACTGAAATTTGACTGAGCTCTAGCTGCGTGCACACTTGCCTGGAAGTGGATGTTGTTGTAATCCTTGAGTCCTAGTCCTCCAGCTATTTGCGCTGGAATTCCTTGGACATATGTTGAATTTTCTATCTGGCCTATACCAGGCTTTCTGCCCCATGAAATGCAGGAGGGACAGACAGGTGGAGCAGCAGCTGGTGCACACTTTCTCCAGCACAGAACTAGGAAATGGCTGATGTGAGTCCGCTGAATGAGGACGTGGGATGTTTTGCTGGATGTTCTCAGCTAGGTGAAGTCCAGGCAAGGCACTGAGCAAGGGCCTTCACAGAGCTGCTTACCAAGAAGCTGTCCATGTGCTTTTGACTGCAGAAAGAGGCTGTTGAGCTAACAGCCTCTGTAGATCTTTATCTCAGGGCCAAGGTGAAGTGACTGAATGGGAGCCTGAGGAAAGCTATGAGGGGGTGGCAGAATCCATCACCAGCTCTTTTGCTCCTGAGATGGGCTTGATTCAGGACTGTGGCCTTTTCTTAGGTTAATAGCACCATAATGGTAGAAGGTATAAGCACTTGTTTTCTGTGTCTCGTTTATCCTGTCTGCTGTAAAACCGAGCACGAACTACACTGGAAACACCGCTTAGATTCATGGTAGTAAAGGCATTGTGTTGTTATACAACACAGGGGCTTGTGCAATCTCAGTTTGTAAGAAGAAGAATAGAAGGATTATAATTCTGTTAACTTGATCCTGGATCCAATCAAAGGTACAGATCTTTATTCAAATTTGCATTTGTTGAGTTTTGGGGTTTTTTTTAATTATATCTGAGTTTGTTGACCAGTATGATGAACAGCCCTTATGGCAGTATTACTTGGATGTTACAACAATGTGTTTTCTAGAAATGTGTTTTATTACACATTCCTGAAACTAGTATCTTTCCCTGCACCTACTCTCCTAATTGCGGTTCTGGAGCTTTATCGTGTGCAGTAATTAACACTGGACAGTGATCGTTGTACAGGGGTCTCATAAACTATTTATTTATGCATTTTTTTAAATGTGTCATGATGAAAATGACCAAGTAGCGAACAACCTTGGGTGGACAACATGCACAGCTGCTGCTAACAATAAACAACAGGACTATATCTGTAACTCATAATACACTCATTCTAATGGGAACTTTTCACGATCTATTCAACTGACTGAATGGCAAAGATATAGCCCCTTAAAAATTCTAAATTAAAGGATGTGATACTGGAGAAGGAACCATTAAGTAACAGCACAGTTTCTTTCATCCGTGCCCAGTACCATAATACCTGACAATTGTATCTGATGCTTTTACACATTCATTCTCTCAATGGACCTGTGAGACATGACATGCTGCTATCCCAGTGGGATAGTGGTTTCACTGGTGGGCTGCCCAAGACCAAACACCAAAGCCTTGGCTGAGCTGTTTGGGTCCTTACTAGTCTGCCAAGTAGTGACCCAGCCTTCCTCTTCACCCCAACATGTACAAGATCATGATCAAGATGAATGTTTCATCTCTGTTTTTCAGAGGTTGAACCTTTGTTCAACATAAGCATAAGAATATTTGTGTCTAAGAAAATACCCGATGGAGAATTCAGCAGAATCCCAACAAGGAGAGCTCTACATGCAGGTGCTGAAGATGGAACAAGTTGAAGGTCAGGTCATTATTTTGTTTCCTTTTCCTTACTTTAGTGCTAGCCGACTTGCTGCCTACAGTAATTTTGCCTGCTAAAGATTTGCTGCTGCCTCTGGCTGCTACTTACGCATGCTGAGTAGCTCCAGAAGCTTCCTCACACCTGTGTCTGTGAAGGACTGTTGAAGCAGCTGGACAGATTTTTCAGAGTTCTGATTTCAGAGCTACTTAAACCACCCTTTTGGTTTATAAAACAGAGCTATAAAACAGAGCTGTATGCAGCGTGAGAACAAACCTCTTCTGTGATTTTTTTTTCCCATTTCTGCTACTAATAATGGCTAGAAGAAAATGTAGAGAAATGTTTCTCTTGGTCACACGTGCTTCTAATCATGTCTAAAACCTGAAATTTAAAATACATAAAACATGGGAGCAAGGGGATAATGGGAAAGCTTTGCAAATGATTGGATCTCTGTTGAAAGACATGGATGAAATTTCACTCAACTTAGGTAGCTAAACAAAGAGGGCTCAGTGGATCAGGTGAGCATGTGTATTTTGAAGCAAGAAAAAAGATTTTACAGTAATGGGAGCAGCTGAAGATGCAGCTAGGCCCTATGGATTTTCTGGAGATTTTCCAGACTATTTAGATATATAATCCCGTTGACTTCAGTAGTACCCTCCTGGGCACTTCTTGCATCTGGAGTAACCTTGTTGATTTTAGCTTGGGTTTCTTATTTTCAAAAAACCCTACACACTAAAATGGTGCAAATTACACATTAAATGTTTCTCAGCTCCTGCACAAGTGTTAGAGAAGCAAAGACCTTTCCATTAGATGTTAGAAAAAGTAGCCTTCTGCAACTTTTGAGTTGCTGGGAGCACATTTTTGTTAGATAGGTGTATCTACATTATAAGGTCATCTTTGCGCATTCAAAATGGTGTGCTCCTTCTCATTCCTAAGGTGCAGAGAAGCTTTTAGACTTTGAGAACAGCAGTAAAAACCCTTCTCTTTGATCAATGCTTCTTATTAGGTAAAGGAGCAAGTCCTTCAAAAGCAGAAAATTCAGAAGCAAAAAACGGTAAGCCTGCTTCTCCCCCTGCCAGTCGCCTCTGTGAATAAACCATTAAATGAATTCTGTCTGGTAGCGCAAAATTGTATCCGTTGTTTTTATCTTTTTATGAAATTTTTCACAAGCTCTTTTAAGGCTGCCATTTTGAGTAACGTTCTGCTTTTCTGGCTAGAATCTGACAAATGTCTGTGAAATATATAAAGGCTGGCAATTAGCAAGTGACAAAACACAGGTAAGGATGTTTTGACACTATTTCTATGATTTTGCCATGTGGGACCCTCTCCATGTAGTATTTGTTTAAAAAAGTTGGGACGATGAGTCTGCGAGAATTTAGTTTTACAAACCAATGCTAACAGGGATTATTCTACTTTATAGGTCAAAAATAACTGCAGCCTTTCTTTGTTCCTTGTTTAAGTATTTGATTGGCATAACTTCTTTAACAGAAGCTTTTACTAGCTTGTCATAGCTTTGCTATTAGAGCTTTTCTCTTTTTTGATTTGCATTGTCATCCTCTGAATGTTTGGAAGGTGTAAATGGGATATGAGCTACCTGTTCATTTTTGTTGTTGGATGTTTACTATTTTTCTCTGTGTCTTTTGGACAAAACCTTCTCGAACCCTTGTGTAAGAACATGCTAGTACTTCAGCCTAAGTTTTATGTTCATTAGATGACCATATCTGTTGCATTAAAAGTTTCTAAACACCCTTTTAGCCAGTTTTTTTCCTAGTTTTTCCTTTTATGATCTATATTTCAGTTCAAATAGAATACCACTTTGTCAAAAAAAACTCAACTTTTTTGTGATCTGTACCTCAGCATACATTTTCAGTCACTATGTTTCATTTAGTTTAGTTTAATTTTGTTTTGTTTCCTTTTTTTTCTTTTCTGTCTTTTGATTGACTTAGCAGCACTACATGCCTTAGTTTACTCAGGGTTGAATTGTGGGACTGAGCACATGGAAACAGGGATTGCACCTACATTTTTATGAAATGGGAAGAAAAAGTTGATACAAGGTCCCCAACTTTTCTTTTCCCCTTTCCTGTGTATTTTCTCGGTGTATGATCAGTAAATTCTCTGCCCTCTCTAGACAAAACTTGAAGGAGTGTCATTAAATCTCCTGTGAAATTTTTAGCTCTCATGTTATTCTTCCTGGGGAAGGGAGCATCCTCTGGGAGACAAGACACTGGAATTCATTTTCACATCCACACTCTCCTTTCCTCTGTGCATAGCCCTTGCTTGTCACTTTTTCAACCAAAATATTAAAACACTTTCTTCTCATCTCTTTCTCACAAATGTGCTATCTTGGCTGCCTGCCCAGAGTGTGTACTGACATTACAAGGCAATTCTTTTTCCCACCCTGCCTGGTTTGAGTTATACGGTAGGCAGATTGATGAATTTAAACTTGTGCTGGCTCTCTTTCTCATGCTGGGTTTTTCAGGTTTCCCAGTCACCCTGCCAAGCAAGCAGAGCTCTAGTAAACTGGGGTGACGGCCAGTGCATCATGTCAGGGCACACAGTAAACCCTTTGCAAGTGGAAGCTGAATTAGACCAAGCATTCATAAAAACTAAAAGTTTATCACATAGTTAACTGAATTTTCTGAGGCACCGTTGCTGGAAGAATCTTCCTTAAATATTTAAATTCTTTTTTTTTTCTCCCAATGCTTGGATGAAATGAAAAATGTACCTGGTCCCCAAAAGCCTTCAATCAAAAGCAGAATATAATGTTAACCCATGAGTTTCCTTCAACTGTCCTCTTTATGGACTGAAAAAATCTTTTTGTCTTCATAATGTGGGTAATTGAAACAAATTATTTCGATTGGAAAATGAGAAAATCTGCCTCATTGTTCAAGAAATTCCCAAACAATCATCTCTCAGTTGATTTCAGTGCTTTCTTTAAATAAGAAGAGCTTCACTGCAGTGGTACTTCTGTATGCTTGCCCAGCAGTCTTGAGCTACCGCAGCTCTTTTCTGCCCCAGTTCAGAGGCACAAGTTTTCAGACCTCTGCCTATTCTTCCTCTGCTTCTTGCTGTTATTATACAGAAATTTTAAAAGCTTGATTGGTTTGCAAAACAAGTCTGCTGCTTCTCAGTGCAAGAACATGGAAATGTGGCAGTGGGCTTCTGGTGAGGATGGTTCTTATGCAGAGGAGAAAGATTCTTGTACTTTAATGCTACTTACATTTCTGTATTCTGCTCTTAAGATAATACAAGACAGGCTTAAGTCTGAAATACACTGAACAGGCTGCTGCATGTGATTTTCCTAAATGCCTGACACTACAAATTTCCATTGGCTCCAGCAGAAGCTACACATAACAACAGTTTTTAACGTTAGGCTGCGTCCACGAAGTCTGCAAATGCAGATTCAGAAATCAAACTTCATCCCTCAATATCAGAATTGCGTGTGTTATCTGCTCTTAGCAAAAACTTTTCCCTGTGTATTGGGCTGAACTGATTGAAACTGATTCCAGTGAATCTTCCAGTGATTTAAACTGGAAGAAATCACAGCCTTCACATGAGGATCAACACCAACATCAACAGATACTTATAAGTAACAGTTGCAGCTAACATTTGCATCTTTCAGTTTGTTAGTTTTTGGTTGCCATTACGTTTTTCCTTGTATACTGCTGCAGGGGCTGTGGAAGACTGGCAGGAAAGAAATGTGTACTGGGAAGGCCAGGGTGGAGAGGGAAAGGTAGCTATTGTGTGCAGCAATATCTGCTCTCTTGGTGGAGCAGAATCAATAACAGGGTCCTGTTAAACAGTCTTTCATGTAGCAATCAGCTGGTGACCTGTCTATTTCACCACTGAATCAGCAGTATAATTAAGCAATAAACTCCATTCAAGCTCTCACTTCTGTTTTCTAAGACTATGGACCCAAGTGATTCTAGTCAGACTCTGGCTGCTGAATCAAAATCCTTCACTTTCTTAGCCTCTCTTTGTAGTATCTGTCACACGGAATCACAGAATCACACAGAATCACAGAATGGTAGGGGTTGGAAGGGACCTCTGTGGTTGTCACGTTAAAGGGGGTAAGGAGAGTCTGATAAGCGGCAAAAGGAGAGCCCTCCCATTGAGTCACAAGGTTCAGACCGAACCCCCTTGCTTTCTAAACTCCGTCTCAGAGGAGAGTCTAGGTGCGGCTGGATCTACCCCCAGTCCCAGACTTGGTCAACGGTTCATGTCTAAAGGGTTAAGTGTGTAGCCACTTCTCAGATTCAGCTTGCCTACCAGAGCCCTGCCAAGGTCTTTCACTGAAACAGTTTCACAAAGTTGAAGCAATAGTAATTTATTCAAGTGACAGGTACCACAGATTCAGGATTGCCATTGATAAATGCACTGTCTGCAAAAGTTGAGCTCAAAGTAATCGTTTAGCACTCTAGTTAACAGTGTGTTCCCGGGGATACGTCTGACAAAGTCAGAGGTGCGAGTCTTACGAAAAAGGCGTCTCTTCTTGGGGGAGGAAGAGAGGTTCGGGTCCATCGACCCGTCCGTCAGGCAAAGTTCTCAGTTGGCTCCTCCGCCCAAAGAGAGGTTTCAAGTGCCAAATTTTATATGTTTGGAAAATCTTTTTGCGAGGTGGGACTGAGTCAATTATTGTGTATCAGTTGGCTCTTGTCATGGAATGTCGTGTCATCAGAAGTGGGACTCAGCAGTTCAACACGCCTTCAGAGCGGGCATCTTGGTATGCGCTTCCGGGGGCCATCTGTTCTTTATCCAAAGCAATCTCTGGTTGTGCAGCCTCCACCATGCCCCACAGATCACTGGGCAGTGATAGTGATGGGCTATCTCTCCTTACTTTTGTCTGATAAGATAGGCACAAGTTAATTGCTCCCTTTGTTAACTCTGCGGATCTTGTTGCCTCAGTCCGAGTATGTCTGTCTTCTGGCATTTGACACGTCCAGCAAGGCCATCGATTACAGTGGGTCATCTAGTCCAACTCCCCTGCTGAATCAGGGTCTACTGTCCTACTACCGAACTGACCACGGCCTCTCCACACACTTCTGTGGCTGGTCCCATGTGTCACTCCTCCATGATGCTCATAAATCCAGCTCTGCTCTTCCAGTCAGCTGCCACCTTCCCCTTAGCCTCGACACACTGAGGTCCTTGTCTGCTCCGCCTTCTCACTCGTTTCCTTGGCAGAGATCTTCTCCAGAAGGGATGTGGTGGAAGAATAGCTAGGACTGATTATAACAGGACTACTGGGAAGTTCACGCATACAGGTTGAAATGCTGCCACATGTAGGTGGTCTGGAGGGAGAAGAAATACACCAGAACACTTTGGAGTCTGGCAGACTTTTGGAGGGTCAATCTTGCTGATATTAATGGCTCATTCTTGGAGGGCTAGAGATAGCAACAGCACAGATGAAAGGGAAATGAAATATGCAAATGCTTTCAGTCTGATCATAGAGATAAAATCTCTGCTGTGAGTGTGGGCAGTCTATAAAAAAGAAACACAAAATTGGAAAGGACTTCTATGACCACTGCATTAAGTTTCCATTTACTACGAACAACTTAGTAAAAACAGAAATCCTCTCTCATGGCTGATAAAAATTCTTATGAAAGTTGTGAGGCTGGCTTTGTTCTGTAGTGCTCTGCTTCACACCTCACTTCCTCCACAGATAGAAACTGTTATCTAATTGTCAGTATACATTTGGACAGCTTTTCTTAGTGTTTAGCAAAATAGTTATTTTCCTTCAATAATATTTAAGCAAAATTTTCTTTCCTCACCTTTTTTTTGAACTGTGGGATCCCTCTTGGTCTTCCTTTTGCTAACCTGAGCAGATGAAGAAGACTCTTCAGACTCCTCTTGTGAAGTACACTATAGTGTCTTGACTATTCCTGTAACATTTTCTGTGCTCTATTTCAATTTGAGTTGCCTTTCTTGAATGCGTTTGGCTATAACTGCCAACAGTGTTACCTCAATGTGTTTCATCAGTGCCTTGTATAATGGCACTAATACTTGCCCTGAACTTCCTGCAAACATTTTAGAGATGGTGCATCCTGTGCTGTTACACTGACTGAAAACGAAACCAAGACACGAATTGGTTAGAATGCTACAAAGGAAAACCTGGTGCAAAACCCTGACTTTTTGAAAACTGCTACTTGAGCTCCTGAACTACTTATGCACTGTTTAGGACCAGATGCACCCATGGAAAGGTAGATGGTGAGAGTGTGCAAAGAACATTACTTTGATACAGGCATGGAACTGTAATTGGTTACATTTACAAAGAAGAGTAAGACCATATTAAGAAGATCAATCCTGGCTGAGTGCTACAGCAACTAAGCTGAAAAAATTTCTAATAGAAAAGTAAGAGTAAGTAGATAGGGTGTATAACTTCTAATCTTCAATAAAGAGAGAAACATAATACACCTCTGAATCTTCATTTCTAGACATGCAAGGAGTGCACATGAGATAAGAAAGTATTATACAGCTCCCTCCTTTGTCTTGTTCAGGTTGCTGAAATTACGTTGGATTTGAGTAGTGCCAAAATTTTTCCCTGAGAAATGGTCAAGAAATCCACTTCACCTAGGTCATGCTCTACTGAGAAATGACATTACCAACTGCTTTCGAAACAGAATTGATATGGTTTTTACATCATTCAGGTAAATTGTGGAAATGGCACAGAATATCCACTCATAGAATCATAGAATTGTTTATGTTGGAGGAGACCTTCAAGGTCATAGAGTCCAACCATTAACCTAACACTGTCAATTACACCACTAAACCATGACCCTAAGCTCCTCATCTATAAGTCTTTAAAGTTCCTACAGGGATGGTGCCTCAACCACTTCCCTGGGCAGCATGTTCATGTGCTTGATAATCCTTTCAGTGAAGAAAGTGTCCTATTACCTGTTACTTCAGGGAGGAGACCGACACCCACCTCACTACAACCTCCTTTCAGGTAGTTGTAGAAAGTGATAAGGTCTCCCCTGAGCCTCCTGTTCTCCAGATTGAACAACCCCAGTTGTTCACGCACCATGAGCAACCCCATGTCCCATTCTCTCTTCTACTCAGCAGCATAGTAGATCTATGTACTTAATTTTCTTATTTACTTACATGGTGACAAATCCTCAAATTCTGTACCTGTTTTAGTTACATGAAGGTCAATAGAACATGGTGTATTGTATTGGATCTGAAATATTATTGAAAGTGTTGCTCCCTGTGCATTATACTTTGTACGTGACAAGAGGTTTAAAAGAAAAGAAAAGTGACATGAGAGTTTTAATTTTAAACTTAGTTGTCACCTGGTTTGAGAGAAGTGATGTCTATAGACATAAAACAGAGGGAGGAAGAAAATGGCAATTTGAAACTTTTCTTTCCAAAATTGTTTATCTTTTGTTCTGTAAAGTGAGAGATTTTTGTGCTCTGTTTGGACAGCTTGTGTAGGAGTCCTCTTGTACTCTGTTTATATCATTTACCTTGCAAATCTTCCAAAAAGCCGCAGAAGACATTGCTCTGTTGCCTCCATGGCATTTGCTTGTGCTGCAGAGAAGAGAAATTCCTGAGAATGAACATTCTATTAAAATTTGGACACTACTACTACTATTAAAAATCTGGACACAAAGTAAAATTTTCAGTACCATGAAAGGAGAATAAACTGTGTGTTTTCAGAAATGTGTGTGCCTCAGTAATAGAAGGTTAGTCATCCTGCTGAAAAATTGCACCTCTCTTTGCCCAAGTTTGGTTACTGCTTCTCGTGTGTGGTATCGATCTGCTCTGTCAAGCCGGATGTCCTGACAGCTATGTGTGTCCCTATACTTCAGTTCCAGTTGATTAGAATGAACTGATTAGCTCACAGTCCTCAAGAATTAGATGTAGCTCCTTGTAAATCACCGGTTAAGAGAGAACTGAATCATTACTATACTGTTTTCCACTTTTCTGTTTGAAAATGTATTTCTCTAAATCCTGAACCCCTGTGGATTCAGGCAGGGTAATGCTTTCTCTTAGGTGGGACTAGGACTTCACCTGAGTGGTGGGAAGAGAGGGGCTTCAAATCTTCCAAGACCTGAGGATACTAGTTGGTACCTGCAGGGGCAGGGCTGTTGTTCAGAGAGACTGAGGTCGTTTGGAGGAAGGGGCTGACAGGACCCCCGTGCCCTTGGGGCAGGAGCACTGCACAGCCCTGCCCTGTGCAGGCAGAGCCCCAGCAGCCATGCCGGTGGGCCCAGAGACAGCTCTGGTGAGAAGGTCCTCGGCCCTAGTGGGCACCAATATGAGCAGGGCCAGAGAGGCTGGAGATCAAGGAGAGCTTTTCCCCTGTGAGGACATCTGGGCAGTGGGGCCAGGGCCCGTGTAAGTGCTGCCGTCTCCATCCTTGAAGGGTTTCCAGCTTCCACAGGTTAAAGCCCTGAGCAACCTGATCTGACCCCATGGTTGAGCCTGATTGGGGCAGGGGGTTACTCTGGAGACCTCCTGTGGTCCCCATCGGCCTGAAAAGTCCTGCAGTGCTAAGTGGGTTGGCAGGTCTATACTGACTAAAAGATTTCATAATCTTGTAGCAGTTGATGGTGCTAATGTGATCTTAGCTGCAGAAGAAATTGCCTAAAGACTGTGTGTTAAATGTCAGCAACAGAAAATCCAGTGAATTTTAAAGTTGTGGGATAATATAAGAAAAGTAAGGATGGAGGGGGAAGGGTGTGTTGATAGAAGATTTTTATTCCCATTTGATAGGGCAATTGTCACTTTCCTTATCATGTCTCTTTAGATCCCTTTCCCCAAGGAACTTGTGTTGTGAGACACTATGAAAAAATGATGATGGTAATTGGACTATAGTAATGAAAACTATGAGTTAAAAAGAGAGGAAAGAGCAAGGATTCTGGCACAAGAAAAAATCCAGGAGCAGTTCTCCACAAGCAGCAAATAATTTGTTTGAGTGTATAATTAATAGATTTGTCAGAAAGTACTTAGATCATGAAATATTGCAAGTAGACCTCTTTCCAGAAGGATTAAGATGAATGGGTTCTTCAGCAGTATATGAAACCTTATTGCTCAGTGGCTGGAGAAATTGCTGCATCTAGATTTATTTGAGTTTCTGCTTCTTTAGTCTCTTCCTTCTCTTTCTCCTCTGGCTGCAGATGAGAGGAGGGGGGAAAGAAGACAAGAGTGCTTCTAGTTCCAATATTGAATAGTGTCCTTTATCTAAAAGGCATCCAACCACACAAAACTTAATCAAACAGTCAATGGGAGACTACGCACTGCATGGGAATGCAAAATAAGAGGAATGTATTATTATGTACCAAACAATTATGCATCACTGCAGTTCAGAGACAATACCCAACACCGGATATTTTAAAATCAATTAATACCCTTTCGCTGCAGCTCCCATACTGGGGTAAGGGTAGAGCACTGATTTGTGATGCCATTGACCTGTAGACAGGATGAACATCTTATTCTACGTTTAGTACTAAATGCTTTTTCTCTGAGAACATGGAAGGGCATTTGGAAAATGCTTAGGATTCAAGTCAGCAGAGAAATAACAGAAATGTGGTAGTGACCAACGCTGAAGTGGAAATGCACCCTTGACAGCACCAGGAGTGGCAGTTATTCAGCTTCTTAATCTCGGATTCCAGTTTTGACAGAGCAGTAGCAATATGCCAAGGTTATTTGATGTTTCTCTGGCCCAAAATAAGGAGCAAATTAAAACTGTTGATGGCAAGTTAAACATGGTGATTTTGAAAACCTCTGTCAAGAAAAAAAAAAGCAGTTACATTTCTGTCATTGGTTTGGGAATTTTTAACAACATGAGACCCTCCCACTTTCCTAACGAGGGCATTGTCATGCTAGTGAGAAGAAAAGAACTGTACATGTGAGCTTGCTCAGCTTGAACAGATATTCTCAGATTCCTGAGAAAGCTATAGCAGAGATGCATTCTTTTGCCTTACACAGAAACATTAAATTCTTTTTAATCAAATATTTTTGCACATGCTTGCTGAATGATATTTTCTTCTCTCCCTTCTCCCTTCTCCTTTCCCTCACACTTTTAGTTTGGAAAAAATGTTCCAGACCCCTTAGAATCAGAAAAGTTTCACTTTAAATTGAAAGTACATTTTAAGCCTGTTCCTAATGGAGGTCTACACCAAATACTCCTTTCAGAAGGCATACAGGTATTATGAAAATGTCATTTTTTGATCCAATCCATGTTTAAGTTTTTCAGTCAGGGCCAGTCTCTAATCTTTGACTCTTACTTTTGCTTGGCTTAGCTTGTCTCCAGATCTCTTTGAATGGACCCAAAGTTTTTAAACAACATCATCATTTGGTAAACAAGCCTCAGTCAGAAATTAAAAAATCTTTCATCCAAGTGCTGTATTTTTGAGTTCTGTCTGCTCTTCACTGGGTAGAATATCTTAGTTACACATTTAGTTGAGTCCCAAACTTCATTCCTGGGCCTTTCCGGCATCCCTGTGTATCAAATCATGGCTAAAAGTGGAGGAAATGCCGCAGGCAGAAAGCTTAGAACTCAGGACAACAGATTTTAGTTTAGTTTACATTTGTCATAAATCAGGCTTGCACACAATGAGTTCTAGGATCTAATTTAGGTAGGGAGATTAACCAGCATCTAGTCTAATGACAGCTTCGTTAATCAGTTTTTGAGATGTTTGGGAAACTAAAAATTACTCTTTCAATTATATCTAAAGAAGTAAAATCAGTAATCTGGCTTTAGAGTAGTTGGGAGATGTGGATTGCAAGGAGATGAAATAAATTCAGGTTACCTTTGTGATGCTTGGATTCTGATTTGCTCAGATTCAGACACTGTTTAGGACACCATGAAAGTGACCTTCACTGATGTCAGCTGCTCCCAGGGCTCCAGGGAGGAGCAGAGTCTTGACTCTCCTCCTTGATTCATAAGTGATCATTATAAATGTCTTTTGGGATCTTCTGCAGAACAAAGTCTATGAAATCTTGCGCAGTAAATATTGCTTTGAACCAGGTAATTAGGGTTTGAAGTAGAGCGTATCTGGATCAGCCAGAGAACTGCAGGAGGCTGGGACTTTGGGACCTTACTACAGTTTGCCACCACATTTCACTGAGAACTGGGATGGAAAATTGTTATATTCATGTATATTATTCCTGAAGTTAAATATTACAAATGCCTGTCTGAAGGTGACAAAACCTGTCATACTGTAATCTTTGATGAAAATGAGGTATTATGATGTTTCAAACGAAATTCTGAATGAAGTGAAATTTGACTGAATTAAAATAAAATCTTCCTTTTAATTTTCAGAAACTAAAATGAAACAGATTAACCTACATTCCTCCTGGGGCATAATTATCCATAAAAGTATTTAGTTTAGGAACAAAAGAGGAAAATAGAGCAGGTATGTCAGTGTCACGGATCCAGAGCTATGCATCTCTCTCAACATCATGTACCTTTGAGAGAAGATAATCCCTGTTGTCTTTTCTCCTGTGGAGGTCTGGTATGCAGGAGAGACCAGAGAATTAAACATCAGTTTGGAACATCCAATGAGATCGCTTGCAAGTTCAATTTTTATTGAATTTATTTAACAAAACCTAAGCAAAATACCACAACTAGACAAAAAAAATCCATAAATATACATGTTTTGTTTTGTTTTTCCTGACAGAGTTAAAAATCTGGGACAAAAATCTTTTGTATTTTTTTCTTTCTGAAAAGGCATTTCGGGGGAAAACTCCTGGTCTTCAGTTTTGTTGCACCACTTCCCCACAGCCAAATCTCTGCCTGTGTTGGGGGATATTGCCAAGCTCTGGTGTCTCAGAAAAGAAGAAGAATTATGGGATTTATTCTTTGGAGAGGAACAGACTAGTAATGAAAAACTGGAGTATCTGGTTATTGGGGTGTTAACTGTAAACAGAACAATCTGGTTACTGGAAACGGAGCTTCTGGTTAGCGGAGTGTATACTGCAGTATGAGTTGTGATAATGACCATGCAGTTTGAAAAAGAACTGGAATGGCTCAGTTTGACAGAGACAAAAAGGAAATACTCAGTTATGGCTGGCTCTGAATTTTCTATCTTCTGTAAAATATGCAGAGTCTAGATTTCTAAAGACCCTAAATACCCTCAAGAATCTTATTTAACTTCAGTGTACACTCAAGTTTTCAAATGTGAATTGAAATGGTAAATACTGGGCACAAAGTTTTGAAAGCAACTTCAAATTTCTAGGCTGAGAGTCATGCTTTTACCTATCTATGTGTATATACACCAACACAGAGATCTGACTTGTTCTTCTGGTTTTCATCTGTGACTAAGAAAATTAAGCATTTTTCATTATAGCTGTCACATAAGTATTCGCTGGGTTATGTACATGTGTGAACACTCGATTGATGTATAGACATCAAATAATTGTGCTTATAAACCAGGAATATTCTAACTTGCACATAACTATGACTTTATTTTTACATTTATTATTGGAGCAATATTTCTATGATATCATGAATATTGTATTAACCTGTCCATATTTCTGCTCGTTCTACAAGGATATATAGTGGGATATATTTTGGGCAACTACTTTTAATAAAAGCACTTGCTTTATGTCTATAAAAGCAGACAAACCAAGCATGATACTGGCTTGGAAATCTCCACAGATATTACAAATCTTGGAAAAAAATCAATGAATGACTAACCGTACATTAAATCCCTGCAGAGAACATGAGGGGTTTTTTTTGTGTGTCTGAAAATAGCAAAAAATTACAGTGTTATAGGTAATTTAGATGCAAATTATTTTTCAAACAAGTCCTTATTGCTTCTTCACAAGCTAGGTGTGCAATTCATATATGCACACGTATATAGACCTTCTACTGTTCATAAGTCTATGTTTCCATCAGTATGTTGGATCCATTATATTAGCCAGAATGAAGATCCTGACAAATCCTTTCCTAATCAGAGTCAATCAATTTAAGAAGTGAATCTCACTTGTTATAAATCCCACTATATATCCTTGTAGAACGAGCAGAAATATGGACAGGTTAATACAATATTCATGATATCATAGAAATATTGCTCCAATAATAAATGTAAAAAAATTTAAAAAAAATTTCTTTAGCAGCAAATTGAAAAAAGCCTGTTTGTAAGTGCCACCTGCAACCGTGGCTTAAAGGAGAGTCCACTGAAGTCAGCAGGCTTGTGGCATGTCCTTTCCTACAATTTTTTGTAAAGCTGCAAAGGGAAAAATCATTGAGATCTCATTTTACTTATGCGGTAAATTTCAGTATTTTTGCAGATAAGAATGAGTCTGGAAATGGTGCTTTATTGTGCAGTGGGTAATTTGTACCACTGTGCCATGAAGATATATGCAATGAGGATCCTGCTTTACCAGCTCAGTGTTGCTCAAGTGTTCTGTGAAAGCCAAGGCAAACCACGCCTACAAATAGCCACTGGGACATGAACTCTGTGAATCAGAAACCTCAGAATAGCCATACTGATAGAAAAATAACATAAATTCAAGTTTTAATAAAACTATTACTCTATTTCTAGTCTTTGAGAAACTTCTGCACAGAAATATCAGTATTTCTCATGGAACTCAGCATACTGAATTCCTATTTGCATTATGTTAGTATTTAGAATTCTAATTTATATTCAATGCACCGTGAATAAGCTCTCTAGATACCTTTAAAAATCAGGCCTGTGTGTTTTGACTCTATTTTTAGTGTTCTGGGCAAACTGCTATGGTTCTACTCTTTTGGTGTCAGAACAGCCAGCATGTAAGCATCCCTTTGTTCTTCTAAAATCTTTGTAACCACTTTTTTCTTTTTTCACATCAAAAAACCCTTCAAAATCCCTACTGTCCAGATTTTAATTTTTGATTACATAGTAGGAACTAGAAATTTCAGAAGCAGCTGAAAGACATATCTAGAGTGGTATCAGTATCCAGCTCTGCTGCCTAAATAACTCTATGGCAGTTCTACTGGAAATGGGATTATCATGAAAGAACTCTGTACAATTTGTTTTTATGGTCCACCTTGCTTTATAGAAAATAAATCACAGAATCACAGAATAGTAGGGGTTGGAAGGGACCTCTGTGGGTCATCTAGTCCAACCCTCCTGCTGAAGCAGGGTCACCTACAGCAGGCTGCACAGGAACTTGTCCAGGCGGGTCTTGAATAT
>Ga0065711_1038372_pt1 | contig 18838 bp, 10 predicted proteins | sample Hoacrofraction12_FD_59098 | JGI IMG/M metagenome (GOLD analysis project Ga0065711, IMG submission 59098) | Hoatzin crop microbial communities from Cojedes, Venezuela - Epithelial fraction 12 v2 (version 2) | ecosystem: Host-associated > Birds > Digestive system > Esophagus > Crop | place... | reverse complement strand
CTTCAGCAAGGCTTTCGACACTGTCTCCCAGAACATCCTCCTAGGGAAGCTCAGGAAGTGTGGGCTGGATGAGTGGTCGGTGAGGTGGATTGAGAACTGGCTGAATGGCAGAGCTCAGAGGGTTGTCAACAGCGGCGCTGAGTCTGGTTGGAGGCCTGTAACTAGTGGTGTTCCCCACGGGTCAGCACTGGGCCCAGTCTTGTTCAACTCCTGCATCAATGACCTGGATGAAGAGATAGAGTGTACCCTCGGCAAGTTTGCTGATGACACAAAACTGGGAGGAGTGGTGCGTACACCAGAAGGCTGTGCTGCTATTCAGTGAGACCTGGACAGGCTGGAGAGTTGGGTGCAGAGGAACCTGATGAAGTTCAACAAGGGCAAGTGCAGGGTCCTGCACCTGGGGAGGAACAACCCCATGCACCAGTACAGGCTCGGGGTGGACCTGTTGGAGAGCAGCTCTGTGGAGAGGGACCTGGGTGTCCTGGTGGATGACAAGTTAACCATGAGCCAGCAGTGTGCCCTGGCTGCCAAGAAGGCCAATGGGATCCTGGGGTGCATGAAGGAGCGTGTGGCCAGCAAGTCGAGGGAGGCTCTCCTTCCCCTCTACCCTGCCCTAGTGAGGCCCCATCTGGAGCACTGTGTCCAGTTCTGGGCTCCCCAGTTCAAGAAAGATGAACTACTGGAGAGAGCCCAGTGGAGGGCTGGGTAGATGATGAGGGGCCTGGAGCATCTCTGGTACAAGGAAAGGCTGAGGTAGCTGGGCTTGTTAGCCTGAAGAAGAGAAGACTGAGAGGGGACCTTATAAATGCTTATAAATATCCTAAGGGTGGGTGTCCGAAGGACAGGGCCAGACTCTTTTCAGTGGTGCCCAGCGACAGGACAAGGGACGACGGGCACAAACTGAAGCATAGGAAGTTCCATCTGAACATGAGGAAGAACTTCTTCACTCCGAGGGTGACAGAGCACTGGAACAGGCTGCCCAGGGAGGTTGTGGATTCTTCTTCTCTGGAGGTATGCAAGACCCGCCTGGACAAGGTCCTGTGCAGCCTGCTGTAGGTGACCCTGCTTCGGCAGGGGGATTGGACCAGATGATCTACAGAGGTCCCTGCCAATCCCGAACATTCTGTGATTCTGTGCAAATAAGCTTACATATAAAGTGTGAAGATTTTATATTAAAGATTAATGGGCAAGTATTGCGTTACTATGTTTTTTGTCACTTACAGGGTGGAGATGCAATGTCTCTGCTCTTGACATACATGTCCTGTATGTGGTCAGCAAATTTGAAGGTTTGAAGGAGTGCATGCTAGTGATAATAAAATACCTAGAAATGAATGTGAATGCATTCATTATTAGCTAACTGACTAATGCCAAATCAAAATTAATTTACACGTTATCTAAACAGTCTTCTGATTAGTGTTGTGAGGTTATTTATTTCAGAATAAGTATCTTCAAATATTATTTATGTGTTTCAAGTTTCTGGTTAATGAACAAGAGCTTCATCCCTATTATTAACACACTATGTTTCAGATCTTCTGTTTTTTAAAAACAGATACTAGAGATTGACCAATAAAATAAAGAAAGTTTATTAAAAATATTTTTGGACAATCACAGGCATATCTGACAATATTATGAGTCCTTATGATGACTGCAATGGTGAATGCCTTCTTTTGTCATTGTGCTCTTTTAGAGCTCTTTAAAAAAAAGTCACTTCTGGGGCTTGTTAGAAGAATCACCAATAGTGTGCAAATGGTAGTTTTGATGTTCGAAATCCTCAAAGAATATTTTCTAAAATGCTTATGAAAATAACTTTTGATGGATGACTCACATAAGAAAATTTGCCTTTTGAATGTGTTTTATGTCAAAGTAACATAGCAATATATACCAGGAGACAAAATTTTGACTTTGTAAGCAAAGTATTCAACTTATTTGTCGAAGCTAATAATACTGAGTTTGAAAGCCTTGCATTATTTTTTAAAAAAATTGAATCTGTTAATGAAAAACAAGGAATAGGAAATCATGGCAGGGTAAAAGAAATCATTTTTGAAATGACATTATGTTTGCTTTTCTGCATTCTTTAAATTTACTTAATCTTCAAGTGTGAAGGTTTTCTTTTGTATCAACAATAGTCAACAGCACTATTATTTTGAACATCTGAATAATATTTTTATTTAGCTAGTGAAGCACGTAGTTCCAAAAAAAATTTTCTGTCTCCCACAGATATTGATGAGTGTGCAGAAAATATTAATCTGTGTGAAAATGGGCAATGTTTGAATGTCCCTAGTGCCTATCGTTGCGAATGTGAGATGGGATTCACTCCTGCTTCAGACAGCAAGTCATGCCAAGGTAAGCCACTGGTACTTCAAGTTTGTTTTTGGAGTTTGGAATGACTGCTATAAAGCAAACAAGAAGTGCTGGAAGGACGTCAACCTGGAAGCAGAATATTCGGCACATGCTTCACGCATAAGTAATTTCTTCAAGCAAGGATTATTTTGCTGTGTGAATTATGTTGAAGGTAGCTTTTGATCTTTTTATGAAGTTTTCCTGGCCTTGGTCCAGAAATCACGGAGTAGAGGTTTGGCTCAGTAATTTTGTTTTATGTTAATGATTTCTCTTCTTTTTGTCACTAGTGAATAGTGTATGGAAAATCCTGTGTTGTCTGCTATTTTTAGTGTGTTCGCACAGAAGACACAAACTGCATTAAGTGACCTCGTTTTAAAATAAATGTTTTCGGGAGAATTGAAATAAGCAAATAGCTGCTATATCTGACAAGTTTGTAACACTCCTTAAAATGCATGCCGGAGATTTTTTATCATCACCTTTTCACTCTCAATATTGTAGCAGGTCATCTGAAGTGCAAAAGGGATCATTATCTTTTTAGTCCCATTCAGCTTCTTGTCCCTGTTATGTTCTTATGTCTGTTTTGTATAATATAAAAGAACTGTATTTTAGATAAAGTCTTTTGAGCTGGTGCTGCAAAGCTTTTTAACTTATTTCATATTTAATGGTAGAAACCTCATAACATCTTAGGAAATTAAAATTCTTGATGAGACCTTAAAAACTGATTCTAAAATGTAGTCTCTAAAATTCAGTCCATAACTTGGCATATTCAAACATTCAGGTGTGCATCTATGAATCAGACTTCTAACTGTAGAAAAACGGTAGAAAAATCAGCTATGCAACTGTTTTGGTCAGATCTGTTAGTAGTTACCAGGTATTGTCAATCGTCTTTACTAAATTTCTCAGTGCAGCTCAAGTAGTTAGTCATATGATAGTCATACCAATGTTCTCATAAAAATCCCCAAATAAATATCAGCCAATCAATGTTCTGAAAACCGATATGATTCTAATCATTGGAACAGTGGGACACCAACATTTGGTTTTCAATTGGTCCACAACAATGCTCTGAAAAATAAATTGAAGAATTTTGGAAAAATGCATGGTATTTGGTATATTACTGTGATTCCAACAGAGATCTGAAAGCATTCCATACATTAAATTGTGCTGTTGGAGAAGTAAAAGATCTGCGTGCTGAACGCTTAGAAGAAGTTACCTTCTTTTTTGTAGTTGATATATTAATGTGTCCTATGATAAGCTGAGTCCTTGGCTGATTTCTGCAATTCAGGTACAAAATCATAGAATAGAATCATAGGATGGTTTGGGTTGGAAGGGACCTTATAGATCATGTAGTTCCAACCCACTAGACCAGGTTGCTCAAAGCCGCATCCAGCCTGGCCTTGAATGTTTCCAGGGAGGGGGCATCCACAGCTGCTCTGGGTGACCTGGGCCAGGGCCTCACCATCATAGTAAACAATTTCTTTCCTGTATCTAATCTATATTAACCCTCTTTCAGTTTAAAGCCACCAACCCTTGTCCTATCACTACATGCCCTTGTAAGAAGTCCCTCTCCAGCTTTCCCGTAAGTCCCTGTAAGTACTGGCAGGCTGCAGTAAGGTCTTTCCGCAGTCTTCGCTTCTCCAGCCTGAACAGCCACAGCTCTCTCAGCCTTTCCTCATGGGAGAGGTGCTCCAGCCCTCTGATCATTTTTGGGGCCTCCTCTGGCCCCGCTCCAACAGGTCCATGTCTTTCCTGTGCTGGGGGCTCCAGAGCTGGACGCAGGACTCCAGGTGGGGTCTCACCAGAGCAGACTAAAGGGACAGATTGAGCTCGCTCGACCTGCTGGCCGTGCTTCTCTTAATGCAGCCCAGGATACAGTTGGCCTTCTGGGCTGCGAGCACGCATTGCTGGGTCACGCTGAGCTTCCCATCAACCAGCACTGCCTCAGGCTCTGCCTCCATCGCCCTCCTTCTCCCTCATGGCTTATTTGGGTCTTGAGATCTTGGTTTGGCTTGGGACTGTAAATTCAGAGGTACGGGGTGAGTGCATACGCAGCACTGCTGCGAAGAAGTAAGTTGCATAAATCCTATTTAATGTCTTTCACCTGGAAGCTGATTAGCTTCCGGTGAAGCCTGAAGCCTGGATTTAGTACAATAATTGTGATACAAATGATTCATCCAATTTCTTCACAAATCCCTTGAGATGTCAGTACATTAGCTTTTCAATGAGACAGTCTTCTCCATAACTTTAGAAAGCTTAATCTGAAAACAAGTTATGTTGATGACCTGATTTGGAGGTCATTCCATGGCTGCACTCCAAGTTACTTAGAAACCTTCCTTTAATTTCCGGTTTTGATTTACTCAGGACTGTTGGATATTAGGCATTTATCTTAAATTTCATTTTCTCTTAAAAATTTTTCTCTCTCTCCCCTTTGAAAGTTACCCCTTCTCATATGTTCCTATAAGGAGCCATTGTATCACTTCTCAAGCTTTGGCTGAGGCAAGCAAGCCAAGTTCAAAATAGGTATTTAATTAATCATTTTAATATCCCTTTTTTACACCTCATCCAATTTTAGTTCATCACTCTTGAGCAGAGAACTGTACACAGAATTTCAAATGAATATGTAGCTATGCATTGTAGAACAGTATTAATGCTTTCCACTTTCCTGTCTCTGCTAAAAATAGCTCGCTAATACACTCCAGAATTGCATTAGCATTTTGCACAGCTGCTTTGTTTTGGCAACTTAGAAGTCTTGCTAACAGACAGTACATGCAGTGGTTTTTTTTGCCTTTTATCTTACTTACCTTCATCTCAGAACTCCTTCATAGTTTGTGTCTAAAACCATAACCTTGCACTCTTTGCTGTTAATATTTAACTCCTTTTCTAGTACTGTGGTTGACAAAGTCATGTAATTTTCTGTCAGTGTCTTTCAACTTTATTTCAGCTTCAGTTTACATGAGCACACAGGCAGTCCTTCACATACATTTTAGCTCACCTACATGTAGTTACTATGTAACTGGTTTAACATGGGCTGGAGAAAATCATGGATAATTCTTAGTTCCTATATTTCTTTTCCCTGTATTCTTTCTTCAAAGAGATATAAGTAACTGTCCATGCCTACTCCCTCTCTTTCTTCCTAGTATACTTTTTTCCCCTGAGAAAGGTATTTTGAAAATCTTACCATTAGCCATTAGTAACAAATGGTGCAGACTATGAGCTAGGAAATGACCGACACCTTTGTGTGGTGTTATGCTTCATTCTTTTTAATGCATATTTTGAAGGGAACTTACTGGGGTTTTGACTTTGCTTTCATTCTGAGTCCTGAGAAATCAGTTTTGCTGTTTTTACTTCACACTAGGTAGAACAGGAATAAGTAAGAACCAGCTTAATGGAGAATGTCTCATAAATCCCTAGCTATAGTGTTCTACAGAAAATCAAAGGTGATTATTGTGTTGCTTTTCCAAGTATTTCTTTTTGTTACATGCGTATTCATTTGCTTTGAGTAGCAAAACACACTATTGTAATATTAACATGGTAATGATATGTAAATTTCTGTTCTTAATATATTCCTTCAGATATCGATGAATGCTCCTTCCAGAACATTTGTGTATTTGGTACCTGTAATAATCTACCAGGAATGTTTCACTGTATCTGTGATGATGGCTATGAACTAGATCGAACTGGGGGAAACTGTACAGGTATATGTCTTCTGTTCAGAAATACATCAAGACTTATTTTTTTTTCCAGTTGCACCAAGTTAATTTAAAGATGAGTTCACAAAACATGCCTTGTATTCTCTTACAACAATGAGACTGCATTTTTCCTCACTAAACAAGCAATGTGTAGAATTGCATGTTTTGGAATTGGTTTGAGAATGGAAGAAAAAGAATGGCTTCTTAGATATGCAGCTGTACAAAGGTTATTCCTAAAAGTTTCATGAATTATTAGTCATTCTTTTGTTCAATTTCAGCTAAAATTTATTTGCATTTGAAATTTTTTTGCCCATTTTGTCTCAAAAAAGTAAAATTGTTCTTGTTTTCTGTCCAGTGAACAGATTTATACAATGACTCTCCTGTTAACTTTTATATATATTTTAGATATCGATGAATGTGCCGATCCCATTAATTGTGTTAATGGTCTCTGTGTAAATACTCCTGGAAGGTATGAGTGTAATTGCCCTCCAGACTTCCAGCTGAATCCTACTGGAGTGGGTTGTGTGGGTAAGTAGAAGCTACCTGAACTATTACTTTAGAAATCATAGCCAGGGTGACTGTTTTGACACAAATGAGGAACCAAGGCAGAGAAATTATACTTCCATATGCTGCATATCCTGTTACATCATTTTCTAGAAATGGAGTTAATTATTCTAACTGATTAACGGTGTTTGTAGTTTCTTTAAAATACATCTTTTTAAAATCTGTCAAAACTTATGTTACCTGCATTTCCATTCTCGTGACAATCAACAATTCTCATTTAAAAAAATGAATTTTTTAATACTAGATGTGTCTTGGGACTGTTTTATGTATTTAGCCTAAGTCTAAACTGGTATTAAAACTGATTGCGGTACCCATTTGGCTGTAAACAAGTAAAAGTCATGTTTCACTGTAATTTACTTAATTCTCTCTGGTTTACACAGACTTAAAGTGAATATTTATTACTTTTTCTACTTGCTACATGATGTAGGACTGTCATGTGATTAGAGTGTACACTAGCAGTCTAGGGAAGTTTTGGGGAAGAGGAGGGTAAGAGAGAGGCTAGGGTTCAGCTGTAAGGACTTGTGTGTGATCCTGGGAAAGCCTTCAAACTTTTTATTTGGAAAACAACCTATTAATTTTATTATCTTGAAAAGACTCAGGTTGTCCTTAACTGGTCATTATAACTCTGTCCGTTTTCTAAATGTTTAGAATGATACTACAGTGTGGTGGCAAATAAATATATTCTAAGCAAATAATTTCTAAAGAAATGCGCATTTCCTTCAGAACAAATTTTATTGCTTATCTTTTCCATGTTTCTCCATTTTCTGGCTATGAATATTCTTTGTTGCTTCTCTGGATGCTAGAAACAAGTCCTGTTTGAGACCTTTAAATGTCCACAGTGTTGACCAATTTATTCTAAAACTTTAAGCTGAAATTTTACAAGATGAAGTGAATTTGTGTAATCTATTCCCATTGAATTGGAAACCTGTGTTTCTGTCTCCCATAGACTCTTCTGACAATTCCTGCCTTAGTACTTTTCTTCTGCAGTTGCAGTCTGACTTAAACTTTTAGCTTTGCCTCATCTGAAGATTCAGCTGAAGTAATGAAATCCTGCTTTTTTGGCTCCCCTTCTGCAGCACATAGCTACTAATATCCTCATGCTTTCCTACAACCAGATACTTGCCCTGCAAGCCCTGAATTATGACCAAAGAATTTAAGTGATCTGTGAAGAAGCTTATGAGAATGAATTATCCTACTGCTAGCTAACTCATGGGAGTTTGAGTTGGTGCTCTACTTGGGGACTAGTTTTCCCAATGACGTTTTTGGCTGGGGTCCCATGTTTCCTCAAGCAAGCCTCCACAGTGGTAGGGAACCTACTCAAGGGTAAATGTAGCAATTCTGGAGTCCCAAATGCAAGAGCAAGCCCTCCCTCTCTGAAGAAAAAGTGTTGAGTAAGAAGGTGGTAGAAGACTGTTTGACTCTTCCTGACTTCAGCCCTGAGGAAATACTGCTAGGGCTCTCCCTCTGTCTGGAACAAAGACTCTTTTCCTTTCCAATTGGTAAGAAGCATTTGTAGCTTCTCTGCGGCTGATTGTACAGAAAAGAGACTCCCAAGACTAGTTCCCTGAGCAAACGTGGTTTTTCTGGTTGAGTTCTGGGTTTTTTTCAAGTTAAGTTTCAGGCAGCTGCAGAACTGAAATCTGCTTATCTCTCTGTGGGAGGAGCTGCACACCTCAGGTGTACACTTTCCATCTCTCTACAGACTGATTCTGTGACAAAATGCAAAAAACACTCAGTGAACATTCAGCTTTTGTTTTTGACAGGGACAAGCAAAGCCTCTGCTTCCCATTAAATATCATCAAAGTAGCATAACAGAAATAAAGCACTAATCCGTGAATGAAATGACAGTTTCGTCCCTGTTGTTTTCAGAAGCTGTTGAAGAGATGGGGCACCATGGGCAACTAAAAGCATATTAGTTACACTATTTTATACAGTTATAGGCATTTTTAGGTTTTGAACTTTTTTTCTTTCACCAGCAGTTCTCATTTATAGTATTTCCAGAGGATTAAATGATTTGGAATGGGAAGTGGAAAGAGAGAGAGCTGCCTTTCGAATGCAGCTGTAATAGTTCTGGTTCTAGATTTGGTATGCTTTGGGTATGTCTACTTTACTCACTTAGGCAGTCCAAAGAAGTTCCAGCCGAAGTTCAGCTTGCTTCTGATCCTTTATAGTTTCAGGACCGCAATTCCAAACGGCAGCTTCACTTGCAGTGATGTTTGTGTCATTGGCATGTGGGAAAACATTATCCAGTTTTCATTCTAAGGTTGTAGCCATTTGGAAAAGAAACCTCACAGAGGCTGGTAGACTACACCAAGAAAAGGGAAAGTTTCTTGCTTCTGGAATACACAAACTGTGCTGAAAAATGTTCCAGAAACTTCTTGTCAAAGGACAGCAGCTTCTGGTTCTCTTCAATAGCACTGTCTCTTGCTCACATGAGCAAAAAAGGTGGAGGTATTTTAATTCCAGTTCCTTTCAAAAGAAACAAAAATATTATCCTTGACAAAGATGAACATGGTGCCCTGTCAAGACAGTTCTTGTGAGGAGTAATCCAAAACCTAAAACTCTTGAGAGACTCAGTATCAATATTTTGCTAGACAATTCCACGCTCTGTCTTCGTTCCAAGATCTGTCGTCTCCAGTTGTTCCTAATGGGCCTGAGTTCTTGAGCTGAAGCCACCTTCCAAAATTGTCATTGTTTTTTCACTTTTCCCAAGACAAATGAAGCCAATTCTCTTCTTGGCTTCTCGTAAAAAGGCAGATATTTCATGCTATCAGGGATGGAGAGAAGCATGCAGTTCCTCTGAGAACAGGGGGAGACAGGTATTCTCACAGTGGCCACATTTGAGCTGTTTCACCTCAAGTCCACAATGAGAACAGTGTCTGCCCTTTTTAAAAAGACAGTTCATTTTACTGTCTTCTGACATAGTGTTAAAAAAAAAGACTTCTACTCTAACATATGCTGATCAGTGATCTCAGGTAAATCTTGCTTCTAGGGAGGTAAAGATATCCTGCTTGAAATCTCTTTCTTTCAGAAGCTCAGAGGTACAGAATACATATGCCTCTGCCACTCAATTCTTGACTGTTTTAGCTTTACAACGGTGTGCATTTATGGTGAGATACTGACATTTGTTGTAGAATATGTGGGGCAGGCCCAGGAACACCCTCCTTTTTCACAATCTCTGCTACAGTATGCTCTTAAAACTGTGCAGAAAGATTCACCCAAACTTGTCTACTAATGCGTAAATTTGAAGAAGTTTAAATCCTTTGGAAAGCTTTAAGATTTTCTCATGATTGATGTTTTCAGTCTGAAAACCAATGCAGAGTTATGTTTTTATATTACATATATTTAACTAACTTGAGGATTGTGAGAACAAGTAGTTCCTAACAATTCTGGAAGTTGCCTTCAAGTTTTGTTCATAGATGTGTCCCAAACCAACAGGATAATTTAAAAACTGATGTCATACCAAGACATTTGTTAAACTCCGGGAATTTTGAAAGTATGAACTACCCACATTTATCATATTGTGTCCATTTTACTCCAGTGTAAGTTGCTAAGACTGTAGCATCTGACACTTGCTGCAAGCAATAGATTAAAAATGTGGTCTTTCTTGGTAAAATACACATTTGGGAAATCATTCAAAAAGTTCTTTGTAAGTTTCTTTGTCATCTCATCAACAGAAATAGTAAAAATGCAAATTTAGCTGTAATAAGAAATACTATAATAATTGACTACCCTCTCATACCTTATATTGATGCCTCATTGCTAGTTACTTTCCATTTATAAAGAACAAGGAGACAGTATGTGCAACAGTAAGAAAGCTCATAGCTTTACTTCTCTTAGATTTCTTGCTCATTCTACTGATGCCAGCAGTTGTCTAAATCGTGAAGTTACAGTTTGAGGGAATTTTCCTCAAATCTACTGCACATTTAGATTATTTCTTTCAATATTAATGACTTTTGGAGAATTTCTTTGCCTGTGGAAGTATTCTTCCAGTGACATGACTTTGTTCTGTGATTCCACAGATAAGTATGTGAATTCTTCTAACTCCATAAGAAAGAGTCATAGCCTAGTCACAGTCACAATATGGAGGAGAAACACTAATAGCAAACTGCAGCAAGGTCTCTGTTATTTTCTGGAGTGGAAGACTGGGAATAGTGTGTGTGCTACATTAAAGGAGTAAACATTTTAAACTCACCTCTGGGTACTTAGGAAGCTGAAGCTACCCATTTTCCGTGCTGTTGCTGTCAGCATCAGTAACTGTCAGCGTAGATGAGTATTTTGAGCTTGCTGATGACTTCAAAGGCACAATGTTATATGAATTCCTGCTTCTAAAGATGAAATATTAGTATGAATGCCTGCTGTTCCTTTGTCCAGATCACTGTGTGCAGCTGTAGTCATATGTGCTTTCTATGTAGATAACCGTGTTGGCAATTGCTACTTGAAGTATGGACCACGAGGGGATGGGAGCCTATCCTGCAACACTGAAGTTGGGGTTGGAGTCAGTCGTTCCTCGTGCTGCTGCTCTCTGGGAAGGGCTTGGGGAAACCCCTGTGAGACGTGTCCCCCTGTAAACAGCAGTAAGGAAATTATCTTATTCTCCCCACCCACCCACTTATTGCAGAAGGTGCTAACAAGGGATGGAAAAAGTATTCAAAACCTTTCACTGTCTTACTATACATTTATGATTTAAGAAGCTGATTTTCTTACTGAGGCAGTGTTCTGGCACAGTTATAAAAGAAAATCTCCCTGCTGCTGTCAAGGGGTGATGGACCTGAGTATCAGAAGATCTGACCTTTAGTCTTCTGTGCCTGACTTGGTGCCTATTCTCACAATAATAAATCAGTGGTAATTTTAGAAGGCACTTGCCACTGCAGTGGGTCCATGTACTTTGGGTATTTTTGGGCACTTTATTTTCTTTTTACTTTTCTCACATTAAGAGAAAATTAAAGTAGTTGCAGAAATGATTATCTGTCATACGAATGGAATGGATTGCATGCATCTACTACGAGTTTTTACTCAGCAACTGCTGTTGGTAGGGAAGTAAAGAAATTAATAATGCTTAGAACTCAAATCATGCCTTTAATTTGGAAAGCTGCAGTTGTTCTCAAAGGAGAGTGTTGGTAACTGTTGGGTAACTATTTCTAAGTCAGTCTTGAGTACTTTCAAAACTGTTACCCAATGATACTTATCAATTTTGTAGAGCTTTGAAGTGCCATGAATGAATATTGCAACAGAAATATCAAGCATGTTGTTCTTAACAGTCTCCTAATAGTATGAATTCCAATTTTAACACATATCTTTATCGATGGTGTACTGACATTTCATGTTAAAGAACTTGTCAAAACAAAAATTATGTGCCTTTGTAAAGGCACACTATGGAGAAAAAAATATGCCTGCCTTAGGAGTATCTGAGGTTATGGTAATGTTTTAAGCAGAACTCTTAATCTAACCTTGATTTTCTACTAATCTAATGCATGTGCTTTATTTGTCGTGAATAGGTCAAGAAGAGTAGAAAAGCAGTGAGTGTAGGGAAGAAGACTCATTAAAAACACAAATGAAATTTTATGTTTCTGTTGTTAGCATTTTATTCTTCATATGACTGACATGATCTCTCATGTTATACTTTACTTTAGCGGAATATAATACTCTCTGTCCAGGGGGAGAAGGATTCAGACCAAATCCAATCACTATTATTTTAGAAGGTGAGTTTATTATAAATGAATGTGATGGCTGGTAATAAAAAAGTGTCGTCTTTGGAGAGATACATACAGATATATTATGCAAATATCATTACGTTTAATGCAAAGCAAAACCATCTGCTAATATGAATTAGACAACAACATGATGAAAAGGCATACTGTAAAAGAACATTGAAGAAGTCCGGCAATATTTCAGTAGGAAAATAGGCTGATGCATACCTTTTGTTTGCCTCCTTACTTGAATTGGCCTTTGAAATTGGCCCCTGAAGGAGAAGTCATTTATGAAAATTACAGCTTTATCAATGGAAGGTATAAGTTTCAGTAAATATTCATTGGACAAAGAAGCTCTGGTTCCAATGAACGTGCAGGAGTGATGAATTAGTTGCCAAATTCCTGTAAACAGTAATGGAAGTTGAACTCCATGGGCTCATCAAGCTGAAGTGTGTTCCTGAAGAACTATTTAAGTGGAAGAGAATGAGCATCGCATCCGCACTTTCATGAAGTGCAATTTAGAAGGAAAAAAAAAAAATCCACGTGACAGTTGAAAATAACTAGCTGGTAAAATTTCAGAGGAGTACTTAAAGTCTCTTGTTTCTTTTTATTCTGGAATGAAAATATGGTGGGTTTTTTTCTCTGTTTTTAGACATTGATGAATGTCAGGAACTGCCAGGTCTCTGCCAAGGTGGAAATTGCATCAATACTTTTGGCAGCTTCCAGTGTGAATGTCCGAAAGGCTACTACCTCAGTGAAGAGACAAGAATCTGTGAAGGTAGAGCCACTGGAAATCTCCTTCTGTATCACAGTGCATTTATTATGAAAACCACTCTCATTTTTAGCCTGAAATGCATAAGGGGATATGGTATCTACACCGTTACCCAAAATCTTTTCTAAAATCATCATCTGCTAAAATCATAGCACCAGTGATATGATTAATATAAAACTTGAAACGCAACACTTCAGTATACTGATGTTTATTTGTACATGGTAGATCTCAGTTATATGTATTCAGTAAACTAAGGTGGTTATTCATGGTATCTGGCTTCTCACTTCAACAACTTGTATCTCCTGCTACTTTCACTAGGCTCCCTGTATTTGAAGTGAGAAAATGTGTCCTCTTCACAGTGTTTCAGAATAGCAGTTTAATTTATGCAATGTGAGGTAAAGCTAGTATTGCTCTTGCTTTTGTGTTTGAGATTTGTCAGAAGTGTTAGAACCATAAATTGTAAATAGACTCAAAAATGTAAAGAATCTTTCATGGTTTCTCCTATTTTGCAGTATTGTAAGTCAGCATCCCCTTCTTCATTCACTTTGTGAGACAAAAAAAAATTGTCTCCTTGCAAAACAGAGCCTGTGAATCTGAGGCTTTGGTAAGCTTGGGTGAAGAAAACTAACCAGACTCGGTTTGTAATTAAAACTGTATGGGCAAAAAAGGCTTACACCCCAAACACCTTAAAAAGATCCGAGGTTAGAGCAGCAAGACTGTGATTATTCAGCTTTCCTGTTCCTAAAGAGAGTACTTCAAAGGTCATTTCTCATGGGAGCAGTGAACACTTTAACAGAACTGAAAAGTGACAGTAACATTCCTGTGAGAAGAGGGTGTGAATATCTTTTGTGGAGCTGATGGGGCACAAGGTGCTCCAGTTTCAGTGGTGAGTTCAACAACTTTGAATTTATTTAGGGTGTTCGCTTGCACTTCACTCACTGGACTTAACAGAGGTTAATAGTATTACTTTTCAGCAGCTGTTACAGTAGCTACTTAACCCAAATCTGTGCTGTCCTTAGAATCATAGAATCATTAAGACTGGAAAAGACATCTAAGATCATCAAGTCCAACCATCAGCCCATCACCACCATGCCTGCTAAACCATGTCCTGAAGTGCAATACCTACATGTTTTTTTAACACCTTCCAAGCTAGCCTTTAAATGAAATATTTTTGTTATCTTAGCATGGGTTATTATGGTCATATTTCTCAGAAACCTTAGCTATCACTTGGTCCTCTTTTCCCTTGTTAATTGTAGTGTTTTCACTTGATGTCTAGATATTGATGAGTGTGTTGCACATCCTGGTGTCTGTGGTCCTGGCACCTGCTACAATACCCTGGGGAACTACACCTGCATTTGCCCACCTGAATATATGCAGGTGAACGGAGGACATAACTGCATGGGTATGCAACACGTCGTCTTTACTAGAACTGTCTGAACATCAGACTATTTTTGGGCCAGACTCTCTGCTTTCCTTTTAGTTTCCTTTTAGATGAGGCCAGTTCTAAAGCCTTATATTGCTTTTTCCTACCTTTAACAGCCAGACAGTTACGACATGTAGCCAGGAAAGAGATCCCAGTGGCTCATGTGCAGTGTTCAAGTGCTCTTATTCTTTAACAGAACTCAGAAATCTTTTTTTATTTTAACTAGTCATTTCCAGATGGTAGGGTTTACTGTACAAATGGATCTGATGAGCATCTACAGTATGTTTCTCATTTTTGGGGATTTTTCCTTTATCCCCTTTGTGTCTTTGAATGAAAACTGAAAATATGTCAAACTTAAGGTAATTCTAAAACAAAGACTGTAGATTACGTCAACCCTTACATTATTTTTAAATGCATGCATGCTTATTCTTGGGTACATTCGGAAGCCAGAGTTAATGAGCCACTGTCTAGTTTGGTAGAGGGTTGATATTTACTTGTTAGTTTGTTGTTTACTTCCTAAGTGTTACTTTTCTCACATCTAGACATGAGGAAAAGCTTTTGCTACAGAAGCTATAATGGAACCTCCTGTGAGAATGAACTGCCCTTCAATGTGACCAAAAGGATGTGTTGCTGCACATACAATGTTGGGAAAGCCTGGAACAAGCCTTGTGAATCATGTCCAACTCCAGGAACAGGTAAAGCCTGCTAATATCATCCCATTTTGTTACTTTCTTTTCTTGTCTGCTCCTTTGACCTATTAGCTAAAGCCAACATTTCAGCCACAAAAAACCTTCGCTTTACTCCTAAAGCAGAGTAACTTCCCTGCCATCCTGTCAGTGGCTAGGTTAAGTTTGATGTGCTAAGCAAGCATAGGTGTTTCCTCCATATTTTTAAGTGGAAGAAGTATCACTCCGTATTGACTGGAAAGATACAGCTTGAATAGTTACAAGGCACCAGTCAATTTCCCTGAATGAAAAAAAAATTCAAGAACATGCTTATTTTCACTCTCAGCTACCCCTGAAGGCAAGGGAACAAACTGCTGTCAGATGTCTCTGAGATGAATAAAAAGGCCTAGAAAGTGCAAACCTTCCCATCAGCAGCAGGAGTGTGTCAGCCCTGTAGCCTGTTTGTAAGACAGGTATCTGTAGTTAAATGTAATTATTTAGAACACCTTTTTAGTGATGGGGGTCTATAAAATGAATATGCTGTGGTTGTTTTATTCTTTCTAACAGATACGAAGGCTTTCAGAGATCTTGTATGGACACAGAATTACTTTCAGTTATTTAGATTTATGACAAAAATATGTACGTGTGACCCACTAGGGTGGCGCAGTAGGCGTAAGCAATTTTTCAGAATGCATGGTTGCAGAACTAACATCTCTAAAGCTGTCACTTTGAGGTTTCTGGAAAAGTAGTCATCAGGCAGTAATACTGGATTGAAGATACTGGCTGAGAAGAGATGTCTGCTGCCTGGTCTGTCTTCCAGGATAATTAATTTGGCATAGTATAATTTAGTTAATGCATAGTTGGGGATACATTTATCCTGATAATCCTAATCTGTTAGAACAAAAAGACTGGGTTTCATTACTGAGTGTATTGCGCTTCTAGATTTTTCACTGGTGTCTCACATCTCAGCATTATCGACTCAGTTGCTTTTACATTTTCTCTGTTAAAGGTGGTAAGCTTATGAAAGCTCAAGAAGCAGGTCATTGTAAAGGGAAGTAAAAATTCCCTTCTGTAAAGGCAGTTAAAAATAACAGGATACAGTTCTTTTTTTGGTTAGTCTTTATGGAGTACCTTTCCTGGAACAAAACACCCTTGAAAGCTCAACTCAGAAAAATCATTGGTGGGAGAATCACCAACTTGGAAACCTGATAGTAGCACCTGGCCTTCATTAAAAGATTGTTACATTTGTAAAAAGAGCAAAGGTGCCTAGATATAACTAAAAATCTCAGGTGCCTGTTTAGTACAAACACATTTTATTGTTTAATTGACTTTGCCCCAAGTTTACTGCCACAGAACCCTGCATCACTTGTGATATTAGTGTAAAGAATGTATTACTTTCATTCCAAGTGGTTTATCCTGGTGACATAAGAGAAACAGCAGATAATTTAGGAAAGGTTTTCCCACAGAAGTAGTAAAGAGGAGGATAATGGGGCTGAAAAATAAAAACATTCTCTTGCTTTTCTTTCTTGAGTAGGAGAAGGGAGAATGAAGGAATGTTCCTAGCACTAAGGAATGGGAGATGGAAATAAGGTTGAGAAAGGAAATACATGTTTGCTATCACAGAGAGCTCATAAAATTCTTTCCCATAGTCATTTATCTCAGTGCCATAAAGCTGTCATCATGAGGACAACATGATCCGAAAAATACAGCAAAGTACTAGCAAGGATTCATGCAATTAATATTCTTGGGTGAGAGAAAGAATTCTTCTTTTCAATTGGTAAGACTGAAGTTCTCAAAAAATTACGCAGCTTTCAGAGATTTGTTAAGACAACTCCACTTAGTCCGCAAGCAGTTACGGGGTTAAAGTATTTCCTGAAATACTTCAATATTGCCTTGTTAGCTCTTCTAAATGCCTTTACTGTATTTGGAGGCATGGTTGAAACTTTTTAACCATGAAAAGAGATCGTGTGAGGGATCAAACACAGATGCCAAGTGCAAATGGTTGAATAGCTGCACTTTTGTGATATAATCAGTTGTTCTAAAATCTGGGTTGGGGCTACACATCACAGACAGGGGTTATTATACACTGACCTTAACCAGTTTGCTGGACTGAGCCCAGTAGCTCATTAAGAGCATTATTCTGCTCTGATGAGAATTAGATTGCTACTCTAAATGAACTTCACATGCCAATGCACTTGCATTTTTTTTCCTTTGTGAACACTCTTTCTTCCTTTTCATATATTTATGAAACATGTATTTATGCTTCACAATTGATCTCTGTTTGATTACTTCAGGTAATAAAGACTGTATTGCTTGGTTTTACACATTATACAGATCATAGCCATTACCATACAGACTTTAATCAGAAATAATCATTGTTGTTTATTTGTTATTTCACCCAAAGAAATGTAAAAAGCTGCTTCATAGCTAAGAGGTAACCAGGTATTTACAGAACTCTTTCGTGGTTTGATCATTTCAGGTGCTCTTGATGTCAGAGAGGTTTTTTTCAGTTACATGATAGATCTTTTTGTCCTAAAAAATAATACAATAATAAGTAGATGGGATTTTGAAGTATATTTTAAGTCATTGGTGCAAAGTCAAGCTTTCAGAAAGTAAATCTCTGGAGTGTTTGTGTATGGACAATTTGGCAGTGTGTATAAATGCAATATCATGCAGTTCTTACCTAATTATGTGCTCTTTTTCTACACAGTACAGACTGAAAAAAATACAGGAAAGCTCTATTAAATGGAGTGCATGGAATGTGTAGGTAGCATAACACAGAATGAAAGAAGGGCTGTAGCCCTCAGTGCCTCTTCATCCTCCCAGACCTGATGTGTTAGGCATTATCACAGGAGTATCATCGCCCATGGAGATAGGGTAGTGAACACAAGGTCCTCTTTTTATCTAGTGTGTGTGTTTCACAGGTTTACTGACAGCAGGAAATGGCATAAAGCTCCTTGAAGAAAGCAACTTTATTCTAACCCTCAGATCTTTTACATTTTAATGTAAAAGAGCAGAAAATTGTTGGATGGTAAAACTCTGTGGCAGGGGTCTCTATGGCCCAGTATCCTGTGCTGCTAGAATAACCTGAGTAGGCATTAAGCAGTCATTAAACAATAGGATGGAAGAAAGAAGAAAATGCTGAAGTTCAGGTATACTGGATCCTGAAATATAGGAAATAACAAAGAATGTTTGAATGTGAGAAAAATATTTTGCCAAATCTCATTCTGACCCATGATGCTGATATTTTGATAAATAAGAACACTTGGTGTAAGGGAAATAAAAATTATTCAAGTTACAACCCCAGTGGTTAAACTTTACAAAATTGTAAGCTACTGAAGAGCTGCCATTAAAATATGGACAGTCAAGAAACTCAGGCTACAGCCAGTAGAGAAATAAACTATGACTGCTCTAGATTAAAGATCATTACTCACAGGAAAGCAGAAGAGTCTCCGTTCTCTTTTTCTGGTACTAGAATCACAGAATCACAGAATACTAGGGGTTGGAAGGGACCTCTGTGGGTCATCTAGTCCAACCCCCCTGCCGAAGCAGGATCACCTACAGCAGGCTGTACTGGACCTTGTCCAGGCGGGTCTTGAATATCTCCAGAGAAGGAGACTCCACAACCTCCCTGGGCAGCCTGTTCCAGTGCTCCGTCACCCTCAGAGGGAAGAAGTTCTTCCTCATGTTCAGACGGA
>Ga0065711_1005912_pt1 | contig 18839 bp, 9 predicted proteins | sample Hoacrofraction12_FD_59098 | JGI IMG/M metagenome (GOLD analysis project Ga0065711, IMG submission 59098) | Hoatzin crop microbial communities from Cojedes, Venezuela - Epithelial fraction 12 v2 (version 2) | ecosystem: Host-associated > Birds > Digestive system > Esophagus > Crop | place... | reverse complement strand
CGGGGGGGCCATGCGGGGCCTGGGGCGGGGGGCATTGGCCGCCGGCGGGCCTGGCGCTTCCCTCCTCCCGGGGGAGGGTGGGCGTGCGTGTGGTGTTTGAGGCGCTTGGGCGCGGTTGCTGGGCGTTTGGTTGCTGCTCCCGGTGCTCCCAGGTCAGTTACGTTCTCTGTGGCCAAGATCGTTGGCCTTCGCTGCAGAGCCTGCGCGGGCGGGCCCCCGAGGCCTTCCTCCTGCCTCTGCAAAGTGCCCCCTCCCCGCCAGGGCCTCCGAGGAGAGCTCTCCTGGCCTTGGCCTTACCTCACTGCCGCAGAGTCCAGCCGTCCGAAGGCTGGAAGCTTCTCTGTGGGATCCACCTCTTGCATCGCTCTGCTTTGAGTGGGTTCCACAGCAAGTGGAAGCGTTATGTAAAAATTTTGTACAAGTAGTTCTAGTTTCTTAGGTAGCTCCTGGTAGAGACATAGGCCGTAAGTTAATTGTATATCTCTTACTGGTTATTATAGAAGCATTTATTGATTAAGTCAGTTTTTTACATCAGTGTAAACTGGTATTACTATCCATTCATTCTTACCTTCTTCTGGACCCTTTCTCTTACACAAAGGGCTACAAAGATGATGAGGGGACTGGAGCATCTCTTCTACAAGGAAAGGGTGAGGGAGCTGGGCTTGTTCAGCCTGGAGAAGGCTGAGAGGGGACCTTATAGATGCTTATAAATATCTTAAGGGTGGGTGACAAGAGGAGGGGGCCAGACTCTTTTCAGTGGTGCCCAACGACAGGACAAGGGGCAATGGGCACAAATTGAAGCACAGGAAGTTCCGTCTGAATATGAGGAAGAACTTCTTCACTCTGAGAGTGACGGAGCCCTGGAACAGGTTGCCCAGGGAGGTTATGGAGTCTCCTTCTCTGAAGATATTCAAGACCTGCCTGGACGTGGTTCTGTGCAGCCTGCTGTAGGTGACCCTGCTTTGGCAGGGAGGTTGGACCAGATGACCTCCAGAGGTCCCTTCCAACCCCGAACATTCCGTGATTCTGTGAAGGTTTATGAGACCCCACAATGAACCAGTCTAGGGAGCGGAGCTGAGAGAGTAGCTCTGTAGCAGCCTTAACCACAGACACTGCTGCCGTCTTTCCTTTCTGTCCTGGCTGCGGTTTCTCATCCCCTGTCTTGCCCCAATTGCACAGCCACTGGAGCTTTTGCTGAGCCATCTACAAGAAAATCTAGCCTAGCAAATCAGAAAGTAGTTTTCTGTATGGTTAGTTGTCTGAGCCAATTCAGGAAAGATTAAAAGTTCTGATCGATTTGAGGGAGGAGGTAGAAGGTGGCTAGGAGGACAGTAATAGGTGGATAGATTGGCTTGGGCTGTTGTAGGACAACTGTCAAAATTAAAACTTTTTTTTCCAGTTCAGTCTTAAAACAGGTCAGTTACTGAGTATGATAACATCGAGCTGTAGAAACAGCTTGTGCTGTCACAGTTGAAGGGGTGAGTCTGCCTCTTCGGGCGTTAATGCTGGCTTAAACTGGCTTACAGTGACTGTGGCGGAATGGCATAAGACACCCTAAAACATTGTTTCTGTATAGCAGGATTTAAAGCGCTGTGTATCTCTGTGAAAATAGAAGCTGAAGCCGTAGCATATTTTAATGTCATCTCATTCTTGGGCTCTGCATAAATTGTTTCTTCTTCCAGCCACACAGCTCTTCTGGAAATGCTGTGTTAAGGATGCACATCTGTAGTTATGTTGTGATTCCCTCCAGCCCTGCTTTGTTTTGTCACATGGAAAAGAAACCATTGCTAAAAATCAAAAAGTAGCGTAGAAGTAAAAATGCAAGTCACTTATCTGATCTCACTGTCCTCATTTTGACAATGGAGTAGCTTTGATTAGTGCCAGACTTTGGCAAGCTGTGCCATTATGTTGTTGAGAATTACATCCTGTCTGTATTCTCCATGCTATTAATAGCTACACAGAATTTCTGAAGGCAGTGCAGGCTGTAGCTCAGGGCTGGTTTTAGGTGTGCGTCTGCCTGGCAAAAAATACGGGATGACAGCTAATAAAAAAGGACTTTGTATCTGTGAAGTCTGGGGGAAATATTTGCATGTCAAAAACTATGGGGAGAAATAAAATATATGTGAAACAATGGAAGTAAAATAGCTGGTAGTAGTTTGGGGTTTTTCTGCATTCCAGATTTGTCACCTGTGAATTCCAGATATCCTTGTGGACAGTGTTGCTGGTAATGGCCAGGTGACGGGCAAAATTCTGAACTAGAGAAACCAAAGACAAGGCAAGGTTTGGAAATGCTAGTGGAGTGTGATGAAGGCAGTGATGAATAATGTAGTTTCTAAGTGCAAACAAAAAAGGAGTGTGACAATCGGTGAATTGTAATAGAAGTAGAAGAAGAAGGTTTTGAGGCCAAGTCAAGAAGCTTCTGGGGAAGACCAGAAGTTGAAAATGATGGCATTTTGTGGTGGAAGTACTGAGTAAAGTGGTCTGTACTGCTAGGGTGTACGGCATTCATCTGATGCTCTCCCTCTGCGTATCTGTTGGCAAAAGTGTATCTCTTGAAGCTGGCAGAAGATAAAACATCTCTGGTTCTTCAGTTTGGGAAATTTCTACTGGAAAAGGTCTGAGATTTCAGTGACAGCTGTTGTTGTAGGTCTCAGACTCAAAGCCACAAGGATTCTGCCACTGTGTAGGATGGTGCTTTTCCAACCTCAGTCTTGAAAACATACTGAAGTTCTCGTGAGAAACCCCCTTGATTGTATTTTTTGCCTTACAGTTCCTATCTACTCTCCATTTGAACTCTGTTTTTGGTTGGAGCTTTATATATATATATACTTATTTGTTGCACTTTATTTTTCTGTCAAGCACAAATAAAGTTTTTGTTTCCCACTTGATAAAAATACTATTTCCTGCATTCTGATGGACTTCAAACTTGCTAAAATATGCCAAAGAGCGTCTTGAAGACTTAGTGCTCAGGGATCAGCAACGTGTATGCAAAATGTAGCTTACAGCATCCACAGTTCCAGTAGAGCAGAAACTCTGGGACAGCAAAAATACTCACAGTTCTGTTGGCATATCTTATATCTCTATGAACAGTTTTCTAAAAGCTGAATCCTCTGGGATCCACCAAGCCAAATCATAATTTTAGGCTTACGATTCAAATTATAGAATGTATGTATGCAGTTTAACAGTCCTCCAGCATAAAAATGCTACATGTTTCAATGCTTTCATCAATATTGGGAAGTATTTGACTTCACATTCTGCTTCTGATAATTAGCATTGTTCTCCACTTTTTAATCTTTCCGTTGTGGTCCTTGCTGTCCTTAGAATCACAGCTTTGTGCAAACATAATGCTCATTTTGTTCACGCTGAACTAGCAAAGTCCTAAACTTACTGTCTTAGCAGGAGACCTGTAAAAACTTACAAGGAAACAACAGTATAGAAAGAATTGTTTGTCATCTTCATAATACGCAATTTTCCTGAGCAGATTCTTCTAAGACCTAGAATGCCCATGCAGTGGCTGAAGGAATAACATATGCTGTGTAAATTTAGTTTCCCTGTGTTGTTGATGATGATGTAGCCTCAGAAGTGCAAAGCTAAATGCAGTCTGTGAAATCTGCTGCTGTGGCAGTGCTGTCACTAGGTCACCCGGGCTCGTAGGTGTCCCAGGTAATCTAAAGCTAGTGCATGCATCTCTGCAAGCCGTGATATTGGCTGTGCGATAAGCATGCCAGTAGAAACAAAACACGGTGTGAAAACCGTGTAGCAGATGATGTGTTTTGTATTTGGGTAATATGCATGGTTGCTTGTGTTATGTATGCTTTCATTACAGGTTTTATTAACTTTAATCTTAGTAAATACCCTTTTAACACAAGCACCTTTTGTAATCAGTGAAGATATGCTTTGATACTCAGAAGATGTTCTAATTCCATATTTATATTGTATTCATGAAAAGGAATTGCAAAGTTCTTTTTTCCCTTCAGAGCACAATTTGACATTAGTTCTTAGAGATTCTTACTGTTCTCACACAGTTCTAATTCAGATTGAGATTCTCTTTGAATGTCATATTGCAGTTGCTAGGTATCAATTTAAAGGATTAAGTGATGACATCCTTTTTGATTTTTTTAAGTGAGCAACCTTAGTTATGCTACATGTCAGATCAATGTAATTTGTCAACACAATGAACTTGGCTATGATAGTTTTGTTTTAGAAATGAACTGCATGTCATGCCCGGATAAACCCAGGTTAGCTAAGAAACTTTTGTCTTTTTACGGAATATAACTGTAGCAGACTTCAGTTGCTATTTTTCAATAATACTGAATTCTGTTGTCTTCATTCTTACAAACAAAACCATAAGGCTTCAAAATTAAATGGCAGCAGGGTGTTCAGTTTTGTGATAAGTATCTGCATTAGTAATAATTGAAGGAGAGACTGATGATTTCCTTCACCCCCCCTCCATCTAGTCACATCTCTTGTGTTGATTTGTAGGTTTTACAGTGGCTTGCTTTGGAAGACTTTGTCTGAATGGGCTGTTGCGACAGCATCTATTCAGCAGCTGGCTGGTTAGACATAGGACTCAGTAACTTAGGAAGCACTGCTGAGCCTTTTTCTTTCTAATTTTTCTCACAGGCATAATAAAGCAGTGAAGAAAAACTGGTGGAAGGAAGCATTACATATCTTACTGATCAGAAAACTGTTTCTGAAATATTTGGATAAGCTAGGTATATATGTAATAAAATCTAAAAAGGTAGGATATCTTCCTTTTTTGTTTTATTTAAAAAAACTTGTAACCAGTGAAAACCGCTTTCATGAGTCTCAGTGGGGCTACAAAAGTAATTTTGTATGTTAAGGAGGAATACGAACCCTAAAACATGTTCTTTTAAGTGAGTTCTGTGGAGTCTTACAAAATTCTACTAAGCTTTTCACAGTAGGATTTTGATGAAGGCAGATTGCCTGTTAGTTCTTCTTCACAAAGCTTCCAAATCCATTTAAAGGCTACTCAGTTTTATAAAATGGACCATGTAAGAGAAGACAGTAGCTCCTCATGATTAGCTGCAGTTTGGGCTTCTTTATCTTCCCAAATATTAAGTGTTTCTCTAGACGTGAAGATTTCATGCAGTTCCCTCTGGAATGGAAGTCTACAGTGAGTGGAGAATCTTAAACACATTAATTGATGTGCAGTTCATAAATACAAAATCTGCTGGCTGAAAGTACCACATTTATTGTCTGTAAGGACACTGTTTTGTCGGTTTGTTAGGCATTGTATAAAAGGCATTAAAATGGAAAGCAAACGTTTGCATCTGAATTTCTATGATGTTCCTCCTTCAGGTAAAATTCAAGTAAAGAGAAACTATATGTTTCACAGTGGCTGCCAGAACTATGTTCAGTAACACAGTCCAGAAGAAGCTCAGCTCAACTGTCTGCTAAGTCTTTGCTTTCAGAATTCAGAGAATCTTGATATAAAATTGGGATTCTGACATCCAGCAGTACAATCCCCAAATTCTCACTTAAATCTTAAAGTCTCCAAAGTATGTAAGTGTTTGCATTCTCACCTGTGAAGTTCTTTATTCATGTGAAGTTCTCCATGTTTCTAGAATTGCTTCCAGGCCTTTTTGTGTATATAGCCATACAGATTGAGGACAAAGACTGCTTGATTTCTCTGTGTTGTTGTAATAGGTTGAAAGTGTGTGGAGAGCATGGGTTATGATATTGACCGTTTCGTTGGCTACGTTAATGAAGGGCTATTATGCTCCATCTGCCGTGATGTGTTAGAAGATCCATTGCAGGCTCCTTGTGAACACGCTTTCTGTACTGCTTGTATACATGGATGGCTTGTTCATCACGGTAACTGCCCTGAAGACAGACAAATGATTGATGTATCTTTGCTACGACCTCTCTACAGGTATACAGTAATCTTGCTGTATGTTGAAATTGCATGTATTTCTCAACTTTGCTTGCACAGCTTCATCTCTTGTCATTTACTGTCACTCAGATTGTCTTTATGCAGTACGCCTGTGGCAGAAACCGATCACTTGCATGAAAGCATTAGCATTTTCTGTTTATTATAACTAGCTTTCAAGGTATTAAGATTTCAAAATGGAAAGAACACTTAGTTTGTTCTCCACCTTTTTACATCGTGAATGCTGATTCTAGATATCTGTCTGGATGTTATTCTGAATGTCTTCTGCAGCACCAAAACTTTCCAATGCTTTTTCAGAGAAAGCAAGTAAAGCAACTCTTGACAACTACAGTCACTAAACACTGTGTATCTTTTGTTTTTCTTTTCAGTCTCACCTAGATACTGTACTGGGACTTGGAATGAATAATTCCTGTAGATATGAACCAAACTTCTCACCTTCAAATCCTTTTTTAAAAGGGTCTTTAGCCATAAGAAATCTGTCTTGGTCCACCTTGTCATGTAAAGTAGGCTCTTTTCACAAGCACCTTCATAATTCCATGCCAGCACATAGTTTCACCAGTAGACACTACTTGCTGTTTAACCCCTGCGTTCTCTAATCTTGCTCAGATTAACAGTTACGTTGTGTTTAAAACCTGCAGCCACAGATGTTAAATCAAATCCATTAGTACTCCCAGTGTTTTTGTCACTAATGAGATTTTACTGTGTGGAAAGTTGAAGTATGGTGTAGACAGAACCTCAGAGTTTCATTTATGTATTGCTTTGTCTGTAGTCAGTTTGATTTGACATGTTTAGAAACACAAAACTTAAATGATGAATGAGTAGCCCTAGTGTTTGTTATTGGCAATATCTGCTGAGCTAGTGATAGGTCACGGTTAAAAATTTATTAAAAAAAAAATTTATTTGCACATTTAATTTTGGAGACTGAATTTTCCATTAACATTGTTTCTTTTAAGCCTGTTCTTTTCCAGTGTGGTCACTTGAATTGAAAAAAAAAATTAAACTGGTTAGTCACAGTTTTTCCTAATGGAGATTAGAATCTTACTTTCTTTTCTCAAAAGTTGAAAGTACAAATTTTTCAATAATGTTCCCAGATCTAAGAACAATTTTTTCTTTTTTTACATAGATATATGAAAAATGATTTAAACCGTCTTCAGCTACATTGCAAAAACAGAGAATATGGCTGTGAAATGGTTTGTTCTCTGGAGTCTATAGACAGGCATGAAAGGGAATGTGAATACAGTCAGATACCTTGCTCCAATGCCGGTGAGTAACACTCAAAGAAGTTGAATCATTTATATTCAGAACATGTGTGTTTGTCATCTTTCTATCAACGGAATGGCTACAATGGCCCTTATTTCCAAACAGAAATTCAAAACTTTAGCATGATCTGCTCTTTACAGCAGTCTTTTTGAACAAATTTTGTTGGCAATTAATGGTAATCGTGGTCATTAGCAACAATTGCTTATCCAAGACCTAAGCTAAATAAATGAGAATGATCGACTTCAAAATTTATAAAAATACAGTAGTGTGTTTGTTTTTCTTTCTGTCAAGTTATGAGTTTGTCTTTGAATTTTGACTGTTTATTTTGATATTTGAATCAATGTAGTAGCATCTACAGAATGCTTATGGGTCACAATTTATTTATAAAATGGCCAGTTCCCTGGTTCATGTGCAGCTGCTCACTCTGTCTCATGGTGTTGTCCCAAAAGTGGGATCGTTTACCCGGTGTGCGATACACCAGTACACACACAGAGCGGAGGTATTGTCTTTATTGCATATGTGCGCAGTTACGGGTGCTAGGTGATAATTCCACAAAGCTCGCACACTGCTTAGCAGAGTCACAAGGACTATATACTCACGTTACACGCTTATTTTAGAAATATACTCCTTACTTATTTAACTACGCACGCTCTCAAGCTGGAGGTTGCAGTCTTTCTGGTTCTGAATTGAGTCGGGTCACGATCTCCCCCTGCTGCCTTTATCCTTCTACTGGTTACCCTGGATCTTTGTTAACTTCATGCTTCTTTGGCAGTCATCCAGCTTTGGGCTCCTTCTGGGCAGGATGTTCCCCTTTCATCAGTCCGTGAGCTCCTCTTCAAGGGCATAATTGTTAGTAAGGCATGCATTGTTCATACAAAGTCAGGCCTAAATTTAAACAATGTCATTACGACCTAAGCATTTCTGCGCTATATCATTACAACCTAAGCATTATTATGCCCTAAATATTTCTGCCCGATATCAATGGTTTTAACAGAAACGTATCTTGAAAATGAGAATTGTGTTAAGCTAAGTTCTGGTTAGAATTGGTGTGTTCGTGTTAAGGTCTTTACTTAAAACAAACCTGCACCTCCTGAGGAAGAAAAACACTGCTAAAAACAAGCATCCTGCTAAAAATTTCTCAGTCAATTTTATTCAGAATATCTTGTGTTCCTAGATGAAGTTAATTTCTAATTGATGATGCTAAGGGCATAGTCAAGTCTACCATTGTAATTAACTATAAGAAGATAAAGGTGCTAGAATTGTTCCACTAGAAGTTACAGTTTCTCTCAGCAGTAAGTGACTTCTGCAGATGCTTCAAATTCACCTGTTTTACTTTCTGCAGAAACAGTAGCATTTATGGAGTTACCACACCTTATTGCTGATGTCCAGTGTTCAGGGTGTGAGGGCTCTTGCATCTCTTCAACACTTCCACTAGAGTACATCAGAGTGTATTTTGAGTAGCTCCAGTTACAAATCATTATATTTATTAGTAAAGCCTTTCTAGAGGGCTGTCTTTTGTAATTTTCTGGTATGGTTTGCTGGCAAGTTTCATTGCTCCATTGTTTCAGTTTTCCTGCGTGTATTGTATCTTCAAATGAAATGGGAGGAGCTATAATATATATTACATCAAACCATGACTCAGAGATGAAAAATAAAGACTACAGACCTCAAAGTTTAGAGTGTTAAATCTAGCAATAATGTATACAATGTTTATGTTTGGTTCTGCACATTTTACACTGCAGACGTGTAAAGTTTTTTTCCTACAATTTCTGTGGAAATGTTTCTGGTTTTGCATCAGATATTAAATGTTCATATATGTGTTCTTGTTTATGTGGTCTAGTATGTTATACACAGTACCAACCGATGTTCATGAAAAGATTACATTCCATCTCACCCACAGTTTTACTGTGTGTCCTTGGACCTTTCTTCTAAATTTGATACATAATGGGTTTTTTTACACATGTGCATTCGTCTTCAATTCCAGTCATTGCAATCTGTGGTGGAAGTGCAGGCAAGTTGTTACAGTCTTAGCTTGGCATCGGTGTTGTCATTACTGGTGTTGCTTTAATGCCAGACCAGTGGCAGAAGACTTCACAGAGAATACCTACTTTTTAATACATATTTTCAGTTAATGGATAAATATATTTTAAGAGTGTTTTATTACTAGTATGTGTGTTGCAACTATCACATTTCATATTCTAAAGAAATCACCTTTTTTCATTGCTTTAACAGATTGACGGTTGCTTAGTTCAAGATATCGCAGCTTGTTTGCTTGAGTGTTTTTGTTAGGAACTCATTAAAATGCTTTTGTTAGTTGTAAATGGCTGGCTTACCTTACTGTTCCCTGTTCAGGTTGTACAGTTCAGATTCAACGACGCAACTTAGATGGTCACCTGGCAGTGTGCGAATATCGGAGCCGTGAATGCCCCAATGGTTGTGGCTACACCATTCTCAGCGCAGAAGACACGCAGCATAATTGTGTAGCAGAGCTAAGAACTGAGTTAGAACTACTTCGGTACAAATCTTCTGTTTCTTTGATGTTTGTGTTAGTCTGGGCCTAAAATTGCTGCATAAAGCACTTCAGATAGTAGCACTGGATTCCGGTATGTGTTAAATACTCTGTTAATTACTTGATACTAATGGGCCAGAGTAGTATTATGTGTCAGCACAGACTTTAAATTCTTACTGGTTTGATTTTTTTTTTTTTGCTGTTTTTTTTTTTTGTCCAAGTTATCATAAATGCTAAAATACCATTGCTTGCAGTTGAACTGTAAGCTGACTATATAAAATGACAAAATACCTAACGAGAACTGGAATGAAGTTGGCAATTTCATTTTTCCATTGGTCTGACATAGACCCAAAGTCACGTTATTTAATTATTATGTTTAGTTTATGTTTTTTTACAAATCCTGAAGACAAAAATCTCTCATTGCTTTGTCAGGTACAGACAGGTAGATTAAGCCTCTGAGGGTCTAATTTTCAATTTTTAATAAAATCCTAGCAGATTAGTAACAGTTGCTGAATATGACATCCTCTTACTCTTATACATGTTTCTGTAGCTTTCCTTTCCATGGTGTTCCAGTTGGGCTGGTTTTTTCCATGCTCCTTCCCATTTCTATCTTTCAGCTCACTAAGTCTTGCAGTGGTGAACATTGCTGTGAGGTCAGGCTCAAATCTGTTTTAAATGCATGGAGATGCAAGGGATTCTGCTGCCTAATTTCTGAACTCAAAAGGCTAGTGTAGTAACAGCTAGGTTTTGGCTGTTAATCTATGTGATTAGGTTATACCAATTTACAGCATACTATCATTTAGTGTCCACCGTAAAAGTGACAAGGTTACATGTTTAGCAATACTATAGTATTCACACTTTTTGTCTTTAATATCTGTGCTCAGTAATACTAAGCAAGCACATACTACAAGTACAAGGCAGTAAATCATTTGAAGTAATAAATACATGATCCTGAGCTCATAGAATTATTTCAGGAATATGATACAGTTGTCCCCCATATAGGCTGTCCATGGTCACTTTAGTGCCCCCTGGGCACAATGAACTTTTTTATGCTAGTTTTATTTAAATTAATAAATACTACTATTGTGCCTCTAGAGAGGTTTCCTGTAGAGTATGATGGGAATCACACCGGGCTGTTTGGCTGCAAGAAGGCTTTCTGGAATTTGAAAATCATTTTTTTTCTATGCTTACAAGACCTAACAAGGAGAAATCAACTTTTTAGGTCAGAAATGATCTGCAGAGTGGAGGAGGCAAAACATGAGATGGAGTCAAGGTTAGATTCACAGAGAAGGCATATGGTCCAGAAAGAGAGTATTCTGCAAAATGAAATTGAAGAACTAAAGGTAAATATGATCCTTTTCTTTTCTTTTTTTCCTGTCCGTACAGTCTAGCTTTTTGCTTTTCCCAGGAGTAGTCTCTTACCTTGTAAACGTAGTCTCATACAGATGAGAATTACGTTAAGTATGGGAAGCAAAGCAGGTGTTAGCACAGTGCTTTGCCGAGGCTTATGAGCTCTGTTGGGAAGCAGGCCGAGTGCTGTATTTGTGTGGTTTATCTACTTCAGATTCATCTGGAGCCAACCTGGGCACCCCTGTACCAAGGCTGCGTTGTTCTGTGTGTACATAGCATGTCAGCACATCAGTCTGAAACTCATTTTTGGTGTCTGAACATGGGGCATACATCACAAATCGGATGTAATTAAATATCCAGCTCTTTTTTTAGTGCTGTCCCAAGTGGTTTAATCCAGTTCTGATACAGAGAGCCCTACTGCAGGCAGTGGTGTTTACACCATGGTTCAGCTGTGGTCAAAAGGTTGGAAAGTTGCACTGTGAACTTAAGATAACCTTGCTTGTTACTTGATTATCTTTTCATTTACTAGATCACAGAATAATGATTTTTAAAGCTCAAAGCAATGGATGTGCTTTATAGTTTACATTTTTATTTTCACTGGATTTGATGTTAAATCCTTGAAGAATGTATCTAAACATAACCAAAACCTTGTTTTGTTTGGGGTCTTGAAATACAAAACCTAAGCAGCAGCTGGATAAATCTACTGTTTCCTATTACACTTTCTAAGAAACTTTTTGCACTTTTATGAAAACTGAATTGGAATCTTTGAAACAAGACCATCTCCGTAGGTGAATGCTGGATCGTGCCTCAAATTGTTTACATTTGTTCTGCTATCAAAAAATTATTTCAGTGCTGCTTATTCTTTATAGTCCGTCACCCTACATGCATAGCCAATTCAATTTCATACCACCATCATTAGAAAAGAGTTTGTTTTTGTTGAGTAAATTTGTATTTGCATTTCAGAGTCAGATGTCACGAATGATGTCAGATGTACGCTCTCTGATGGCTGCAGAGAGACAGCACCGTCAAGAGCTGGAGCAGGCAGAGCTGGAAAAACGGGAATTGATGGAGCTGCTGCGGGGGCTGCAGAAGGACTGTCGATTAACTACTACAGAAGGAGGCAGGAAACCCACAACTTTCCGCCCTCTAGCACGACTAGAGAGTGTAAAACGAAAACCTAGAGAAGTTACAGTTATCTAAACAGAAGTAAGCTCAAAAAGCAGTTTCTTCTAATTTCTGTGACCATCTGGCGAACTTTTCTACTTTCTGTGAATGACTGGTAAACTGTATATGATTTCTGATTTACTTGCTTTGTTTTTAAATCTAGATTACTACTTTATTTCCTCTTGGGGCAGAAAAAGGGGGGAATTTTCTCTTAGGGAACACTGGGCATCAAATGCCAGTAATTGGCATATACAATTTTAGCTAATGTTTTTGTTAAAAGGGGGAAGGAGACTTGATTTGTTATGTCTTCAGTGTGTCATTTCCACGAGTCTTTCAAGCTTGAAAGCTTCAAGCTTTTAAAGTCAAAGATAGTTAAAGGTTGTTTCCTTCCTGGTCCATTATAGTCCATTTAAGTCTAGTTTATGCTTATACTTGAAACAGAAAGAAAATGTGATCATCGGTAATGACATTTTGGATGTACTTAATTTTGGGAAAAGTCAGTAATAGAATTAGTAAGGCAGTAATAGACATTAATAGTTTTTGTTTGTTTATAGTCTGTAGAAGGTCTATCTCAAAGGTGGAAAGTAAAGCACTTTAAGTTGTAATTCTACTGCTATGTAACAGCTTCAGGTGAGGTTGACTTTTCCTTTAGAGCTTCTCTAATTTCCACTTAAGAGACTAATACCAAAGCCCAAGGTAACAGAGTCATCTAAAACCTTTTAAATAGGTGTGTAAGTAACTTGGAGTTTGTGGGAGGGGATCTGCATTTTATTTAAAAATTTGAATGTTTTATATGTGAAAGTATCAACTATTTCTACAGGGTCCTTTAAGCTTAAGACCAGCCCATTCAGTACTTAGTATCTTTAAAACACATAAAAATACCTTGAATGTCCTTAATTTTCTTCTGGCAGGTTTAACACTACTTGAATGTTAATACCCACAACAGATGAATATTTGCACAGTCACTTGGACTTCAGACATTTTTATTAGTACTCAAGTTTGCAACTGTGTAAGAGCTAGGATTTTTTAACAGACCCACAAATACTGAATCAAGGGGGCATTTGTCTATAAGGACTGCATGAGAAATCTGTACAGTTCAAAGACTTTTCTCTAAACTTCTCACACAGCCTGTTCGTGTTGTTTTCAGTGCTATAATTAAGCCATATTCTGTCCTCTATTTCAGCTCTTCAGTGGAGTAACTAGAGGAGAACCTGGCCTCCTGTTTACTGAATGTGCTAAATTAGTTTTGAACTTTCAGGAAAATGTGTGCAGGTGCAACAATCTGGAAAAGCTAATTTTATAGTTTAGAAAGCAAATACATTACTGTACATGCCTTGCTGTCACTCAGAGCAATGCTTTTATAGCTAACAGCACAACCAAAGAGAGAGGCAGCAACCTTCTTTAGCACATACACTACGTTGTGAGGACTTGCAGTCAGAGCTGTCTTAATTTCAGGCATTAATAAATCCTTCTGACTTGCTGTTTCTTTAGTACCACTGAAGCAGATGTGCACATGTTCAGTCTTGTGCATTTAAAAGCTGACAGAAGTAACTCTTCTGTAAGTTGTTGTTTTTCTTTTCAGAAAGAAAACATTCATAGGAAGAGTTATGTCCAAATATTTACTTGTTTTCAGTCCTTATATTCTAGATTAAATTACAGTCCTTGCCAGTGTTTAGGACACTATAGCAATCTCACCAGCTCATGACAGAACACATCTGTTAAGCAGCCATATTTCACAGCCTGAAACAGTAACACAGTAGCTGTCATTTGGGAAGACCTTCATTCACTCTAAACATTCAGTGGTCAATTCACATGCATCAGTGTGCGTATTAAAGCTGTAGGTAGAAAGTAAGAATGCTTCTATTATCTTGTGTTCTAAATAAGCAAGCTGTTAGTGTCTGTGGTCTGTGTGATTATTTCAGCATTCACACTCATTTTGAAGCTTTTGGGCAACACCAGATTTCATGCTATTAGAACGAATATATTTTCAGGATGCACTTTTCTGCGTACTGTAACTGTGTGGTTCTGTGATGTGACTGTATCTACTTTGCTTAATGTGAAAGAAGAAAATTCCTTCAGAGCCCTGTAGAACCCAGATGAGCTGGATCATCTTTCCCAAGGTAGAGGGCAGTAATAACCACCCAGTCTTTTCTGTTCTGACTACAACAAAAAGTCAGTTATCAGCTCCGTGCTTTCGCCATAATGGGATCTCTGCATTTGTTGGTTTTAGGAATTTCACCCACTTATCGATGACTAAATCCCTTCTAGTATAGGAAATGGGGTTTATTTAACAGTTACTTTGCATTTGGTCTGCTGTCTGTCCCCTAAGTAACAGACATGAAACTGCATGAGAAAACGCGTAAGGAAGGACTTTCTGCTGCGCAGTCTGTTTAGCTTCTGGTTGCCAGCTCTGGAAGGTCTGAACTTCCAGTGTTGAAACATGGCAACACTTTGGGCCCACTTGCTGCTGGAGCAACCCGTCAGTCTGGGTTTCCTTCAGCAGCGAAGCAGCACTTGCAGAGATACTGTTAAGTGGGCACATGCTAGCTCATAGCATCAGATCCCTCCAGCTACTTCAAGCCTAATCCAGTTCCTCGGTGTTGATAACTGTTCTGCGCTTAAGATTTTCCTCTGCTAACACTCGTACGTAACATGTATGCTTAAGCGTGGTCATCATTTTACTTGCCTTATAATTAACTAGGCTGAACTTAAATAGGCCCATTATGTTAATATTTTATCTAGTTTTAGCTTTTCCAGTCTCATGTATTACACAGCTCTCAACAGCAGTTGGCAGAAGCAAGGAATTTTTTTCTTTCTTTCAAATAGTCTGTTAATCCTTTGTATAAAAACTAAGGGTCCAAACGTAGTACACTTGGTGTAAGAGAAGACATTCACTTGGAAATGCTACTTCCCTAGTCATGATTGTATTTTAGGATTATATGAGAGAGAGTGCTAAAAGTGTGTGATGGGAGGGTTCCAGCACTGAATTACTGGTATTCATATTCTCATACTAAATCACACTGATGAATTCCATTTCCTCACAGGTGGAACTGTGCTGAGAGCAAGTGGAACAGTTACACAGGTGGACCAGTAACGGTGCAAGCAGTTTGTTGTAGTTTTAGTTGCTTCTAATAGCACGTTGCAGCTAGAAAAGGGAGAGCAAAACTGTGGAGCAGGGAGAGTGGAGAGAAAGAGTAAGTGTGATCTGACTGTCTTCCCTCAGCCCGAGAGCAATGATGCAGCTGCACCGGCCTGGCACCAGCAAGCTTACCAGTGTAAACTGCTACAAGTAACACTGCATTCGAATTAAGAGGAGGTTAAATCTTTAGCCACAAGTGGGTAAGAAATGTCATAGTACCAAACCGGGGAGAGTCACAAGCAAGACTCAGAGAGCAAGCTGTTAAGTAATGGGTGTGAGATTACAAGGTATTACAAAGTGTTGAGTAAATCCTTGTCCTGCATTAAACTGAGTGAAAAAAGAGTAACACTAAGGATGTATTTAAAGCAATTAATACTTTAAAGTGAATGGTAAGCTTGTCTTAGAAAGAAAATGAACATTCACATATTTATTCTCATGACCCAAGAGGCCAGTTACAAATACATTTAAACTAGTTCCCTCAACTGACTTCTCCACTTACAAAGTCAAATTCAAGACAAAATACTGTTTCCTCTGTTTCCTTCAGCATTAAAGCTGCATTCTCTGTTCTCCTGCACTTCTCCCAAAGCAAAAAATTGTCAGTGGCCAGGGCCAGCGTGCACCATTGCTGCTCAGGTTACTTTATTTGGAACGGGAACAGTAATTTTGGGGAGAGCTTCCGGTGGGTTTCGATTGGATTCAGCAAAAGGCGCTGAACTGAGAACCGTGCATCTGAGTCGGGTGCAGGAGGGGCAAGGAAGAATTTTGCTGGACTTCCTAATTAAGGTGGCAGTTTTTAAGTAGCATGATGCTAGTGCTAGATTAACAGTCTGATATGAGATAAATTAATTTAACAGCACACATACACAAGAGTTTCTTGTCAGCACAGAAGGGAATGGAATTACATAGTCAAGCGGAATACCTAATACAGTGAAGTATTTCAACTGGCCAAACGTGTTTTAATGTCAAATGTTCTTAGGTGTTTTTAAGAAGTGTAATGTAATACTAGATCCCAGGTGGCAAGCAGTTCCCAAGAGATACGGAAATGGGTAGCCTTGCAATGTACATTTCCCATGTGCTGTCCTCTTGGATGTTTCTGGCATGGTGCTTTTCTACAGCCCTTTTACGTCAAAGTGCTGGCTCGTGTTTAACAGGAGCAGTACCGGCCTTGCCTTTCTCCCGTACTGCTTGTCGGATAAGTACGGTAGGTCAGGGAGATTTTACCACATAGACAGATGCCTTTATAAAGACCTACAATTCTATGCAACTTTCTATTAACAAACTTTGAACTGTCTTCCAGCATTATGGTTCACTGCCAATCTATTTACATTTTCTACCTTTATATACGCAAGAAGGGTAAAACAGTGCTTAACAGATCTGAATCTCTGGTCTGTAAGAGAAACAGTAACACTATTTGTATCGCTTTGAAGTACACTTTGTATAAAAGTTGAACTAATAAAGGGTCTATACCATAATTAATGCAGTTTGGTTCACTTCTTTCTATTACAGAAGTGTGAGTACCTGCTGTATGAGATGAAATAGCAAAAATTTAGGTGTGCTGGCTGCACAGCGCAGGAAGTCCTGAATAAACTACACTGTAAGGTCAGTGCACTGGAGTAGGTAAGGCTGCATTTTGCCAAATAGAGGGGCTGTAGCAATAAACAAGGCAGGTATTCCATCTAACAGTATCGCCCCCCAGGGATTTTTCTCCTGCCTCACAGACGGGAGTTTCTGAATGGGACGAGCAGCCACTTGGAAGGCAAAAGAGCTAGCAAAAGCTGAAAACTCCCAAACTACAAGAGAATGACAGTCCAGTCCTGCACAGACAGCAGGATAATAAACTGGCAAGAACAGAAAAAAAACCAAAAATCACTGTCTGTCAACTAAAGGGAATCTCCTCCCTAATGCAGGTTTTCCCCATCCACTGCAGGGAGCCCATGTGGGATGTGAATGTGTAGGAACAGGAAAATGCAGTCTAGGCCTGCAATTAAACATGGCCCATCTGGACACGGGGCACTCCAGAACATGAATTCGCTGCCTGCAGCACTTGGCAGTAACTGTCTCGAGCATATTCTTTTACGTGACAGAAGGAGTTACGCAGCAGGGGAAAAAGGCTGAAAACTTGCACAGCGCAGCTACAGAGAGCAGCACAGCAGCTTGCAGATAACCTGTTTATCTGCTGACACCCATCCATCTGCATCTGGCCTTCAGCCAGCATGGAGTAATAAAGACTCCACAGCTGGTAAAGATTTTGGAAGTAAAACAAAAAGTGCATTAAACTTGTCCCATACACAAACTATGCATTTTTCTGTCTGTTAACGAGGCCAGTCCCTGGACCAAGGCAATTCTTACACATTTCGCCAGAGGTGCAGCCTTTCAGATCCTCTCCTTTTCTTACAGTCGCACATTGTTAGGAGGGAGAGCGGTATTGCACTGGGGGTCTGTTATGCCCCACTCCATCCTCCCCAAGGCTTTGCTTATCAGGTCAGTGTATGATTCATAACACAGTATGCTGATTTCCAGCATTCTGGTTCTCCCGTAAGGAAACAGCACTTGAAAATTTCTTTTTGGGCAGAGTATGAAAAGCCAAATTTAATGCTTAAAGTGTTATTTACTCATGGTAGGAATCCAGTTTAAGAGAGTGAACCAAGTAACTCCAAATTTTAAACAGCATTATTTCAAGTTGAATTTATCCAAGAAACGAACCACTTTGCATTGAGGGGTCACAGGACTAAATTAATTAAAAAAAACACAAACAAAAAACATGATAAGACATGCACTTCTTTTTCAAGTTTAACTAAATTTATAGAGCTTCCATACATGAAACAATTTAACCAACCCTTTATTTCCTCCTAATTTGAAAATGACTAATGTGACATTCCACATATTCTAAACTTTCAAGCACCAGTACTGAACATTTACCTATTTTTGCCATGCTTGACACTTATTTTTCATTTCAAATTCCCTGACACAAAACAAATTCATATCCCTGCTAGTTTCCAACACAGTAAAGTTTCTAAAAAAATAAAACAACCTTAAACACATGGTCTAAAGAGCTAGTCAGATTTAAAAATATTTATGCAGTGCTCCTTAAAAATATAGCATTAATACCTGTAATGCCCGAGAGCTCCACCCATTTTAGTCATTACAATTGTATTATTAGCAAAATTACATCTTCCTGTTATTTTACCATTCAGAAAACTGTTTGGCTTCCAGTCCAAATCTTTGTTCATATTACTTTAAAACAATGGTAAAACGCACACCTTTGTGAAGCGATACTATTCCCTTTAATGGCACCCGGTCAATTAATACAAGTTTACTATTTCATAGGTTATGTCAATTAACTTTGTGCAAAATAATCACCTCCCAAACAGTGGAACACTCCCAGAATCTCCACACAGAGAACATACACATAATAGGGGCCATCTGTGCTTCAAATAAAAACCTACAGCCAGGCAGTAAAAAAGCTAACAAAAAAAAAAAAAAAAAAATCCAAAGTATTATCA